>JACKZZ010013857.1_pt1 | contig 12007 bp, 12 predicted proteins | sample 8027871 | NCBI WGS metagenome assembly JACKZZ01 (sample SAMN15724774, study PRJNA655200) | protist metagenome | isolation source: fluorescence activated cell sorting (FACS) single amplified genomes of... | place: USA: West Boothbay Harbor, Gulf of Maine | collected 2000-07-19
AGAAAATGATGGGTTTTTTGCCCCATCCTCAATTCAAATGATCATGAATGAATAATTAACAACCGTGCTTTCAATCGAAGATTGATGAAGAATTATCATCATACCCCAAAGCAAATTGCAGATCTCTTGCAATTTGAACTGATTGAGACGGCGCACGGACATCTCGCCGATATACTCGATGAACTCTTTGATATCCTGGTCATTGTCGAATGCCCCATAATTCACCTTGGCCAACCTGCAATAACGATGCGACAATTGTACACATAAAATACCTGGCGAATAATATTTCAATTTTAAATAATATAAGAAAACTTCGAAGGAACATATTATCAGAATGTCCTCCAGGGAAGGTTTAAACATAGAAACTTGAAATGGCGGACAGAAATTTGATTTAAATATTTAACCGGAAAAAATTGATTCGATGAAAACGAATTAACGTCCCGCCCTCAATAAAATCATTGATCAAATGGGCTTGTGTTAAAAATTCGCGACGCGAATCGATTTGGCCACTGACACTTTCAATACTGTGAATGACCAACACTGCCAAAACCTGAATTATTATTTAATGAAATAATATCCATGACAATTTTGTATCAAAAAAAACAAACGTCAGACAAAAAAACAATCCCAACAACAAAACAAATCAAAAACAAGTCACCCTTGGAACTGATGTTATTTTTTCAGCAAAAAAATAGATTTTATATTATAAATTCAATATAAATAATATAATTGGATAGAATAATAGAATAGAATAAAAATTTAAAATAGAAACCCTATTGAAATTTGGCAAAATATCCAAGGCGTATAATATTTCGCACAATACTACACAATAATATATATATATATATATATATATATGGAAACAGGTTACGCCCAAACGGTGTTTGCCAATTCTTGAGTTTTAAACACGTCGTAGCGCTGGAGGCGTTTCTTGATCTCGCTCACCAAAACCTTGTGCATGCGCGGATAACACAATCTCACCTTGCCATAACTCCACAAGATGTTGACCATCGGCTGCAACGGAATGCAGGAGGAGAGGTCCATCTTGGCAATCTCCTCAGCTGCGCGGTGGAAAAAATTACGCAACCAACGCGCCATACTCCTGTAAGCAACAAAAGGTTTTGCTTCTGGTTGTGCGAAAATACTGTCGTCAGATCCTATAAACCATTTTTTGAACTGCTTGCAGCTGAGGTATGAAAAAACCTTCACCCAGAGATTGACTCAGACGCGCACCCACAGAGGGTACACGGTTTTGTTTATGATGATGCAACCAGGAATATATCTTGAGATTCATGCAAAAAATGTTCAATGAAAAAATTAATTGATGAATATAGAGCGAATAAATAATAAATGGATTGATTCATTACTGCGTGTTCTTAGCTTTGGCGTATGACCATATGAGGTTCGACATCTCCTGAACGTTAAAATGCTCAATTTTGTCGAGAACGGCGGGCGTCACTACGGATCTCAATTCCAAGCAATAGCAAGAACACGGACAATGAATGATGAATTTGAATATTTTCAACTTTTGAAATGTCAATCATGTTTTACAATTTAATCATTTGAATTGTTTATCAATTTGAAAATTTACTATAATATAAACTATAATCGTATGGATAATTTTGAAAATCTGAAAAACAATTGAACGTGTTAGCGCGTATTGTAGGTGACATATTAATGAACGAGCGACTCCTCCGACGGTCAACAAATACGCTGAAAGAATGAAATGCCGGCTTTGCCTTTTTCAGGTACGGCATTTCATTTTTTCAGCGTATTTGTTGACCGTCGGAGGAGTCGTTCGTTCATTAGTATGGATAATTGACCAAAAACAATGATTCTGCAACGTTTAGTTCAAATTCGCATATCCATTATGCCTGATCAGAATTATGGAGCTGCGAATTTGAACTAAACGTAAACAACTCGAAAAATATTGATCATTTAACTCAAATAATTATAATTAAATTATTCAAAATAATTCATTTTTATATTTTTTAAACCAATAAAGGTTGAATTTTGTTTGGCTGGGGAACGTACAAAACGTTGAAATCGATTTCGTCAAGAACAGTGAGAGCCCAGCATACGTTGGCGATGTGTTTGCACTCGAGGAACTTAAAACCACTCTTCATACACCTATCATTGATTGGATCCAATGATTATTACAATGAACAATTAATGATACCGATATTTATGAAATCAAACTGGTGATAGACAAAAAACAAACAAACTAAAACACGCATGAGATTGATAACCTATGAAATTGATGTTATCCATCATATTACGAAAACAAACAATGTAACAAAATCGAAAATGCTACAAATAATTCAATCTTGAAAAGCAATGAATTAATTAATTAATTAACAGATGGCGATTAAGAATCGGTACTGGTTTTTGATAATACGAACGGCTTTCTTGTTGGGAACGCGGGTTTTTGCCATAGCCCAAAGGATGTCAGGAAGCTGTGCAAAACAAATAAAAATAAAAATGAATTAAACTGAACAAATAATTTGTTTGGTATTAGGGCTTGCCTACATGTGTGCATTAATAAAAGAATTGTGAGTGAACGAAACCGAAAATTTCAAACGTAATATCCAGAATGCCAAAACATTCAACCTGAAACTGAGAGCATTTCTAAATTCATTTAATTGATTTTTCAGACAAATGTTTCGGAACCGAATTCATTTATTTGGTTTCAGGTAGAATGTTTACACTTTTCCCCGGACTACGTTCGAAAGTTTCGGTTTCGTTCATTCACAATTCTGCTATTAATTAATTAATTAAACTGTTCAATTTTTGTTTGAATTACAACTGACAAAATGCCAATTACGTGAATGCCCTTGTGGGCTATATGTGAAGCTCCGGCGCGTAATAAAAAGAAACTCCAGTCAAGTTCTGGTACTGACGTCTAATCATTGTTGAAATATGAGGTATCCAAATTACGAATCTTTAAAAAAAAATACTTGATGCGGGGGAAGGTGGGCGCAAGATTCGGCCAATTTACCGCAAGCGTTCACGAAAAAGCTATGGCGAGCGGCGGAATCCGGCTAAACAAACAACATGACAGTAACAAATGCAATGAAAATATATTTACACTGCGAACGCTTTCGTTAAAATTGGTCAACCATATGATATTTATAAATGTGACGAACAAAAAACGGTTCAAAAACATTCTAAAAAATTAAACATCTTGATATTCTTATTTAAGATTAGAATTTTCAATTTTTAAAATTCAAAATGAATAACAAAAGTGAATAAGAATTATGAAGATGTCAAGCAAATCAAATTCAAAACCCCGGATTGAAAATCGAATATTGTTCGCTATACCAACATCCCTCCAAAAAAATATTTAAATAAGCACAATCACCATGATTTAATTATACATAAATGATTATTTGATATCACATTAATACAAAAAATTAGCTTGTCGTTTGCAAAAAAACAAAAATATACGGGGTCGAGTTTGGCGATGCCCCACAACAACGATGCCAAATTCCCAGCGTCACACTGCACCAACCAAGGACCATTCTGAAGAATGCGTTGAATGACGGGCTCCACCGAGCTGCTCTGGAATCCGACGGCGTTGGCGCGGCAGCAACCGACGAGGAAATCAGAGATTTGGCGCGGAGAGAGCTTACCAAACTGAGAGCTGGCCACACGGCATGCACAATGCCTGTCAGACAATTAATTGATGAAAAATAAATTGATATTGAAAAAATAATGATTCAGACGACGCCGTCAAATTCTAATTACTATGTTCGAATAATGTTTGGTTTCGTTTTTTTACAATTCTTGCGCTAATTCGCACATGTGGGTACGCCCTGCCCTAGTAATGACAAAAAACAATTCAATTTTTGTTTTTTAAGAAAAAAACATGTACACCAGGCGGAAGAGCCACACTTTCTGCGTCTCGAAGCCATTCAACCCTCGGCACTCGTTGACCAAAAACTCAGAAAGGAGAATAGCGCACGCGATCAATTCATCACAATAATTACTTGCACCATCCCGTGCAATTACCGCACTCGTGATACCTTCCAACACCTCCCAATCGGCTTTCGTACGCACACGAAATTCGCACAGACGGCCGAAAGAAGCCACGGCCGCGTTCAAGACGCGTAAATCGCGCACGCGGTCGCTCTTTGCCAGGCCAACGACGCGCGCGAGCATCTCACGGAAATTGGAGCAGACAAACGCATCGAGGGCCTCCTGACTCGAAAGAACCTTCTGCTGCTGGTGGCGGTGATTGGGGTTGTTGTTGTCACCTCGGATGAGTTTGAGCAATTCGGGGAAAGCGCCAAGCAGGACATCTTCGGGGGCGGATTGAGCGTAATTCAACAAATCCGGAATGTTGCTAGGGTAGGTGTCTGCGGTAAATGAACACCAAAAAAAACAAATCGAGAATTAAGCTGGATTGCTAAATCAATAATCCTCAAAAAACCAAACGTTTTCTAAATCAGCAATGCCACACCTGCCTTAAGTTCACAGCATTTGAATAGTTTTTTCTGGATCCGTGGATATCCATGGAAAAATCCATGGATATCGATGGATTTTTCTATGCAGATCGATCCATGGGTATCTATAGATATTCATGGCGATACCCACGGATCCACCGTCAACAAAATTAAACAAATTTTGTATATAATTATTTCTGATTAATTATATATATATATATATATATATATTTACGAAATTTTCTGCGACGTTCAAGCCTCGGCTGCATTGGTGTACTGGATGTGTTGTTGTTGATGATGATGGTTGTTGTTGCTGATGCTGTTGTTGTTCGAACTATCTTTGCCATTAAATGAAATGAGATTGAATGCTCTTACATGTAATCAAAACTTGAAAAATTTTAATAAAAATTTAAATTTTTACGAGGTTTTCTGCGACGCCTGTTGTCTTCTCGATGCTGATGATTCATGCCACTACCGGAATTGGTGTATTGGATGTGTTGTTGTTGTTGGTGGTGTTGTTGTTGAAGATGGTTGTTGTGGTTGTTGATACTGATGCTGTTGTTGTTCGAACTCTCTTTGCTAGGATGCTGGTGTGGATGCGGCTGCGGCTGAGTGAGGGAATCAAGATGACCTTGGCTGGCCAGAATCAAAATCAGAATCAAAGACAAGCCCACAAGCTCGATGACGAAGGGAGAAACGGCGAAAAGGCACAAATTGGCAACCAAGCTAATGATGAGGAGCTGTGCGGGTAAGCTTGCATTTTTTCCAACGGTACCGAGTTCGGTAACGAATTTTGCGACGTTGCCGATTTTAGCCTGCAAATCAGCCATTGTAAAATATTGCAAATTTGCTCAAGACCGGTAAGGGGGGGTCACTGAATTTAATATTTGAATTTTTGAAAAGAGGGTTGAAACAAATTGATGCTAACTTTGAAAATAATATTATGATAAAATGAATTTTAGCTTGAGCAAGAACGCTTGAAAAAATCGGCTAGTGAATTTGAGAAAATATTGTTGCCTGGAGCAAACAATGTTCAAACAAACTGAAACTCAACATACATGTAATTAATTATATGTATAACATTGGTTGTAAATAATCAATGATTTATTGAAATACGGCGAGATGTTTGAAATCAATTTGAACAAAACCTGCCTTTGATATGGACCCGCGTCGTTTTGAAATATAAATTAAATTAATTTTGAATAAGATAACTCAGACAATAATTGATAAATAATATAAAATAACAAATATTTTCGAAAAGAATTGAAAAACGATATCGTGTTTTTGAAAATGTGTTGCTGCTTGACATTCAACAAATATGATGGAGTATGTCGGGCGTTTTGAATCGTATGGGCAAAACGACAACGTATATAACTTGTTGCGATTGATTGATATTGAAAAAGAAACCTGCGTAAACAATATAATTATTATAAATTTGAAACCAGAGAATAATTTATTGCTGAATTGTATTTAAATAATTATAAGATTCAGCAATGTTGGTGAAAATCGTTCCACAAATGATTGGTATAAGAATTATGATTGTCAGCAAATCGAAAGTATAGAAAATGACACAAACCATGTGCGGTGCCGTCAAAAAACAATATTTGAAAATAATTAATTCATTTTAAATGTTGTTTTGTATATTTATAGCGACGAAGGTCTGGAACGTAGCTAAAACAATATCCAATTTATTATGATTCAGGACGTGAAAATGGAGACAAAACCAATCCAATTATATGACCGAATCATGATATTTGTAAGGATATAAATGTAATTATTGGTATCACTGATTGAAAGCCCAACCAAAAATAATGTTATTACATAATCACTAATCTTGGTCCGAACAAACCTCACAAATAATTATTGGTATTGGAGCAAATGGAATTCAAAAAAATTAATTAATTCATTGATGACTTGACGGTAGATGCGAATGGTATTCAATATTATTTATTGATAAATCAGATATAATAATTCATTAAGTCGATGCAAAATGCCATTGGATCATTATTGCTATAAAAAATATGAAGACTAGATTTCGAAAAGAAGAGAGGAATATAATATTTTTGCTTTCAAAAGATGAATATAACATTAGGGTGTACGCCTTGACAAAACTAATATATAATTCGATGAATAATTAATTATACTGTTTTGGTGTAGCGTTCCAATCTCAAATGTGCTTCTTGACAAAACGCACAAAAAATACTTTTGTGTATGAATGTGCTCACTGAAAGTGATGTCAGAAACAATTAACTGAACAACAAAAAATAGGAAATAAATCTTTGGCTACATTGACCAATAATTTCAATGATATTTAAAAATTATTATGTTTGAAAACATCGTATGGATGTCATAGAAATGTTTGATGATTGAATTACATATTTATGGCATGACGTAGAACGGTAGAAACGTAGAAAAATTGAAAACAAACCATAAATACAATGTCCAATCGATCAAACATATGAATGTCATGAATGAATGAAGTTACAAAATCATTACGTGATCATAACAATCGTTGCAGATAATAATAAAATAAATTATAATAATTAATTATATAATGAATTTGAAAACATAATAATTGAATAGAACGGTGTGCATGCATGGGATGTATTGTGTGCGCCAAGACAAAAAAACAAAAAAAGAGGGTAACGGAAAACAAAAATGGAGACACAACAACACAGGAAGAAATGATTGACAAACGTTGAAAAACAATGCTCAAAAAAAAAAAACATTTAATGATCATATGCCGTGTTAAAACAAACATCATTTGATGAAAAAACGAAAACTCTCGAAATGAGACCTAATCAATGAAAACTTACACAATTAATTATTGGAAATTAATTATGTAGAACTTGAAAACAAACAATATGCGGTGACGTACGAGCTTCAAAACAACGATGGCCCCGTGCGATTCAAAACTCAGAAAGAATAATTGTTTTTCGCAATTGACTATGAAAAATTACGGGTTTTGCAATTCTCGCAATCCGTGAAATTCTCGCATAATTCGGCGAGATGGCGTTTTTGAAATTCTCACAATTTTCACAATTGCCATGGAGAAAATTGCGAGCTTATGGTTTATGGTTATTGGTGAACTGCGACGGGTGCTTCGTTGTTGAAGGCGAGTGAATGCTGCGATCGAATTTGGGAGAGAGGGGAAGAAGACCGGCAAGCTATCACCGCAAGCAACAAAAAGTGCCGGTGCACACAGCATGCGGCGCGGTTAGGTGCAGGCAGCACCTCCGCACCCACTCAAAATCGACAACGACTCGTCAATCCGTCGAGGTGTGCTTCCCCTCTCTCCCAAATTCGATCGTAAGATTACGGTTTTGCTTGCGAGATGACGTTTTCGCAATGTTTGCAAAAAAAAATGTGAGAATTCCGAAAACGTGATCTCGCAATATTATGCGAGAATTACATGGATTACGAGAACCTACCGAATCAAACAACTGATTCGGATCGAGCCAAAACCAAGATAATTAATAAATAACCAAAACAAAACAGACGTGTTCCAACTTTGCCCTGAAAAAACAGAATATGCTGTACCAAACGATCAAAACATCAACGACGCGACAATCCAGCAAATGATAAAATTCAAATGGCATGTGTTTTGCCAAAAGAGATGAAGAACATGAAAATAAAAAATGATTCTTCATACGTCAAAAAAATGAGCTGGTCCGAACAAAATTTTGGATCAAAATACAAAATTTGTGTTCTGTCCATCGTTGTATTCAAATTACGAAGAAACAATATCATTGTTGAATTCTGAGAACTCATAATCAAACAACTTCAAGTTGTGTGTATTGGAAAATATATTGGGGACAAATGTTTTTTGTATGTAAATGTTTCTGAAAATATATGTTTTCAAATAAATCGATGAAACGATAATCAATCAATAAATACATACATAGATCCAATACAAAACTCAATGTATTGGTACATAATGCATGAATAAAATAAATGTTAATATTGAACATTTCAAAATAGTAACACATCATCTGATAAGATGACATATGGCCAAAACCATAATGAATAAATTCATTGGTTTGACCAAAAACAAAATTTTAATTGAAATAATGATTCAACGAATTCAAAAATTAGAAAACAAAACGAGCCTGCCACGATCGACTCTCAGATTCAATGATGTAAGAAAAAACAACTGCCCGTTTCGCTCCTAACTAGTGCTCCTCCAAAAGCTGAGGTGATACAGACTCATGCAAAACGACACGCTGGCAGGGACTCGGCAAAACCTAACATATTTGGAAAATAATGAAAATAAATTGAATCGCATCAAATACTTTGCATGACCAAAAATACTTTTTAGTTTTTATTGTACTATATAATTAATTAATATTATATTTTCATGGTAATATTCGTATATTTTTTATATTTTCATGGTAATATTCGTATATTTTTAAGAACAAAGCATCACAAACTGTCCGCGCACATCGAAAATCCCAAACTCTTGAAGTCAAATGATTTGTGATCAAACAGATAAACAAGTTACAAAACATTAAGTGTTTTAAACTGTGTTTTGCTGTTTCTATTTCTAGAAACAGAAACAACAAAAAACAGAAACAAAACAAACATGTTTCTAATTCCCGAAAAAACAACAACAAAATGGACTATTGAAATTTTTGGGAAGGTGTGAAACAGAAACAATTCATGTTGCTGGTCAGAAACAGAAACAATTGCTTCTTACAACCTTGTATAAAACTACCAAAACTTCATATCATCCCGACCGGAATAACTCAAAACATACAATGGTTTACTTACATTTGAAAGGGGACGGAACTGGGCCCTGGATGCGACGTACTGCCGGCACGCATCGGTCGGATTGAATCTACCTGAAAACAACGTAGCGCAAAAATCTGTAGACGCAATTCGCAACCTGTATCTCATGCGATTTCCGTCGATCGTTTTCTTCAAAAAATGTAATTGCAATTAATTTATTTATTAAACATTGATCAATTCATAATTTTACATAGAAATGTATTTTGTCGTGAATCATAAGACGCGGAATAATGATTCACTACCCCCGGACAATTCGGAAGCAGGCGGAAGAACGACGTGGGGGGGCAACATGGGAGATCCGGACAAACTGGTGATCGAATAGGGACCTCGGAAATGAACAAATCAGAATAACGTTTGAGACAATTCAAATTTGATAATCAATTATTAGTAATCGGTGTATAAGATACACTCAGCTTATGCATGTCGATCAAAAATGAACCGTATTTGTTTTGTCAAAAACGTTTGATGTGTTTTTCAAAAATTAACTAATGAATTATAATAATAACACATATAATTTTAAAAATAAAAAAATGAAAAATTGAATTGCGACAATTGAAAATGAAATTTGCGGAAAAGAGAAACGCGTCACATTTTGATGTAAATCCATTCAAACTGACCGCATGTTGTATTCGACAGAAAAATATTTCGTCCTCTTGTTATGCGTCTCACGATGGCATATTCCTCGGAAAGCAATTTCAATAATTTTCTACCCTGAACTTTCTCCATTTCAAATATTTTTTTCCGTGTAAGGCTTTAACGTGGAATGTAGACAAATATACAAACGGCACGAGGCCAGGAACAAAGGAACGCGTCCAATGAAGCAACCATAATCATTCAAATGAGAAACTCATGCAATTTTTGGTAATCATGCGGAACCATGGAAATTTAGTAAACATGGAACATAAATGACTTTCGCTTCGTGGTGGATTTAGAACATAAATCAACCGAAACAAAATTGCGAAAGGCGCCCTCGCGCGGCCCAAACCACACTGGGAAAAAACGGAAAGCCGACGACAGCACCACGGCATGCAAGCCTCTACCACGCCGAAGGGAGGGACGACATCGTCCCGGCATGGTGCTCTATTTATTATTTCAAATTCGCTGATGTGAGTTAGCCCTGATACCAAACCAAACCATTTCGAAATATTTAGATTTTGTGAATCTGTGAATTGACGTGGTGCGTTAATCACACTGTGTTCATTGAATGTGATGGGCCGAAAATGGCCGCGAACAAAATTAAAATTCATTTTTTAACGTTCATTTTTGTGCCTAAATTATATTCAAATAATTAATTTAAATATTTTGATTGGTAAACCGTAAAAGTCTACTACTGGACACAGACGAGAGCGACGCCTCAGACGGCGCTGTGTCTTCCTGGACATTGGCTCGAACGCCCTCTTTAACCTAGAACTTGTTTGCCTTCATAATGCAATTATCATTGATATATGGGCGAAGCGCCCATGCATTTGGTGACCACTAGTGCGGTGTCGTTTACGTCGTTTTCAATGACATTTTTTGTCATTTTTCATATACTCAAAAACCATTGAAATTATAAGGTTTTTGGCACACTATGAAAAAACATTATTTTTATGTTTTTTCGATGCTGACCGTGATTTAGCCTTATAAAAACAATGGTTTTAGGACGATTTTTAAGACATCAAAATACACCATGGTGCCATCGGTTTTAGGACCATTTTTAAGACATGTCGTTTTCCATTGGTTGGTCGGCGAGGGCGTGGGCAATGTTATTGGTCAATGTCATTTTTCATTCTAATTTCCACGTGTTGTCTTGGGGCCACTATTTGATGTTAAAACATTTCATTCCAGTTCCCAATTGACTCATTGTTTTTCGTGATGTATCCCTCCGGCTCTTCTGGTTGCGTGTGGAATATTTATATCGGCATTCTACTGGTTGCTTTAATAACCTTTCTAAATTTGTTTTCGAACTATTCTAAATTACCCCAAAATCTTGTGTGTCTATTTTCGTGTTAATGATCATTCAGTTGTACCAGTGGACGCGTTCCATTGGCTCCAGCGAATGCAGGCCATATGTTTGTATATGCCCACTTTAAACGTATACCCCGGAAAAAATATTTTGATTGGTAAACCGTGAAAAGCTACTACTAGACACAGACGAGAGCGACGCCTCAGACGGCGCTGTGTCTTCCTGGACATTGGCTCGAACGCCCTCTTTAACCTAGAACAAGGAAGGATTCGTCAATACAACAATCGTGAATGAAAATTATGAATGATTGAACACCTTTTTCACATATCGAAAACAATGCTGTACTTTTATTTGTAAATATGTGCCAACATTATATGATAAAATGAAATGAAAAACTTTGAAATAAAATGAATACCTCCAAATCGCAATCGCCACGATGTAGAGGTATTCACATTATTTCGAAATCGGCCATTTCATTTTACAGATATATTAAATATGAAATCCAAAATTGAATTGTTGCAAAATATCCAAGGCGTGTATGCATGTGAATAAGTACGTGCATGCTATCCCGCTTCTGATTGAAGCCTTGGAAAGGACGCCGCGTCATGCTGCGGCCCCTCCTACTTTCGCGATTCGTGGTCCATAATAAATACGTGTCGATGGACTGCGCCCGCGATCGATGGTCCATGCGAGACTGTCAGACATTCACATTTCGAAACAACATTCAACGAAACAATTGAAATTAAATAATTTAATTAATTATTATTAATCATTGATAATCAATTTGAAAAAATGTCCAATTTGTTTTGTGTCAACATAATTTTGAATT
>JACKZZ010018723.1_pt1 | contig 12004 bp, 13 predicted proteins | sample 8027871 | NCBI WGS metagenome assembly JACKZZ01 (sample SAMN15724774, study PRJNA655200) | protist metagenome | isolation source: fluorescence activated cell sorting (FACS) single amplified genomes of... | place: USA: West Boothbay Harbor, Gulf of Maine | collected 2000-07-19
GGTGAGTAAACGGTTATGGTTATTGTATGCACTATGTTTCATTATTAATGATTGGAATTCATAATCTGATTTTTCCTATGCTTCTCCAGCTCACCCTCGCGGACAAGATCATACCCGCTTCAAGCAACTATTTCTGCGTCCGTCTCGATGGTGGCGGACCCGATGTCCCCCGCACAGAGAGCCAGTTCTTCCGTATTCTCGGTATCGATTCTCTCTGGACGCTTCGGGATGCAGGAGCAGCTGCTGGTCACACCGGTGGAAGTAACGGTGTCAAGGTTGGAGCGGCCGCAGCACGCACGTTTCGTGACCAAACTGAGGAGTTTTCGCGACTGATTGAGGAACTCTTTCGTAAAAATCAGGCATGTGAAAGTGAGAACTTGCTTCCTTGGGCACGTTGGTTGGATACGACGACGGCGGTGCTGATCTTCGATACCGAAAAACCGTACTACTACCAAAAAAAAGGGGCTACAGGGGCTGGTAATACTAATGTCAGCAGTAAATCCTCAGATGCGAATGGCAGCACCAAGACTAAGTTACTAGCTGAGCGACTCGCGAACGGACAAAAGCTAGTTGACGCAGTCTTGAACGAGGCCGGCCTGAATTTTGTCTCTGTCGAACAGTACTGCGGAAACGCCGCGGTTGACATAGAGGGGAAAGATCAAGAGAGCATAAAGGCGCTGTTGAAACTGAAGGCTGACAAAACTAGAAATACACGCGAAGAATTTGAAATGCAAGATTTTGCAAAGAGGATGAAGAACAAGTGATCAGAGCCATCAGACGAAGAAAATGGAGATCCCAGTGAGGAATTTTTGTGTAGTCAGTGCGTAGATGATCATGCTATCGTCGTTTTTTTTTGAAAGACAGTTTAGGTCTAAAATTGTGTAGACAATTACGAAAAATCATGGCGTTTCGAGAAGGCTAAGAACCGGAATCCGCAAAAACAGTGAAAATACTTTCTTTGTTCCATCATCTAGAGTCCAGACTCTAAACGTGAATCGGGCCTGTATCGTTCTTCATATTTATTCAGAATGCTAAAAAAATGTGAAAATTGATTCGTGAATCATCGTGAAATTTCATAAAGATTGATTCTCCCATAGAAGTTGTAGCATCGTTCGTGGTCCCATCTTGCCATTCAGCCCCAGGCTATGTCGTCACTGAATCTCCCAAACCTAATTGGAATTTGTATTTTGGCAGGCTGAGGAAATAAAATTGTAGACATATCGGAATTCGAATATTCAGTGTTTATCCTATTAGCACCGGAGATTCACACATAGTCGTTAACCCATAGTCAGAATTGTAATTAAATCAGTCCAAGAGTCAGTATTTTGTCGGTACGGCATAGTGCACTATAAATTAAAATTGCGCTCTTCAATAAGTGACGTCTAAGAAAAAAAACGTGATTCTTATTAGTCGACCTTTCTCACGGTGCCTAGACATGCAGGTTTAAGAAAACTTTCAAAAACTACTTGTTTGAGTGATATTACTTCGAGAACCATTGAAACCTATTTTGCCACTTGACCACTGTCCAAGTTGTACCGAAACTTAGTCGCCTTCGCAGTGTCTACTGCCTTCGCTTAGCTGAGTAGAAAGTTTTTCTCGTAACACGTAACTGTGTTAAGCATCCCAGACAACTTAGTATCACCTAATACTCAGTGACTGTGATAGTGAGAACTGTCTATTGCTGCTGCAACTGAATCTAGTATTTCTGACTAGTACTGACAAGCCCGCAGGCTGCAGCTTAGGTTCTCTAAGAACTTTCTCCCAAAGTTACTCCAACTGATTAGAAGTCATACCTTTACTCCAACTGATTAGAACATACCTGGTAAATTTTGTTTTTAGACTGACTAAGAGTAAGACTTGAAACTCAGACTGACGCTTTTACGGTAACAGTTCCAGATGGTCGCCCAATCCTCCGATATTGCTGGCTCTCGCCTTCAGAGCGAGGTTGACGACAGCATCGTGAAGAAGATGACCGAGCTCGGTTCTGACGAAGACCGTGTCGCTGCCTCCCCGGAAAACTCGGGAGCCGCCTCCCTCAGCACCAACTCCGCCGGCGGGATCACCTCGGGAAACACCACGAATAGTCCGCTTGAGACTTCTGCCAACCCCACAGCAGTAACTGGCAGTGTTGCAAAGACTGGTCCAATGGCCGCCGTCAGCCGGTCAGCGCTGGATCTGGGTGGGAAACGGTGGGGCGATCTGTCTTCCGACAGCGAAGACGAGATGGTAGACCAGTTTAGACGATGTAACACGCAGCCACTTCCGTCCGAAGAAGTATCTGCACCCTCCGCTACGGCTACGGGAAATCCCGGTAACAGTAAAGAGGTGAACTACTCGAGTTTCGGGTCTGGCGGACAGTCGAATAATCGGCGAGACGGCGGGAACCGAGCACCAGGGGGAAAGGGTGGAAGGGATCGACGACAAGGAACTGGGAAGGGTGGAAAAGGAGAGGAAGCAGGAAAAGGGGGGAGACAACGACCAAGTGCTGGGGGTATCGAGGCGGAGGGCAGAACAAGGTCTGATGGTGCAAAAGGAAGTGGTAAGGGATCAGGAAAGGCTAAGGGGTCGGGAAGAGGTAGCAAAGGAGGCGAATCAAAGGGACGAGGAAAAGGAGGAGACGCTGCGACAGCGAAAGAAAAGAAGTCTCGGAAGGCGAAGGAAGTTGATGATTGGTCAGATGAAGAAGAAGAGGGTGACAGCGGTGTCTCGGGGCGTGTATCCGCGACTGGACAGGGAAAGCTGCCGAAAGCACCCTCGAAAGAACCGGCACAACTGTTATCCAAGTCGACATTCAGTAAGATGTTTGGCAATGATTTGAGATTTTTTAACGTATTAGGGATTATGCAGCTGCTGCTACTATCAGGGGCAGTACAAAGTAATCAGTGACAGTTTCTGAATGGTTGAATGAAACTCATTGTCAAAATTCTTCTCCCCCCCTCCAGATCTCCTTGACGACGACGACTCTGATGCGGATTCCGATAACGACTCTGATTCGGACAACGAGGAGTCGCCCGAGGAAGATGATGATGAGCAACAAGACAAAGACTCTGAAGACAAGCAATCCGAGCCAGCCGAAGTTGAAGTCGAACAGTCACCACGCTCAGAAGTACCTGACGTTGAGGAAGCTGTCGTTGCGGAAACCAAGCCGGAGGTCAGCGCGGTCAAAGAAGAGGTACTAATTTTGGTTTGGATTCCGATAATTATTGGTCTTTGCCTAGATAGATAGTCTTAGTAATAGACTTGTGAGTATTCTATATTATGAATGAATGAAGTTTTAGCGTCGATTACCAATATGATTTTCAATGTCTATGATCCATCATGATCCCAGCCAACATCAAAGGCCGCCCGCAAAAAGAAAAAGAAGGCTGCTGACGATGACGATTGGGAGGCCGCGCTAGCGGAGTTTTCGAAGCCTCCTGCAGCTGACACTGGCGCTGATAGTCAACAAACTGACACAGCTGCAACGGCGGCGACAGAGGGTGGTGCCAATTTGAACGAAGAGGACGAGGCTGAGGATGGAGCGGTTTTAGGTAAGGATCAGATAGGAGAAAGTTTCATGAATACTACGCTTCACCTTTGAAGTTTGTATGACTAGTCTATATCATATCAGTTACAGTAATAGTCTTTAAAATCCCTCTTTCCAGGTGAAAAAACTGTTTCCAAATCAAAGAAGAAGAAGGACAAGAAGAAGGCTGCCGGCGCCACTGCTACTGAAGAGAATGCAGCTGCTGCAGAGAAAGAGAAAGAAGAAGAGAAGCCTGAGGAAAAGAAAGTTCTTCTCTCCCCCGCCGAAGTTCTGAAAGCTAAAAAAGCAGCAGCGGAGGCGGCGAAAAAGAAAAAGGGCGGAGCTAGTGCGGCGCAAGAGATCGCGATGGAAGAGGCGAAAAAGAGGGTGGCAGCGAGTAAGAAGGCGGGGAAAAAATAATGAAATTTATGGTAGTAGTAGTTACAGTAGAACAGAGGGGATAATCATAATTTTCAGGAATTTGGGAACTTTGGGGATTTTGTGTGCTAAGTTTGAAGTAATACAGTTTTAGTAGAGATACAGAGTAGTTTAGATAGTAGTTTAAAAACTCAGTTTAATGGCATTGGTGAACCGTGACTTTTTCCTTAGGATACTCTTGCTTTAGATTTTTAGTATCTAGGCGTGTTTAGAAGTAAATGAGGTCACTACCCCGCTTGCAAAAAAAACTAACCAGCACTACACTGTTACTTTGTCCGTATACTACGAAGGTCCGGGGGTATGTTGACTGCCTCTATTGTGCAGAATATGTTGACCACCTCAATTTTTTTATGACTGTTTAGCCATCAATGTGAAGAACTGCAAACATAAAGAATCGTTTTCCTAGTATTACTGTGTAGCTTTTGTCAGAGACTGAGTATAGTATTCACTTTGGGATTTGTAAGACTAAGTTTATTTTAAATGTGTGAAGAACCTGCCGTTCAGAATCAGACAACTTCGAAGGCATTTTAGCTTTCATCGGGTGACACCACCTTATCGTTCTAACACTACGATATATTAGTAGTAGTGAAACTTAACCTTTTTTCGTAAATTCGTAGCCTTAGCCTGGATGTTTTCTCCCAAACTGACGTCGAAAACTTAGCCTGGATGTTTTCTCCCAAACTGATGTCGAAAATTCCAAACTTTGAGCTTTATTTGAGAAGGTAAGTAGGACTGAAGATAGAACGATCGTTCCTTATATAGCTATCATGATCTGCTACAGATCTGTTATAGAGGTAAATCATATTTAGGTACTGTCAGCGTTTGGGTTGTACCCAAGATGATATCGACTAGCAATACTCCGATTTGACAAGTACCCGATTCGGGATCGGATCTTGTAATATGTCAAGAAAGGTGGGAAGACTGTCACATACTGTTGGGGAATTGGGAGAACGTACGAAGAATGTTACATACTAAACTAAAGCGGCACACCGTATTTGACTTTGGTGACGAAAAAGTACCAGTGCATGCCCATAAATTTGATACATAAGCCTTGGTCCGCTTGGAAGTTAGAGTAGACTCAGGAACCATTTCTGTATTTAGCTGTACCCGGTTTACTACTCGTATCTAGTTTGAAGATGCCGCAAGTCGCGTATTATTGCAATTTTCTACATTTGATTCTCCTCTAATCGTTCTGAAACGCCTATTTTTGTAGGAAAGTATTATTACCTAAAGACCGTAGACGTAGAAACCCTTAGTAAACCATCTTGTTAAGTTTAACCATTTTGTGCAGATTTTATAGATGCGTTCCTAACTTAGTCTGTAATTCTGTGCAGCGAATGATATCGGTCGACGAAAACACACATAAATTTGTCACTGCGGGAGCGTTGCTGGGGCCTTCAGGCTCAGCTATCTCCTCATAGGGCCAGGCTTTTCTTATTTCAGGCTCGTTGGAGGTTGCACTTGAGTCTTGGCGTAAAAAGCCGCTGCTGCCCGTGGTGTTCTGGATCTTGAGCCGATTGGATACGAATCCTCCTCGTGTCGACATACTCTTTGTCTCGTGACGCTGGACTCAAGACTTATAGCTGTTGTGATCTGTGCGTAGAACAAAGCGCGGCGGCTCTCTAAGGAATGAGGTATCTACATAACATTCTACCTTGTGATTCCGATTCGGTGTCGAAGCTTCATTAACACCGTGAATGCTTTTTCGCGCGTTCGAAAACCTAGTGCAATCGGACTCCATTGCAAATTTGTTAAGTTTTTCGCTGTAGAGCGTACAGTAAAATTGTAGATCACTAACACTGTAAAAACTCTGACACAAGTCAAACTACCTCAATAGTAAAGTAATACTGGACTGATACGGCATTGTCGTTTGAACTGAACTTTGACGCTCTGACTCGGAGTTTTTCATGCTTCACGACTGTATCGATTATCAAATCGTACGACATAGGACGGTATTTAGAGGCCACGTACAATCTATCCTAGTTTGAAATTGAATTACTACCCTATTACTTGAAATTGTACAGTCTATAGTAGTACTTACTGCTAAATTTTTAAAGCACCGCTCGTGGCTCCGAGTCAATAACCTTTTGAATCCTTGCTGAAATGAGCTACATTCAGATTGCGGGACGATATATCTTGTGGTTTGGGCAATAGACCTCCGCCGACGCTTTAGTTAGCGGCACCTAGCGGCGGAGGACTGTGTGGACTCTGAATATTGTCTGAATATAAAGCTGCAGGACATTTGGACTCCTCATCTTTCTGAGTCTTACAGACGAATTGATTTCCATAGACATCCAGAATAATTTCATTACCAGGACGGAGCTTTGGCCTTTTAAGTTTTATGACAATCTACCGGAGCTTTCAAACAATTCTTTGACTATCCTGACTCAGCTGAGTCATCTGTAGATTAAATTACGTAACAAGTTACAACTATCTGTCTCAGACCGTATATGGCTTAGCTGTTAACAAAAGATTCCTGTACAAAAACCTTTGTTAAACGTCAACTGTATACGGACCAGACGACAGCAGTATAGCTTACTAGACTATTTCAAGTACAGTACTAGACTATTTTAAGTAGCGAAAACTTCTAATCTATCTATTTCAGACTAGTCTACATTCTACCTATTGATTTAGAAATATATATCTGTACCAATTTCGGCCCTATCTAAGACTACTACAGTGTATTTTTCTAGACCATCCAAATTTAGTCGAAAAGACTCAGCCTACTGCTGCTGCACCTATATCTCAAATTTGTTCTAAACTAAATCATAATCTTTATAGCACATCAGTGTGACTCCAAAGCCATGCCTCCTATGCGAGCTCGCACCCCTCCGGGGCGTCTACAGCGACGAGAGGGGGGTTGTCGCATTCCTATCAGCGATCTCTTCTCTGCCTCGAATCCTGGCAGTGCGCGGAATAGTAGCGCTACTCAGGACGGAACTTACCGTTACAGTATTGAGTCTGTTCCTAAAAGAAAGCTTAGTCCCCGAGCCACGTCGACGCCTGCGGATCACTGGGAACAATTCGCCCGTAAATACGCCTCTAAAAATGGACGCAGGGCATCTCGAAGTCAAATCCGCGCGTTCGCGCTGGGTCTTGCTCGAAGGGGTCCAGGGGCTAGTAGCAGCACGTGTACTGGTCCTGGACGCAAAAACAGTAGGCGGAATGTATCTCGTGGTCCCTCCAGAAGTCGCTCCCGGAGCCGCACGCCCGAGAACTGCCGGAGTGGTCATAACAGCAGTCGAAGTCCGAATAATTATAACAGTTCTGGAGTAAGCAGGGGAAGGGGCCGAATGCCGAGGGGCCCGGGAAATTACTATTCGAAAAAACGAGCATTCACGCCGAATCGCACCCCTTGTTCCAGTAAGTACGCGTCGTCTTCTGAGTCGGACTCAGATTTAGACGTAAAGGCGCAGAAGCAAGGTCAAGGACCAGGCGGGCGTCCCAACCATCGTCACGCCGCTTCCGCGCTGTCAAGGAATTTCTACACACGCCAGGTCGGACTCGACGATTATTTATCGGAAGGAAATGAGGACTGCGGGGAGGCTGGGGGGTCCGGGTACGGTTATGATAACGGAAGCTTCAGGGGTTCAGGTACTACCAGCAATCATGATGTAACTGTTGACAAAGAAAATCCCCGGTGTTCAAATGTGAACTCGGAAAGATGTTTACCAAAGAATAATCCTAGTCCGATAGCTACTCCCTTCATGGTAGGTGTGGGAAGTCAGGCTGCTGCAGCTTTAGCTCAGGCTCAGCATGCAGCTGGAGAAAACAGAGTGTTTCGAAAAATTCCGAAACCTATAGAACGCCCCCTTCCCGTGTTTGACGAGAGTGATGAGGAGGCCCAACTTTAGGCTTTCTCGATGCTGGTAAGTGGCGCAAATCATAATACTACAACCACTACTAGCAATATATCGAAGCCGGGAGGTCCTTGCCCAGGCAACAGTAACCCTGTTACGGCCGGTCAGGTTGGTTAGATTTTGCAAAACTCGCTCAGCGCGGGCCCGGTAATGTAGATTTCTGATGGTAGTTATGTGAACGGTGGTATAATGAGAGTCTCAATCGGAAGGGATGCCAATGGAAATCCAGTATACGCAAGAGGTGGTAAGAATTCTGAAACATCCGCTACTGGATCTGGTGCTCAGACTCAGACTGCACCGGGCTCTGGAGCGGGTGAGCATCAAATCACAGTGTCACTCGAGTAAGTTGCCAACGCCCTGGGTTACGGTGGCAGTGCACTAGCCCCAATTGGAGACATGTTCTCTGTGTTGTGGAGCAAAGCCACTAATATTCCCTGCCACTTGATCCCTCAAGCTCAGAGCCCACTGAATCCCATGGGAGTTACGCTACTGCCAGGCGCTACAAACCCTGTGCGACAGCAGCAACTTCAGTAGCAGGCGCAACAACAACTGGAGAGCGGACAATATACCATCGAACAGATTTTTGCGGCGCTGCCGGAAGCAGCCAGAGGCCCTGAACTGTAGTCTTTGCTGGGTGGCGCGTTGCTTGGTAATATACCAGGGGCGACTCAGAGTAACTGTACAGTTACAACGAATGGAAATACTAATGTCGCTTAGCACGAAAACCTGTTAATGCAGGCAGAGGACAACAGAGGCAACCGGAATAACAGCAGTGGCGAGACAATGTCCAACGGTCGTACTTAGTCTTGCAGTAGGCATACGAATACTGCGCTCGGTGAAGGGCAAGGCGCAGTAGCTGGACTTGCTCAGGGTGATCATCAAAAGTCCGTTATTCTTGACCTGATTGGTGGAGGAGCATCTAATAGTACTAACAATCAGAACTGTAACAGTGCCAATGACAACGTCGGTAATGAACAGTTAGGGAATTCAAATTTTATGCAACCCACTACTATGCATCAAAACAACAGTACAAGAAACTCCAACTGCCCCCGCAAAGTGGTTGATCGGACACCACTTTGCGCGCGCGAGGGTCAATCAACCTCCTTCACGCCTTGGCCCCTTCTGGATTCGAGCCGCTGGCCACACGGCAATCTGCAGTTGGTGAACGCTAGGACGCCGCCTGGAACGACAAACGCGGCGAACTTTATGGCAAATGGTACCAATAACGAAGCAATATCGAATAGCAGTAACGGTCATAACGCTAACGGTCAGGGACTTGGTAAGACGAACGGGCAGCAGTATCAAGTTCAAAATCAGTAGACTTTACAGCAGGCTGCCGCTCAGCAGATGTCCAACGGCAATCATAACTTGAATAGTCACCACAATCACAGTGTCGGCGACGTGAGTAATGGTATGAACCAGAACGGTAATACTGCCATGGTGAATCAGAACAGTAGTGCTGCCATGGCAAATGGGCATCGGCAACAGTAGAACGCAATACCAGGCCCAAACGGTAATCATGGCAACATCGGCAACAATTCGAACGGTAACATTAATCGGAACATCGGGCCAGGACCAGGTCGTTTCCACAGCGCCTCGAGTTGGATGACTGCAGACGGACATCAAAATAGCATGGGTCAAAGTGCAGTTACACCGCAAAATAGCAATGGCAGTTATAGCTCAGCCTCTTACATTCAGGCCCGCACAGGCTATGGCACGATGCAGAATGGCCCGAATAGATCGCATGCGAACAGTAACGCGTCATCATTTTGCAGCTTTGGTGGGCAGAACAATGGGTTAGTAAATGGCCAGAACGGAAATGGTGCAAATCTCAATGGTGCCAATACAAGTGCCAACTGCAGGAGATAGGGACATCAATACAATAATGCAAACGTGCGCCAGACCTACGGCTGGGCCGGGCGCATGAATAGTATGTCTAGCGGTAGTATGCAGTCTTATCCTAGTGAGCCGGTCTCGATTCAGGGAAACACTGAATCTAATCAAGGCAGTTTTAGCCGCTACAATAATGTCAATAACGGCGGAAATTTGAATCGTACCGGTTCGGGCTCTGGGTCTAGTAATAGCATTGCTATGAATCGTAGCTCTAATCCGAATCGCGATATGACTGGTATCAACGCAGGTTCGGCAAACGGAAATACACCACGTCGGGATCTAAATCTAGAGTAGAGCTTAAATAACAACAATCGTGGACCAAGAAACGTGGGGCCGGGGAGTAGTACTGCTGGCGCCAACTTGAACGGGCCCAGCAACATTTCGGGCACCGGCGGTGGGCCCGGTAACAATTTGGGTGCCGGCGGTGGTCGGGCCCGCAACCGTCAAGGGGCCCGTGCCGGCGAGAATCCAACCATCGCTCATCTAACCCAGCGGAGTCAAGGTCCTTGCCCCGAGTGGCGCGGGCTCTACCAGGATGATATTCAGGCGTCCCTCGAGAAATTGAACAACATAGGGAAAGCGTTCTCGCCTCTCTCGCTTACGTTAAGAAAACTTCCCGTGCCTTTATTCGCAATGGAGGAGCGTGGCTTAGTCGACAAAATCGCGAAGCTAATCGAGGAATCCACGCTCCTCCGCTCAGTTGTGTACTCGATGGATGTGGAGGTGGTTGCGCGTAACCCGGGAGCATCGGAGACGGAGACCACTTAGTCGGAAACCAACTGTTAGAGCGGCAGTAGCTCGAGCAGCTCCGAGCACGGGGGCAGTACGAGCAGACCCGGAGACGACCCTGGCTCTGGAACAGTCGAAACGCCAGCGAGTTCGAGCACAGCACTGGGGGAAATCGGCTCCTCACCCTGCTGCTCGATTCCCGGCACTTCCACGCTGAATATTGGGTGCGAGGCCGACTCGGCAGGCGGTGGTATTGGGGGGAGCGGGAACCTGAGGGGTGGAGCCGCTGCTAATCTCACCACTCCGATTATGAATGGGAGATCATCCAATGAAGCCGCCTCATCGGCCAGACGCAGTAATGCTAAGTCAAAGCCTGGTGCAACGGAAGGCACCCAAGGACCAGGTCAGGGTCTGAACCAGAACAGTGTCAGCCAGGCTCAGAGTAAGGCTACCACGGTTTTCAGCGTAACCGCAACCTTCGTGTGCGGTCCGGAGTGGGCGCCCCAGAAATTCAGCGCGACCATTCTCGACGAGATAAGCTTCGACTTTCCTCCGGGAGAGCGAAGCAAGGTGGGAATCGTCAAACTCGCGGAAACACGGGGCGGCGTCGATGGCGCATTTGCTTTGGTTGCACACCTAGAGCTGCTAAAATCGCTGATGCCAACCGTGGCAAATGTGGCTAGCGTTCCGGGAGGGGTACTTATTGGCTGGGATCGGTTGCGTAATAAATTTATACATGAGGTAATGTTAATTGTATGAGACGACGAAAACTAAGACTTTTGGAGCAGAAACAGTGCATGCAATCTTTAAAAATGGATTCGTAGCGCTTAGTAATATTAGCTTTTCAAATTCTTAGTCGTACTATAACAGTATTATTACTAGTACTACTATAGAGTATATGAAATTTCAAAAACTCAAAGTGCTGTAATCTCTACACAGGTGACAGTACTACTATGCTGGAGCAAAAGCTTTCTGTTCTGGTTTAAAGTTCGTAATATATCTACGTGCCAACCCAAATATTTTTTTCTCCAGGTACAAAACGGGTCCAGTGCTGGAGTTGTCTCTGTTGTACGCGAGTTTGAGATGCATCGTTTCACGCAGCTCCAGAATTTTATTCTGCGCCAGTTTGGGGACATGTTTCTGAAACACAATTTTCCCTCATGCTGGCCACCCTACGGACTAACCAGCATATCAGCTCCTCACGAGGAGTCGAAGCGCTTTTCGGACGCTAACACTGCGCCTTGTCACGGTGTTAAACCTGATTTGACTGGTTCAAATGGTAGTAGTACTAGTAGTAAACCCACTGTCACTGCGCATCTGAACCCGAGACCCAGTGTGATTGGCCCAGCCCAAGAACCTTTGTGCATTGAATAGGATGTGACTAAGTTTTGCTGTGAGCGGTTCAATGCTGAGCTTGCAGATCAACAAGTATTTGACGCATTTATCTCGGATTTTTTTCGTTCGAAAGGCGACAACACGGTGTTTCAGGGGCCAGGCGAGGATGGTAGTGGTAATTCAAATTGTACGAACAGCGGGACGCAATCTTTAACCGAGTCAGTGGTGGGGCAAGGCGCAACTG
>JACKZZ010013858.1_pt1 | contig 12001 bp, 8 predicted proteins | sample 8027871 | NCBI WGS metagenome assembly JACKZZ01 (sample SAMN15724774, study PRJNA655200) | protist metagenome | isolation source: fluorescence activated cell sorting (FACS) single amplified genomes of... | place: USA: West Boothbay Harbor, Gulf of Maine | collected 2000-07-19
TCTTATTCACCGAATGGTGTGTTATTTTTACCTGTATTTCCACAAAGCAAAGTAGTTTGTGTGCTAGGGTTGAGGCCGCCTGACAAAATCCTCCTTGATTTCAGGGGCGGGATATAAATTCCGGAATCGTACTTGCGTAGTACCAAAAACGAAAGATTTTTCGTTGGAGTTCGATCATTTCTGATCGCCGGTCACGACCGATTCCGCCCGCGAGCGTTAAGTTACTTTTGTAACGCACACGGTGATATTACCGTTCAGGTCTGAACATTTCAATCAACTAATGCTGCAGGCTTTTCGAGATGTGAACATTTCAATCAACTAATGCTGCAGGCTTAAGCTCAGTCGCGCGTTAACAGGGCCACCATGGAGGAAACGTACGACGCCACCATGATTTGTGGCATGATTAAAAACACCATGGAAATTTTTGCCAAATTGCAATGTTTTTTTTTACATTATGGCGGGAAACGGATTCTTGGATTTCGACTCGTTTTGAACGTTTTTGTTTCATTTTGTTTTGTCGATTTTGTATTTTCTGTCGGCGCGGCTCTCGCAAGCGAGCGTGGTCAGTTCACTCACTCACTACGATCAGAAACGTGGTGTTGTTCGGTTGCCTCATCGCGCTGCAGGTGCGGTGGTTGCCCCATCCATCCTCTTATTCCCCGAATGTTGTGCTATGGTTACGCAATTACGACATGGTTTTCTCGTTGTTCTTGTTTGTTGTCAGGTCTCTGGAACGGCATCCGGATATCGATTCCGATTGTTTGTACCGCCATTTATGTGCCACGGCACACGCCCCATGTGAAAGCGACATCAAGCGCGACATCCACCGGACGTTTCCAAAATTGTTGTTTTACCGCGAAAGAAATGGTTTGGGCCAAAAGGGTTTGCTGCGCGTGTTGCGTGCTTACTCTATTTTCGATCCAGAAGTATTTTTTTTAATAAGTCTTCAAATCGCACGTTCATCCCATTCCACGATCATCTTAATATTCATAATGATGGAATCATTACGGTGACAGCCCAAAATTTCATGGTCAGTTTGTGAATTTACCCATTGTTGATTCGTTTACTGCAATTTATATTTCATCCATTAATTGTGTGCTTGAATTCAAGTTATTTCTAATAACAGAGGGCGTAATTTGGTGCCTAGTTTTTTTTTGTATTGCTCAATGTCAAAAATATTTTTATTTTCACGATGGTCATGTATTGGTTCAGATAGGATATTGTCAGGGCATGGGTTTTCTTGTGGGCCTTTTGATGGTGTATATGTCCGAGGAAGATGCTTTTTACATGCTCATCAACCTTTTGCAGAGGTAGGCATTTTCACAAGGGCATTGCCATTTCTTGTATTTGCCAGTTATTGAGTAAGATGCGTTTGGCAATTTCGTATAGGGGACGTACATTTTTCAAATCAAAGATCCCCGGGTGACAAAAGGGAAGGGAGGGGCCCACCCACAATCAAAGAAAAGTAGAGGGTAACCAAAGAAAAAGAAAGGCAAAGTGATGTTCGTCAATACTTGAAGAGGGGGTCGTTGAGCAAACAATGTGATGGTCTCTCGGAGATATTAGATTTGACAAATGTATGTCTCCTTATGTCCTGATTTTTTCATGACCTTCGCGATGTTCTTCATAGTTTCTGTCGATTGTGCTTCATTCGAAAATATATTTCTTCCAGTTTTTGTATGGTTTCAAAATTATGTTGTTGCGACCGCTTCGCGGTCGCGTCACATAGAGTGCCAAATTGAAAACGTCCGTTCGTGCGTCTTTCTGTCCGTCTGCACTAGATACCGTGGATGCCCACGGATACCTCTTCCGGGATTCAAACGACGAAGCCGGGTGGGTTTCCATTCCACCAATTGCAACAAACAAAACGCCATTGTGCATCTCAAAGATTTTCAGTTCAGATACTTAGCTTGTTTGGGCAAGGATCGCCCTTGGCATTTGGGGCAAGGGTCTTGCGTTTGAGCTCTGTGGGCTCATAAGAAATCAGCACATTGAAATCACAGTGTTGAATCATCAAATATATTGTGGTTTGGGGCTTCACGGTAGCAACGACGCACCCTAAGTGTGCAGTATTATTGGTTGATGACAGATGTTTCCATTTTTCGACTTTCTTGGAAGCCGTGTTTTTTTCTGTGGTGGTGATAGGTACAGCATGGCAGGTTTGTTTCAGCCCGATTTGCCGTTATTGAACAAGTATTTCTTCCAGCTGCAACGTCTGACCGAGATGCACATGCCTTTGCTGCACGAGCATCTAGCCAAGCATGGCGTCGAGCCAACCATGTATGCCAGTCAGTGGTTTATGACCGTCTGCATCTACAATTTCCCATTCTCCACCATCGTTCGCGTAATCTTCATTCATTCTTTCTTTCTTTATTCAATCAACAAACCAATAATATATACCGATGATCATTTTGAAAATATAAATTTTTGTGTATTGCAATTTAAGAGCTATATTTTTCAATCCGAATTCATATTGTTGGTTTCTATGGACGCGTTTGAATTTCGTTTCTGGTTTAAATTTGTGGAATAAATTTAAAATTCATAATTAATTAATCCAAAAAATATATAGAACATGTATGCATTAAATTATGAGTCAGGAAGGATCTGTCTCTAATCAATGTCCTGGTTTGATTAATTTTTGATTTAAATCAACATTTTTTATGCATTTGGTGGTTAATATTTGAGGAATCGATTTTAATTATGAGTAATTACTCAAGTTTTGTGATTCAACAATGATTTTCATCATTCATTCATTGAATGTAATGAATGATTTTATTTGTGAGGTCTGGGATATGTTTTTAGCTGAAGGCGTGAAGGTCATTTTTCGTGTCGCCCTCGCTTTGTTATCCATACACCAAGGTCAATTGCTTTCTGAATCTTTTGAGGCCATTTTAAGCACCCTAAAGAAAGCACCCGGCGCTGTTGAAACAGAGGTTTTGATAGAGACCACGTTAAGCATTCGCATTCGAAATCGCACTCTTCGCGATTTAGACGAAGAGTATTCATTCAGTCGTTTATGAAGAAGGAGTGATCAATTTTCATAACAATCGTTTTTTTGTGCATTTATGCTAGAGTACATTACTCTTTTTACTCCAATCACGGTGAACAAACAAACACCACAATTCGATTGTACAGGGGGATCGATGCATACAACCAAACAACAAACGACAAACATTCAATGAAACAATGTTTTTAAATACAATATACAAAAACAAAACATTATACAACAATTCATTGTATTACAATTTAAAATTCAATAATCCCTAAACCCCTTAATTCTCAATTAACAATCAAGTTGCATATTATATAATTTATTTAATTGTTGAATTATTCGTATTCTTCAGGTACACGGCTCTCGAATATGAGAGGCAGGGAGGGGCGGATTGGCAAGAGCAACAATTGGAGGAAGCCCGGAACAGAATTGTCACAACGCGCAATATATCTGACGAGCAGCAGCCATGATGAGCAATCAAAACCACGCAGAGTCAACAAACGCATTTTTACATTTGTTGATTTCATAAGATTGCTAATTTACCTTTGTTGGAGATTTTCATCAAATTGGAGTTCATGTCTGGGTTAGTAGTTACTAATTTTCCATCGTTTGATCGTTGTAGGAGTAGTGATTGTATTAATTTTTTTTATGTTGTCTGAAAGTCCTTTCTGTAGCAGTGGAGAAAGTTACGGATTTTCGAGGCAGCAGTAGTTTGGTGCAATGTGAACCAGAATTCTCAACAATCAGCGCACGTGTATTAATAAATTATTTTGATGGTTTCACATCTTGAAATCGCTATTAGTGTTTGTGAAAAGCGTTCGCATTCCTGTCTTACATAATGAATTTATTCATTTATTATCAGTTCATGAAATTATGTCCCAATTTTGCGGATACATTAAAACAAAAGGAGAACGTTTTCATTTTTTGTTCAAAAATAAAGTAAAACCATCAAAAGTAGAGCACCCCAATTTTATTGTTATTTTCTACAATTGAATGAATTCGCATTCTTGTCTTACATAATTTATGTATTTATTGTCAGTCCATGAATTTATGTCCCAATTTTGCACCTTAAATAATCAATAACACAATAATTAATTAATCGTACAATTTTGAAACCCAGTTGCCAAAACCAAATTGATTATTATTTTCGGCCGGTAGCAACATGGTTGACATGCGCACATTTTTTTGTCAATTTGGTTGTTGATTTCGCTCAAATTTACCTGTTTTTTGTGTCATCAAGGTGGCATCGCCCATGGATGTTGTCTAGTTAACATGTCGGAATCGGACAACAATAGTAGTTCGAAGGTTTTTATCATAACCGGTGGCACGCGCGGCATAGGGTTTGGCCTCGCGCGTGAATTGTTACGCCAGAACCAAAAAGTTGTGATATGTGGTCGGTCCAATGTGGAATCCGCCGTGTATAATCTGGGCTCGTTCGTTCCTTGCGGCTTGGCAGCGATGGAGCGTGTGCGCGGGACCGAGTGTGATATCTCTAAGTATGACCACGTTGAGCACCTCTGGAGGTTTGCTGTCGAGGCATTTGAGCATGTTGATGTTTTTGTGAACAACGCTGCCCTGAGCAACGGTGGGCGCAATGTGGTGGATTGTCACCCCGATTTGATTCGGCAGATCGTGGACACGAACCTTACGGGCAGTATAAATTGTTGTCGCGTGGCCATGTTTGGTATGAGGCAACAACCAAGTGGTGGGCGGTTTTATTTGTTTGAAGGTAACGGAAGCGATGGTCGCGTATCTGCGGGTCACACGTTGTACGCATGCACAAAATCAGCGGTTCGTACGTTCATGCGGGGTATGCAACTAGAGGCAAAAGGCTCAAACGTGCGCATTGGTTGCCTTCAACCAGGCATGGTTACGACGAATTTGCTGATGGACCGTTACCGCGGGCGCCCGGAGGAATTCGCCAAGGTTCGGCGCACGTTTAATATCCTTGCAGAGCATGAGGAGACCACAACGCCTTGGTTGGCTCAACAACTCATCGCTGGCACCATGGAGGCGAGGTATTTGACTCCTTTGTCTGTCATCTGGCGTTTTTTGAAATACGGAATTTTCATCAAGCGTGATTTGTTTGCCGACGATCCAGAATTTAATTAATTGAAAATTTAACGGAAAATCATATCAAGATTAATTATGTCAATTTCGAGAAAAAAAAAATCAATAATTAATTCCAAATAGAAGATAATGTTGATTGTTGTTTCGGTATTATCATTTGCATTCCATGGCGTTATGGGTGTTTATTGCAATGAAGTATGGGAATATGTTTCATTTCGATGAAAGCAAATCGTGTGGGGGGTTGTTGTAATGTTTTTGTGATGGTCGTTTTTGAATTGGATTCTGTGATTTATGTGTTGCATTTGAGCGTGGCTCACATGCAACACAAATCCAATCCTTACTTTGGCTCGATTTAATGTTGCAGTGATTTAGTTATTTTCTCATCGGACGAATTGACATTGATCTGACACGCACTCTTTGATTCTTGAAAAAAAATGTGTTGCATTTGAGCGTTTGTTTTCTTTTGGGTATTGCAATAATGATTCAATTTCAATGATTTTTCTGTTTTCATTTGTTCCCGTTGTGTGTTTGTTGACGAATCATCTACACAATGAGTGTATCTTCGTATTTGGCGTTGTTTTCCCGTCCGTTTTTGGCATTAGTCCATTATTTTCATTTTACCTGTATGCATTTATACCTATATATTACCTATATTGTTTCATTGTATCATATAATATCAGCACAAAGTTACAGGTAAAAGACAGCATTTGTTTTTATTATTACCTATATTCCTGCGTCACCGTTTGGGTGCCGCCCCCACACTCTTATTCACCGGAGAGTAGGTCATGGTTTATACGTGTTTGTTTCATTTTACGTGTTGATCAGGTACAGCGGAGGGTATCACCAATGTTTATACAATCCGAAAATATTTCCATCACACCAAGCATATTTGATTAACGTAATTAAGTAACTAATTCATCAGTTCATTGGTTGATTGGGTCTAATTTTTGTAATTTATTGATTCTTACATAATAATGTAGATGTCCGTCTGGATTGATTTGGCTGTGCCGTTTATTTTTTGATGTTTGAAGTTATTGGATTTGAATTCATCAGCCCAGTGGTCGGTCGTCATTAATATTTGACAGTTTGCATCATAATTTGATTAAACAGAGTCCTGCGTTGCTCTCTGTTTGACACTGTCGTTACGATTTATTTACAATTGTTTCTCTGTTTCACGCGAAATCAACGTGAAATGATCGCCGTATCTGCTCCCGGTGCCCATCGTCCACCAAAAATCAATCGATCATTTTATTTTATATCAGAATAATGATATAATCAATATTTTCATTAGTTTTGTTTTTGACGTTTTTTTGCCAGATTTTGTTTTGTTTTCGGCCGGTCTTTGCCATGTTCGGTTTGCCTCTCATAGAATGTAGCGATTCCGGAGCGGATTCGTCGCACAGCGACTTGTGTACGTTTGTTTCATCAAATTTAAGTGAATCCAGGGCGCCCAAATTGGATGAATGCCAAATTGATTTCAATGTGTAAAGCATGTGGCCTCAGAAATCACAATCGGAAAAAGCACCCCCCCTTTCAGATTCTCTTTTTGACGTTCGCACGCAATTCAATTTCATTAGAAATCATTTGATTGATTGCGACCGCGAAGCTGTATTTACATGTCTATATAATGATCTATATATCCATGCATCTATATAGCTAATTTAACATCCTCTGTTTGGGTTCACACGTTGGCGTCGGTGACGAAGCCGCATGGATTTCCACTCCGCCAATTCACACAAACAAAACAACGGAGCGCGCCTAACCGACATTCAGTTGAGCTATTTTGATCAGGTGAGTTCAGTCTGCATAGATGGTGATTCGTGCGCCGCAAAAAAGTAATACCCAAAAGATTTAGGGTAGCTTCGCGGTCGCACTTCGCACCCTAAGTGCGCAGTACTGGTTAATTAAATTATTTATTAATTTAAATAAATATAGTAATTCCAATTAATTAATTCCTAGGAATTCCTTGGCAAAGAGTTAGCTATCAGCAAATCCAACGCACATTGGACATTTGAACGTTTCTGTTCTTTGTCAAAATGGAATTAATTATTTAATTAATTAATTAATTTGTATTAACGAATTTTGTTTTTTGTCACGCTTGCATATTCAAATTACAATGTCTGTTTGGTTTGCTAGCTTCCCCGGAAGCACCTCGGAACAGGAATCATCTATACGACGAATGCGCGACGCCAAGTGCGCGACGCGAGCCAGAGCAGCCTGTACATTTCACCGAATCCATATTTCTCCCATTTGTGATGGATTTATTTCAATGTCTCATCCCCCAAAAAAGAAATTCGATTTCAAAAACAAATCTGATCAGAATGGTGCAGCATTGTGTTAATAATGCATTGCAATGGACGCACTAAATGTTTTTTCTATTTGAATTTGCAAAGATATTTTGTTTGGTATTAGGGTTTACCCACATTTGTGAAATTTGGAATGAGAAAATGTTTGACTGAAAGTATTCAGAATGGCCTCCTGGGAATATGTGAACATCCGACACTGGAAAGTATGGACCGAATGTCATTTAAAATTATTAATCTTAAATTTTGAAATACAATTTGAATTCAAATTTTTCATTGGATGAATGAAAATGAATTATCGTTGCGAACTTAGTGAAAGATCGAATGGGCTTATATAATGTAAGCCCATTCGATTATTCAATATTTTCAGATTCATATAACAATATGCGCATACAACAGTGTACATTTTTGACTAATCAAACCAGAAAAATTTCAACGAACGCAATGCAAGTGATAAGATCATTTTGTGTCAATTTATTGTCAGTGCGAATTTGGTTTGATTCTTACGGTTTGCGTTGATTGTGAATTGGTGCTTTTTGCTAAGGGCGTAGTGTTCATCTAATTTACATTTGGTTTTTGAAATCGGAAACGGCTGCGCGTCTTTTTTGAATTATTTACATCTGTGAGGCATCCCTGACGAATGACGGTGTTGTGAAAGCTTTGCAATGTACCGATTTAATTCAAAGTAGACGCGTGGTCGTTTCCAAAATTGAAAGCTTCACATTTTAATTAAAAAAAAATCTTGTGGTTTTTGAAATTGTTCCATACGATTGGGTTTGTTGGTTTGTTTGTTTGTTGGTTCGGCAGAGGGCAAGCAGTAGTAGCAGTGGTTCTCGGGGGAAGTACCCAAATAAGCCAGAAAGTGGGGGCGGTATTCGACGGAATAAGAAAAAGAAAGACAAGCTATCTTACGCACGTCAGGTTGGGACATTCATATGACAAATAATTAATTCGTTGTAATTATTGCAATATATATAATTAATTCAAAAATGCCATCTGCGAAACAAGCTGTTTTGTGTCGCGGTGTTCCGAGTTAATATCATTGAACCATTTTTTTGGTTTTGCAAGGCGGGTGCGATGCTTTTACCAGGTGCTGGGTTTGAAGCCGGTGACACTCATCCAGTGGCATCCGACGGAAAGTAATTAATAGTTATTCATTGAAATTATTGCGTTTTATCAAATCATTGGTAATATGAAATCTTGAAAATCTCAAAACGTTTTTTGAACGTGTTGGTGCTTATTGTAAATCACATAGTCATGAATCAATGACTCCTCCGACGGTCAATAAATACGCTGAAAAAATGAAATGTCGTACCTGAAAAAGGCAAAGCACGTCCTATGCATTTTGGTGAGAAATCACCATTATATTTATCAAAGACTAATGATTCAAATGAAAACATAAAATGTGACACACACTGAACCACAACACAAAAATAATGAAAACAAAACATGAACACATGATAAGAGCAACAAAACGTAGTTATAGGACGACTAGTTGTGTCGTGGCGGCTACAATTTCGATGTTTTCACCTTATTTCGAAGTCTTTCATTCATTTTATCATGTATTTAATATCAGAACAAATTTACGGCCACAGGTGCAACAATGCCTTTCAATCATGCCCATTATTGCGCGCAAAAAACAAAAACGTTCGAAACCGTTTTCAACCATATTATCATTATTGTGTGCGCAGGCCGATGCTTTTCTTTTCCCAGTTACCAGTTGTATCACCAGAATCATGCGAGGATTCGAACGACGGCGGTGGGGCTTCCGGAATGTCCACTGGCCCAGAAGGTTTTCGTAAATCTCATCTTGAATTAAAACAACTGGCTGCCAGGCCCACGCATAAGTGGGCCTGACAGCCAGTTGACGATTGCGATAGGCAATCCAAACGCGTTGCAAATTTGATGTAAGCCTATCCTTTATTCATTCAGCGCGGAAAGATAGTTCATTTTCATTCAATTAAGGTTTCAAACTTTATTTCAAATTTTCAGATTAATTCAAGTCAATTTCGGACCACGCTTTTGAGTTTCGGGTGTTTACAAATTCCCTGGAGGGCATTCTGGGTATTTTCATTCAAAGTTTTCAATATATTGATTGTCAGCAATTGGGGTTATAGTTTTTTATATTTCGTTGATCCGGTGTCAGGAAGCCAGTCAAGCGGAGGGCCAAGTAGCACAGCATACCCAAGTTAGAGAAAAATTAATAATTTGTCGTTTATTTTTGTTAAATTCCGCAGTGCATATTTTGCCAAATTCCAATATTCTTGAAACCTATATCCCCGACCGAAAACTCGTAGTTGTGCGACCGCAGCCGACGAGAGTAGACGGTTGGAAATGGAGAAAAGCAAGACATAGAGGAAGCAATTTGACGCCACAATTATGGTTGAGCACCAACGCGGAATGCCTACGGGGGGCATGTTGGTGGTCGAATATAATTGTTGCGTGTCTTGTTGTCTCCGTAGTATCCAACAAGATTGGTTAAGTTACAAAACATGTTGTAATTTTACCATATTTGAGATTGCCGCCTGACTTCATTTTCACGTTCAATTGTGTCTGCCTTCATTCATATTAGGTCATAAGAGGTGTCGTGAGTCCAACGAAAAGAATGTTGTTTGGCCGGATGATTCATGTGTTTCTTTGGCACGTATTCTTTTTTATATATTAATTAATTAATTTAAAAAGAAAACCAGTTCAAACATTGATCAATTATAATTTAATTATTTAATCAAATAATTAATTAATTACCAATGAATTTGGGTGCATGATTTGATCAGATGTTTCCTGTTATGAAGTGAACACGGCATGTTTTTTGCCCGTGTTTATTTGTTTGAATAAAAAATGAAAATTGAATGAGTCATTGAAAATTGGTTTGAACGCTTTTTTGCACCAAGTAATGGACATGATTGAAAAAATATGTTGTGTTTTTAATATTTTAATTATTTTTTCGTAAATCTTTGATGATAGATATCATGGGTATTTGTACCCGAAATTAATTCCACAACGGCGGCGACGATAATGCGGTGTTCATTTGCTTTTGTTGTCTGTCATTCATTTCATTGAACAAAAGTAAAGCTCAACATTTTATTACATCACGTGTATATTGCCACCAAGTTATCAACAACGCATATTGAAATAAATAATTCATTTGAATTAGCAGTGCATTTTGGCAATCAGTTTGATGTTTTTTTTTTTTCTTGGACACCAATGCAGGGCAACGCTCGCTAGCTCACATGGTCAATAGCCCTGCCAAGGAGCCTCCTCCAGATTTTCCCGCGGCTGTTTCCGCTTGTACACGTCTCGACAACGGAATAGAATTAATTAAATTAATTATTATTCTTAAATATTATTTTTATCAATGCGGGAATCTTTTGATTCAAAAAACAAATGTTGAATTTTTCAATGCATCAATCATGGGAACCCGTTTCTGATGTTTGCCAGATTTTGAATGTTTTCAAAAATTCAATATTATATTTTTGAATTTTGATTGTTTGATATTAATGATAATTAATTCTCAGTGTCCAGGCTTTATTTTGTGTATTTAGGAGGGTGAATTATGAATTGGTATTCAGAATGCCTGTTAGGTATCAATACCCCTGTCGGGTATGGTGTTCCGGTCCCAGCCATGATTCGAGACTCCCAGGGATGTCAAGATCCACAGTTCAGGTCAACCAATGGAAACATAGCTTGCCGGTCGACTATCAGTGGCAAGGTTCATTTGTCACACACCTGCAGGTGCATGGCAAAAACCCGACAGGGGTATTGATACCTAACAGGCGCTCTGAATACCAATTAATAATACACCCTCCTAAATCTTGATTGTGGAAGACCTATGTGTTTTTTGAATTGATTATCATTTTGTTTGTTTTGTTTTGTTTGTTGGTGAAAAGGCATCAAACCAACGGATCCGGCGCTGAACAAAATTGATTTTGATGCTTTGAAAGAGGCAGAGCAGGAGCTTCAGCGCATGGACATAGAGGAATCGGATCAATCTTGCACATCTATGGTAAATTAATTTATCCATTAAATTTTAATAATTAATTAATCAATTAATTAATTAAATAATTAATTTGTTTAATTGTATTCGACAGAAACGAGCTCGGCTCCGCAGACACCTTCCATTACTGCGCTTAACGCGGGAAACAAACCCAACACCACCTTGCCACCTTGCCAAACACAGAAACCCAACCGCAACAGCCTCACAGATTACTCTCCACAAATTGAGGAATACGAATTGAAGCAAAATCTCAAAACTACGGCCCCCGGCAAATATTTATCCAGTGAAAATGAATTTTCTAGAAAAAAAACTACCATGGAAAAGAAAAAGTGTTGAATTTGTGTCTTAATTGACACCATTCAATGGTTGTTTAGTAAATGTTGGTTTCTTTTTGTGTTATTTGAATGGTTTCTTTTTGTGTTGGTGAATTGATTAATTAATTAATTACAATATGCATGCAAATAGATTTAAACAATCATCATAAAATAATGAAATTTATCAACGATGTTTGTTTTTGGACTCGAAATAATACGTTATTATGATATGTCAAATGAGATGAGATCGTTTTTGGTTCGTGACATCGAATGAGACATCGAATAAGATCGTATTGTTTTGTTTTTTTGTTTCCATGAGACATCGAAC
>JACKZZ010000551.1_pt1 | contig 11996 bp, 14 predicted proteins | sample 8027871 | NCBI WGS metagenome assembly JACKZZ01 (sample SAMN15724774, study PRJNA655200) | protist metagenome | isolation source: fluorescence activated cell sorting (FACS) single amplified genomes of... | place: USA: West Boothbay Harbor, Gulf of Maine | collected 2000-07-19
ATCAGCGGACAATGTAACTGGTAGGGAAGCAGATGCAGAATATGAAATAATTGATTTAGACGATGACCCTGAAATTGATGCTGTATCAGCTGCTAAACCTAAAGCAGCAGGTAAAAAGTTCACAGCAACGGGACATGATGGATCTAAACCAGCTAAATCCAGTGTTGTAAATCATAAAGCAAATCAATTAAAATCTGGAGGGTATTATGTTGAAGTATCAGGTGTAATAAAAGATATTTTTAAAGCTAAAGGTGTAGAAGCTATTGATGATGAAGAATTAGTACGTAAAGTACTTAAAGGTAAAGAAATTGAGTGGTTAGGTAATGGAGAATATAAAAGAGAAATTGGTGGTAAAGTATTTACCAAAGCATTAATGGGAAAACCAACAGTATGATAAGTTTAGTACAATTATTAAGAGAAGCACAAGGTAGTCCAAAAGCGATTATTTTAGCAGGAGCACCTGGAGCAGGTAAAGGATACATTTTACGTGGTTTAGACTTAGGAGGTCTAAAAGTAATGAATGTAGATGATATTTATGTTCCTTTATTAAAAAAAGCTAACGTTAGTTTAGATTTAAAAAACGCTACACCTGAAGAAAGAAGTGAGCAAGCCAAACAAATGGCAGCAGCTAATAAACAATTCAAAGGTGAAATGGAACAAATAATAGCTGGTAAAGAATCATTTATATTAGATGGTACAGCTGCCTCATATAATTCTACAGCTAAACTAAAAGCTGAGTTAGATGAAGCAGGATATGATACATTTATGCTATATGTGTATACTGATTTAGAACGTTCGTTAAGCCAAAACCAAGACAGATATGTAAAATCAGGAGGTGAAGATAGAAGTTTAGCACCTGCAATTGTAATGCGTACTTGGAAAAGTGTAACAGATAACTTACCTAAATATGAAGAATTATTTGGTGATAATTTTGTAGCAGTAGCTAACACATTAGATGATAGAATGCAAGATATAGATAAGATTATAAATAAATATCTTAAACCATTTACACCTTCAGGAACAAAACCTAAAACACCAGCTCAGCAAAAGAAATCTGATGAGCGAAAGGCTAAGGACAAAGAAGAAATCCAAGCTATGTTGGATGACGATTTTATATATGATGTAATTGAGTATACTATGTCTAAAGAAGAGGCACAAATGCGATTAAAACAATTTTTATCTAAATGAGTTTAACAAGTTATTTAATAGAAGGGTTATTACCTGAAGAGGAAAAAAAGAAGGTAGTGGCTGTATATGGTGGGGGTTTTAAACCTCCTACATCTGGTCATTTTGAAGTTGTAAAACAAGCACTTAAAGAAAATCCCGAAATAGATAAGTTTATTATTTTAATAGGGGGTAAACCAAGAAATGGTATTACACCTGATGAATCTATACTAATTTGGGATATCTATAAACAATATTTACCATTTAAAGTTGAGGTAAAATACACCTCAGTACCCCCAATAAAAGGTATTTATAATTATGCTAAAGAACACCCAGATGAAGAAGTATTATTTGTTATTGGTGCTAGAGAAGGTAATGAAGATGATTTTGCCGATATAGCAACCAGAACAAAATCTTTAGATAAATACCCAAATTTAAATTTACGTACTATTGTAACACAAGGTGGTGTATCAGGTACAGCAGCTAGAAATGCTTCTAAAATATCATTAGATAAATTTAAACCATTTGTTCCATCTGAATTATCAGATGAAGAAGTTGAACAAGTATATAATATAGTAGCAGATAAAATACAAGAAGTATTAACTGAAAATGCCTCATACGGTCAACATATAGATGTAATTGAAAAAATAGCTGAATTGACCAATTATATGATAGATAATGGTATGAATATTGAACCACTACCTACTATGGAATTTATAGATGGTGATTCAGAAAATGCTAAAGACTTCTTTGGTAAAACAGCATATTATGATCCAAATAGACAGCATATTGTTTTATATACTGAAGGTAGACATCCTAAAGATATAGTACGTTCGTATGCACATGAAATGATACATCATATTCAGTATCTAGAAGATAGATTAGGTGATGTTTCAACTACTAATACAATGGAAGATGATCATTTAGATAAAATAGAACAAGAAGCTAATCTAAGAGGTACAATGACGTTTAGAAATTGGACAGATAGCTTAAATGAAGCAATTGTAGGTGATAAAATCGAATGTGATAATTGTGACTGGAGTTGGAATATAAAAGATGGGGGTGATGATTTATTTATATGTCATAAATGTGGGCATGATAATACACCAGTAAGTGAAAAGAAAAATAAAGACCCATTTGGTATAAATGCATATGCCAGAGAATTGGGTCGATTAAACGAAAAGGTTATGGATTATAAAATTTATGTAGATATGGACGGCGTTGTAGCCGATTTTGACCAACGTTTTATAGATTTAAGTGGAATGTTACCTAGAGAATTTGAAACTAAATATGGTAAAAATGCTTTTTGGGATTTTATAGATGAAGGGGATAATAAACTTAAATTTTGGGTTGGTATTCCTCAAATGTCAGATGCACAACAACTTATGGATTTTGTATCTAAATACGATTATGAAATGCTAACCGCACCCTCACTTAAAAAACAATCCTTGATGGGTAAGGGTTTATGGATGATAAATCAAACTAAAAAAGGATTATTCCCATCTAAACCTAAAGTAAATTACAAAAGTGCTAAAAATAAAAAAGATTTTGCTGCACCTAATCACATACTAATCGACGATAAAGCTTCTACTATAGATAGTTGGAATGCCTCAGGGGGAATTGGTATATTACATACTAGCGCTGCTAACACTATTAGCCAATTAAAAAAATTAGGTTTATGAGTAAAGATTCAGTTTTAAAAAAAGACTTTCAAAAAAATGATGTAGAACGTCTTAGAAACTTAGTACAAGGTAAATATGGAGAAAAAACACGTTCTAGTGTTGGTTTTTCTAAAGCAGATGAATTTCATGCTGAAGGAGATATTTGGGAAAGTGGTGGTCGTACTTGGACTATTAAAGATGGTATCAAACAAAACATCACAAAATTAGATAAAGCCAAAAAAGAACATAACATGCCTTTATTTTGCCCTAATTGTAGTAAATTAATGAAACGTGTAGATAAACCATATTATAATGTTTATAAATACTGTTTAGATTGTCATGCTAAAGCTGAAGATAAATTAAAAGTAGAAGGTAAATATGAAGAACATTATGCTAAAATTAATAATAAGATTTTAGATAGTAGGATAGGAGAATTTAAACAGTATGTTCAAGAACAATTATCTGAAAGTAATGATTCATTTGTATCCGAAAATGGGGAAGTAGAAAACTGGGTAGGTAAATTAAATATAGATAAAGTAGATGAATTTACTAAAGATGTTATTGAACATCTAGAAAGCTTAAAAACAAAATAAATATACATATTTATAATAAACCAATAATTATGCAAGATAAATTTGATCTCCATGAATGGAATAAAAAACGTTATTTAGGTGAACTAGATATTGACCAAAATATAAATAAAGATGATGAAGGATCTTCCTTTAACATAACTCGTGGTGGAGACGATCCTAAAATTGGCGCAGAAGAAGAATCAGATGTTAATGTAGTAGGAGAAAATAAAGATTATTTAGAAAGTCTTGTTTTAAACCTTACACAAGCCCACCCAGATTTAGATTTTCAAGTTAGTAATTTCGATGATATAAGAGTTTATGGTTCTCAACAAGATCTAGCTGATTTTGGTAGAAAAATGCATGGTGAAAAATTTGGTGAGTATGAAGTTTTTGCTGTAGATGATGATGATAGAGGAGAAATTGTTCGTATTGTAAAGTCGGACTCAATAATGAGAGGATAATGGATTTAAACGAAAGAATAAAATCCGCAGTTAACGAAAAACTTTGTAAAAAAGGCGAAGCATATCGTAAACGTAGAATGGCTGCTGGTGAAAAATCCTCAGCATATTTGTCTGGTCGTGCTGTAAAAGTATGTAAGGGTCAAATGAGTGGTAAAAAAAAGAAAAAATAATGGATGCATTCGATTTAAAAAAATATTTAGCTGAAGGTCAATTATACGAAAACGAAATGGATTCGTTAGGTGATGAATTAGCAGATGCTATTGAAGATAAATTAGAAGATAAAAAAGAAGAATTAAATGAGGTAATTGATCCTATTTCAATTCTTTCTTACGTTCTAGCTGGAACTACATTAACTAACATACTAGCAAAATATGTTGGTAAGTTATTTAAAAAGTATAATTTTGGTAAAGGCGAAGCTGCTGCTAAAAAAATATATGATTTTACACATAAATTAGAAGGTGATTTTAAAAAACCTATTGAACGTGTAGTAGGATTATTTACTAAAGATGAAAAAGCTAAAAAATTAATAACAGATGGTTTATTTGCTCTATTAATATTAGCTCTAGGTGTTAAAGCCGGAGGTGATGCTGTAAAAGTATTATCTAAAGGTAATGTAGGGGCGGGAACAATAAGTGGTTTAAAAGCTGCTTTAAAAGGTAAAGATTTATCTACATTAATTAAAGATATAGCAGGAACTCTAGCATAATGAAAGAAAATGTAGCCCCAAATCATGATGGTAAATCTGCTCCTTATGGATCAGGATATAAAAGACTAAAAAAAGCTATAGATGAATCACTACGTGATTGGTTTAAAAAAGAAGATTGGGTTCGTATCAATACATCAGGCAATATTTCTGGTAAATGTGGTACAATGAAAAAAGGCAAACCTACAACAAGATGTTTACCTAAGAAAAAAGCACAATCACTAACAAAAGCACAGCGTAAAGCAACAGTTGCTAAAAAAGTTAGAGGTAGTAAAAAAGGAAAGCAATTTGTAAAAAACACAAAAAAAGCTGAATTTAATAAAAAATGAAAAAATTAACCATTTTATTGAGTTTAATTTTGCTATCCTCTTGTGGTAGCTATCAATTATCTACAGTTGGGTATACCCCAATTAGAGAAACAAGAGTAATAACACCTGTTTACACTACACCTTGGTATTATGGATTAACAGACCCATCTTGGAGATGGCATTACTATCAACGATATAATACACCAAGAGTTATTATTGTAAAACAAAAACCCGTTGTAAGAGTTAAAGGTACAAGAGGTTCTATAGGACGTAATAATACCACTCGTTCAACTTCTCCACGAAGAAGTAACATTAACAGGAAAAATTAATATTTATAAATAAAAATATACTATAATGAGCGATTTTAATTATCAAGAATATTTAAGAAACAATCCTTTACTTAAAGAAGAAGTGAAGGATCAATTAATCACTGAATCTCAAGAAGTTGAAGAAGTAGAAATCCCATCATCTTCATTAACTAAAGTCAATGCTGAAGTAAAAAATGCCCAAACCATGGCACAAGCTATGTTAGATTTTTTTAACCAAGTTAAAGAAAAAGAAAATGTAAATTTTGAATCTAATGCTGGTATGAAAATAGTATTAGATAAACTTAATACTTTAGCTAAAACAGAAGAAACTGAAGCTGTAGCAGAAAATACAGAAGAAGTAACTGAAGAAACTTCATCTAAAATGAAAGTATCTGAACTTAAAGCTAAAATCAAAGAAGACATATTGTCTGTTCTTTCAGAAGCTGAAGAAGAAGTAGATGTTGATGTAGATGTTGAAGATGAAGTTGAGGTAGAAGCAGGTGCTGACGATATTGAAATTGAAAGACCAGGAGTTAAAACAACAGTAAATGTTGGTTTATCCCCAGAAGAAGAAATAGTACAGGATTCTTTAAAAGCTGCAATGGATGCTGCTAATGAATTAGGTAATCAAAAATTAGCGGATCAAATTGGTAATACAATTACTTTCTTTACAAGAGAATTTGTAGTAGGTCAAAATACCGATTAACACATGCTTAACGAACGTAAACTTACGGAAAGAGAACTAGATAAACGTACTGAAGCAATTCAGGGTTTGTTGTCCAACAAACGCACACTAGTTAAAAAGTACGGTAAGGATGCGGAAAAAGTTATGTATGGAATTGCAACAAAACAAGCTAAAGCTAAAGTAGAAGACATGAATAAAGATAAACTCAAAGAATTAATCCAACAAAGTTTAAAAGGTAAAAATGAAAAACCTTTATCTAAACCAATAGCTAAGGATCTTAATAAAATGAAAACTAACTTTAGTGATCTAAAGAAAAGACTTAAACTAGAAGACACTGTTGATACTGGTTTTTCTGGTAGAGCAGATTATGGTGAAGAAGATAAAGCATTGGGTCAAGAAGATGAACTCGAAATGAAAGGTTTAGAAGAAGGAAATTTTAATAATGGCTTTGACCAATATGTAGCTATCATAGATAATAGAGCAAAACAATCCAATAGATCACCTAAAGAAGAAGCAGAAGACTTAATTGATGATCTTAAATTATATTATGGTATAGATGCATTTTACGAGTCTTTAAACGAAGCACTTAATCCAGAAGTATCTCAAGCAGTAAATCGCTTTATCAAAGCAATGGCTAAACGATATAGCTACAGCGAACAAGATGCTGTATACGCTATTATGGCTGCTTTAAAACAAAGAAAATTTGATGGTTTAAATGAAGATTTAGATGTAGGTCATCAAGATAATGAACCTCACATGCTTAAAAAAGAATTAGCTAGAGCAGGTCAAATGATACAAATGCTTTATAGAGCAGTAGATAACTATGATGGTCAAGGTGAAGTAGATTTTCCACAATGGTGGCAAGCTAAAATTATCAAAGCAAATGCTATGTTAGATAGTGCTTTTGATTATTTAGATGGTGAAGAAATGGTAGCTAAAATAGATGCTATGATTGATAACGCTGATGAAATTGAAGTAGATATTGATGTTGTTAATGAAGAAGAAGTAGAAAAAAGACTTGATGTTGAAAAAATAATTAAATCTACATTAAAAGATGAAGGTGGAGCTGCTGGTTTAGAACCATTAGTAAAAGCTGTTAAAAAATTAGGTATAGATAAAGACCAACTAAAATCTATGATTAAAAAAGTAGTTGGTGTTGAAAAACATAAACATGGAGATTATATTTCTACTCCAATTAGTGAAGGTGTAGTAAAACAAATGCACCAATTTCTTAATGACTTAAGAGACTCAGGTGTAACTAATATGTTTGGTGCTGCTCCTTATCTACAAAAAGAATTTGGTATAGACCAAAAATCAGCAAGAGAAGTATTAGCTAATTGGATGCAATCATTTAGTGAAAATTTACAATATAAAGATAGGAAACTAAGCCACGAAGAAGAAGATAGATTAGATTTAATTGCCCACAAAGAATTTGATAATGATTTTAGTAAGTTATCAGATGAAGACAAAGCAAAAGTATTTGCAAAAAGAGATCAAGTTGGTGTTAAAGAAGGAGTATTTGATCAATATGATGCCTTACCTAGAAGAGGTAATTTAGACTTTAATGATGTATTATATCTTAGAGGTGAAGTAGCAGATTTAAAAGATGAAATAGCTCAAATCTATAGAGATATGGAGCAAGAAGCAGAACCAGAAGGTGGTGAAATAGCAAATATGTATGGAGATCTTCTTAATAAGGCAGAAGAAAAATTATATAGAATGCAAAAGCAACTAGATGATTATGATATGAATGAAGGAGTAAATGAAGAATTATCACCTGAAGATCATGTACAAATTGTTAGATCCATGCTTGTAAAAGCTGAAAAAGATGGAGATGATGATTTAAAAAGAAGAGCTTTAGCGGATATGGAAAGCGTTAAGAAGTATTATAATTTAAAAGAAGCAATGGATGGTGGTCAATTATTTGATTACTTTGCTAGTAAAGGATATGTAGTAAAAGATCGTAGACCAGATGGATACCCACCAAAAGAAGGAGTAGAAGGATATATCGTTAAAGATAGCGATGATAGTGGTAAAAGAAGAAGTAATCCCGGTCAAATGGTAATTTTCCAATATAATAAAGACACTGACCAATTTACTATTAGTCAATTAGGTGGTTATAGCATTGATAAAAAAGATGCTTATAAAGCGGGAATGAGAGAAGAAGGTGGATCAAGTGTAGCTGGAATGGATTATTATATAACAGATGGCAATTATACCCCAGTAGATATTTCAGCTGAAGGTTTAAAAGATATTGTTGACCATGTAATGGGTGGTTTAAGCAGAGAAGCTAAAAGACAACAAGATTTTTATGCTGCTAGAGGACGCACATCAGGTACTATAGATGAATTAAAAGCTAAAATTTCTTCTGCAGTTAAAGAAGTAGTAGATAGCAGAAAGAAAAAAGAATTCAAAGTAGGCGATAAAGTAACATACTTAGGACACCCAGGTAAAATCACTAAAGTTAATAAAGAAATGACTGGTGCTACTACCTATAATGTATCATATGATAAAGGTAATGGTAAAACTAAAGCATCAAACATCTATAATAAAGGTGGTGAAATAAAAGCTTTAGAAGAAAAACTTACCAAAAAATCATCAGTAGAAAAACATATTGAAGATTTTAAAGATTCAGATGCACCACAATTTAAAGGTAAATCTCAAGAAAAAAGACGTAAAATGGCTGTAGCGTCATTTTTATCTAAACAGAAAAAATAATGACTAAAGCTGAATTAAGACAAAAAATTAAAACTCTAGCAGTTACTGTTATGGCTGAAAAAGCTAAAACAGATGATGCTGCTTTAGCATACGATGAATTAGTTAAATTCCCTGCTTTAAAAGATATTATAGTGGATCTATTAACTGATCAATTTGATTCATTTTTAGAATCAGTAGATTGGGTAGCTCCACGTCCTACAACTTTTCGTATAAATTTGTTGAATGGGCAAAATTTCTTACTTATGTTTACGGACAGAAGTTGGATAGGACAAGTACAAGGAAAAAAATATTATCTACTAAACCTCGACGAGGAAGAAAGATGTGCTCTAGCGATTAACAGACTTCTAAGAGTAGGACCCGCTAGTGGTGCTGAAATGGAGGGAGAAGCAAGTGAAACTGATACAACAACAGACACAGCTGATACCGAAGTTGAAGATGAAGTAGATGTTAACGTAGATGTAGACGCATAATGGATATATTCGATAAATTTTTTACAAAATTCGCTTACAAATTTGATAAAGGGTATCCTGATATGGATAATCCTAATGATGTTACTTTACTTGAATCTTTAATTAGTGAAGCTACAAATTTTAAATTTAAACTTGCTGAAGTAACTGCTTTAACTAAACGAGAATTAGAAAAAGATGCTACTTTTAGAGGAGGTATTAAAGAACCTCGTGTTAATATTTTACTAAAAAAAATTAAAAATAATGAACCTTTAACATTAGTTGATGGATCTGAATTTATAGTTAATAATAAAGAAGAAGTTATACAAGCATTAGGTAATCCTATTCCTGCAAAAGGTATTGAATTAAAAGATAAAGAAGGTAATATTATTACTACTTCTAAATTAGCTAAAACTGCTGAATTTGGTGGTGGAGGCGGAATGAGAGGGGGATCTGATGTAACTAAAGCAGCTGAAAATGCTCAATGTATAGCAAATGCCATTAGGTATAGTAAAGGAGGAGACATCCTCCCAGAAGATATTACTGAAGAAAATATTGAATCATCTAAAAGTGATGTAGATGGAGATGGATTTAATGAAGGAAAAGAATTGCTGCTTGGAAACCCAGGGTGGCTTAATTCTAGTGTTAATATTGCTAATGAATTAGCATCAGTTTATCCAGGCCCATTTATCCAAAATAGAGGATCTGCATGGGTTAAAAATTTAGAGACAGCAGTAAAACCATTTTTAAAAGATGTTGGAATTAAAGATATAAATAAATGGAACCCAGCAGATATTTGGATGGTAGCACCAAGTGAAATGGATATTGAATGGCCTAATAATTTAGGTGAAATAAATGCTTTATTATTAGAAAAATATAATGAAGGGACAATAATTGGTGTTTCACTTAAAAAAGCAGAAAAATCAGCTAAATTAAAAGTAACTAATCTTCAAAAACCAGATGCTATTGAATATGAAGGTATAGCTGTTGGTCCTAAAAACGCTAAAGGTTTTATTACATTTAGTGATGGTGGGCGTATGGAGTTTAGAAATTTTGGTGGTGATACTGGCTTTATGGGTGAATTAGAAGGTACTGGAGCAGCAGCAGGTAAAGTAGGGTATGGATATATTAAATCAATATTAGATAAATATAATGTTGAAGTTTCTGATCCTAAAATAATTAGAACCCAAGCATCAGAAGAAGATCCTAAATTTAAAACTAAATTTAAAAAAATATGGGATGAAACCGAAGGTTTAGATCCTAATGAATTTGAATCTAATTATAATGCTAGACCAACTCCAAAATCAAATCAAGCTTGGAGAATATCTAAGTATTTAGCTTTAGAATTAATTAACGCTATAGATAAATCAAAAAATAGAAACCAAATAATAGATGCTTTTGTCAGATACGCTTCATCCCAGGGAGATGAATCATCAGTATTTGTTAAAGCATCTTAATATTTATAATTATGAGCTGTAACTGTGGATGTGGCGGATGCCAAACAAAAATACAAGGTCCTTTACTAACAGAAGGTAAAGTTAAATCTTTACTATCTGAAGGTCTACAATATCATATAGATAAAAAAATACCTTTATTTGAAACAGTATATCGTATTGGTTCAGATAAACATTTATCTTTAATTAAAGAAGCTAGAAAAATGTATTCACGTAATGTAATCGATTTATGTGAAGAAGATGAAGCGTTAATTGGTACACATTTAGGTGAATTTGGAATATATGAAGGTGAAAGTGTACCTTTAGATTTACCTATGTTAAACGAAACTAATAAAATATCTGACGATAAGTTAATGAGGTTAATCCCAAAAATGCCTAAAGGCTATGTTGGTAAAAATACAGGAATTGGAGAATATACAATTTCAACACCAGATGGTAAAGATATAGTTTTAACACAGAGTAAAGATAAGAAAAATTGGTTCTATGAACCATCTAATGTTGCATTAAAAATATTAAATGAATCTAAATATGATAAGGAAGAAACTATTCAACAAACAATTGATAGATTAAAAGCAAGGATAGAGGATCCAAATGATGGTGGGAATGTGCCTTTTCTAATTCAAAAAATAAAAGATTTAGAAAAATCATTAAATGAAGAAGAAATTGAAGAAGCAGAATTCAAAGGTAAAGATGTTCCACTAAACAAACCAAAACGTGGTGGTTCAAAAGCATATTATGTTTACGTACGTGATCCTAAAACTAAAAAGATTAAAAAAGTATCATTTGGATCAGGTGGTTTAAGAGCTAAAATCAAAAACAAAGAAGCTAGAAACGCTTTTGCAGCTAGACATAATTGTAAAAATAAAAAAGATAGAACAAAAGCAGGATATTGGTCATGTAATTTACCAAGGTATGCATCAGCCCTAGGTTTAGGAGCGAATATGAATACTTTTTGGTAATATGAAAATAGATATATTTAACGAGATACATTGGTTGAATTTTAGGAAATTATCTGAAATTCAACCCCTATCTTTAAATGAACAAACTAGAAGATATAATCTTTATATAAACGAGCTTACGTATGAACGCAAGGTTTATTTACATTGGTTAGAAGGACATAAAAAAGGACCTAGAGTTGAAACTACCCCTACCCCACCAGTAGAAGAGGGATTTTTATTACAAGAAGATCTATTTGATATCCTACAAGAAGATGGAAATAAAATTATAATAACATAACAATGTCAAATTTACCAATTTCCCAATTATCTGCCTCATCTGCTTTAGACGGAACTGAACTATTAGTAAATGTTCAAGGAGGTGTAACTAAAAAACAAACAGTTCAGGATATATTAAACTCTGATCTTCCTGTTACCTCTTCAGGTATTACAGTATCAGGAGATATTGTACCCACTACTCCTCAAGGAGCTACATTAGGAAGTATAGATAGACCATTTTCTGAATTATATCTACAATCGGGTTCTATTTCAATTGAATCAGATACACCTGGTGACCCATC
>JACKZZ010018496.1_pt1 | contig 11989 bp, 11 predicted proteins | sample 8027871 | NCBI WGS metagenome assembly JACKZZ01 (sample SAMN15724774, study PRJNA655200) | protist metagenome | isolation source: fluorescence activated cell sorting (FACS) single amplified genomes of... | place: USA: West Boothbay Harbor, Gulf of Maine | collected 2000-07-19
ATCGCAGAGCCCTCAAAAAGTCTGCGATGCAAGGGCATGCATCACAAACATCATGGCCCATGCAAGACGTGCATGACAAGTCTCAGAATTATCTTCCAGACCCAGACATATTTGCATTTGATATGAACCAACGCTGTGCCATTGATGTTCTCTGCACCCGTGTTGGGGTCGGCTGCTGCTGATATAGCGGAAGTTGTAGCTGGGATATCAGCTGCGTCTAGCGTGATTTCGGACTCTGCACCGGAAGGTCGCGCTTCGGGTTTATTTCCCACGGAATGGAGTCTTGTACCTTAGGATGTTGTGAAAATGTCCATTCGGAGGTTCTCATGCGTACGCGTAGCTTCAATTTCAAAATGAACATGTAAATGCTAATGCGCGAGTAGACTATGACTATGTTCAGGATCGGTGTCTACCACAACTGGTTGATTCGCTAGAAACAGAATCAGAGGTACAACATCAACCTAGGATAGTACAAAAAAGATCGTACTTCTCTCTACTTCCGCCGAACACGATGAAGATCTGGCGTTTTTGTGTGGACTTGGCGTGCGGCTGCGGAGGTTTCGCGAATTATTCCGTGTTGAGGATCCAGCCGAGGGAGCGGAGGCGAGCGACTTTGGAAGCAGATGATGAGCCCCGGCCGCTGTCGTGGGGGACGGGTGGCTGGGCAGTCTTCTGGTTTTTACCGAAACGCCAAAGGCCGGACGGAGATTGTCGATCTGGTAAAATTTGAACTCTATACTTGTATTTTGCAATCTTACTCTTTGTCTTGCAACGTCTGCAAGAAATAACGATGAAAAAGCAAAAGCGAGCAGAGAGGACGGAGAATGATATGTTGCAGTGCAAGAACGTCACTCGGGCAGCTTTTGCCAGAAAGTTTCTACTTACAGAAAACAATGAATAAGGTTGAGGTGGTGCTGTACCACATTCCGTTCCAGCGCCCGGAGATGCTCCATCGCTGCCGCGTGACCGCCGCCGAAACCGGGTTGAGGCACCGACCGTGATGGAAGAGCCTGGTGCTCGAGATCGCGTTCCTCTGGGTTGAACAGATAGGTTTGCTGATTGAACAGCATACTGTGATTCGTCGTTGTTATAATTCCACGCTGCAGCCGCTCCTGTTGTACACTGGTCTCCCGGTCTTTCTTGATCGCAGACAGAGCTTTGGTTCTCGTGCTCTGCAGTCGCGCCCGAACTTCGCGCTCGCGACGCTCCAGGGACTCCCACCTGTATTTATATGAATGGAATAGGAACAATTTGTTTTTAGGTTTAGTTTTTCAGAAATGACCAAGAAGAAATCCTTCTAAGAACCGCGTTAGTATTGCGTAGGGCAAGAAATAGAAACCGAAGTACACATAGGAAAAAATACTCCCTCACAGCCGCGACCACCCCCTCTTCGGCATCCCTTTTCTGCCGATTGAGCTCCGCAAGAGATTTTTCATTGGTCCTCTTGCGATTCGGCGTAGTCAACAAATCCTTCCGCAACTGTGCCATCCCGCGCGTTAAGTGCTTCACCCGTTTCGCAAATTCTGCTCGGCAATCTCCCTATCCGGGGTAAAAACGTCCGCCCCAGCTGCAGCACAGAGCTGTCAACATGTTCTTGCGCGCAGATCTGCAACAATTCTTGCAGAAACATTTGCAATGCGCACCTCCCGAGGCCATGAGCGGCATTTTCAATCTTCGTGATTTGGCATTGGTAATTGTAATGCTGTAAAGAAGATAAGAAACAGAAAGCGGCTTTGTGATGCGGCTGGCCTTGCTAAACTGAACTACACTACAGAGAGAAGGAGCTTGTCATGCGTGACTGCCAAAACTTCTGCACTTGTCTATGCAAGAATAGCTCCATCTTGGTTCTGGGTCTCCTGGAGTGTGGGCCACGTTTTTCCTCAGGATACTTCCGTCTTCTGCTTGAGCCGCTCAATTTCCACCAACTGCTGTTCCAATTGGTTGCGCAGTTTCGCGGATTTTTCGATCTGCTTGCTCAGACTAATCTTCACAAGAACCGGCTTCGCATTCTGCTTAATTCTCTCCGTTGTTGTAGTTGTGCTGGTAGTCCTCGCCTTCATTTCTCGTTCTGAAGTTGATGTTGGCGTAGGTGGTGCTAAATCTTCTTGCTCTACTCTATCCGCGACGAGCTTGTCCACGGAGCTCGCTCTTCTGCTGCGAGGATTATTAAACGCAGGCACAGCTGCACCAGCAGCTGCTCGGGAGTGGTTTGCTTTTGAACTTCTGTGCGTTCCAAATCCCGGCGTGAGATTGCTGGGCGTCGAGGTGGGCGACCGGAGCGTCTGTTCGAAGTATTGGTCCTGCGTGTGCTGGGGGACGAAGGGCTCTTTGGCGACGGACGGAGTCCAGGATGAACCGGCTGCGGCGGCGGTTGTAGGTGATTGTACTCGAGTTCTTGTAGTAGACGCATTAATCCTTAATATCGCATTTTGTTTTTTGTCGGAAGTGCCGCTGTTCTTATTTGCAGCCACGACAAACTTATTTCTCTTGTAGTTGCCAGCGGTACCAACATCTTCGCGCCGATCCTGTTGCGCTGCAAATGGACCAGTCTCCGCCTCGTTTCCGCCTCCGTCCACGTCTCCCACTGTCACCGTGTAGTTGCATTGACCCTGCGTGGTGGAAGTCTGTGTACAAGCACCACCACCTGCTCCAGCTGCGCCGCTTACAGACGAAGCATTTGTTTCTCTTTTTACCCCGCTCGCATTATAATTTCGAAGGAGGTTTTTGTTGCATTCTTCTATGTCGTGCACAACTTCTCCTTTCACTTCTGCACCGAGGCCGTCTTGCCGGGGGTCTTCGGATAATTCTCCTTCTTGTTCTTCTTTCTCACTGTCGCCGAGTTCATCTACCGGTACTGGAATGCTGATCAGCATGTTGTTCTTCACCATTTCGGAATTCGAAACTATTGAAGACGAAGATGAGTTGTCTTGTATTTCTAGATTTTCAGGCAGTGGGAGTGCAATTTCGTCCGAGAAATGGATGTGCTCCGAAGAAGTTGTGCCAGATGCAGCTACACATGGGGGCGGTTCCTGATAGAAACAGAACTGGTTCATGGCCGGGAGCTTGACGGCTTTGGAAAAAGTAGCAGATGATACATGACTGGTTCCTGCTTCTCGTTCTTTGCTGTTCTCTTTTTCATCCAGTGGCGCGGTTTCGAAAATAGTGCGATGCTGGGCAACTACACCTTGGTGATCATGTCCTCCCTTCGGTTGTTGTAGTATTCGTATTTCTCCAGCGAGCTGCTCCGTATTGTTGTTGTTGAACTCCTCCTCTAGTAGTACTGCTGCCAAATTCATCTTGTTGTTTCCAGGAGCATCACGACCGGATGCATCTTCGTGCAGCACGTCCTCACGAACAACATGACCCGCTGCATCGCGATGTTTTCTTGCGCTTCCATGATCTTGACGGTCACCGTTCCTCAAGCGCTCTCCTTCCTCGTCGTCCCATGCTTCGGAAGATGAGGACCTACTTTGGACCACCGCCAGCTCCTTCGTGGGAATATGGTGGATTACACCGCTTAGTGAAGAATTCCCCAGCTGCTCTTCGGGGTCGTTCTGATCATCCTGCTGGCCGCCCCGGTCTAGTACCACTACAGCACGAGAAGCACGCTCCTTGCTCCTTCCGCTCGATGCAACCACGCTCCCAGCATTCGAGGTGGGCAGCTGCATTGGCTTCCCGGTCAAAAAATCATGATTCCGGGTTTTCACGACAACAGGAGGAGCGACGGACGAGTTGTCCTCGACCATTCTTGGCGCAGTACCAGTTTTGTTCGCCACTGGAGGTGCAGCTGCTTGTACTATCGGAAACGTCAACGACGCCGCAGCCGCCGCGCTCGGGCTCCTGGGATGTTGCGGGACGATCGTTGGCTGGAACTGAAGCGTGGAAAAGTGCGATGTGGGCACTGGCGGTGGTGCTTGATGTTGTGCTCCGGCGCCGACCTCCAGGACTGTCTGTTGCGATTCTTGCAGGGATATGAGAGTGCACAAGAACTCCCCCTCGTTCTCATTTTTCATGCAAAATGCCAAATCTACGCTTTGCCTCCTGTCACTATTATGCATGACAAGTTCTGGTAGGCCAAATAGCACTACACTCCTGTGCAAATTTGTCATGCAAAACCCGCACTCTTGCTGATTCTTGTATTGCCGTTGATGCTATACAAATGAGGGGGAGGGGGAGTTGTGCACTGTCATAAGGGACACAGATAATTTAGAATGCACCGGGACCGGTCCGGCACTGGCCACGCGGGGCGGAATGATGCTTTGCTGCGGCGTTTCGAACGGGTTGCTGCCTGTTGTAGTAGCGTTAGGCTGCGAATTGAGCTGTTGATGTGGGTAAAAATGCCCCGCAAAAGGAAACGTCGTGGCCGGAAAAGCGTACGGAGCGGCGTGGTGCTCATGTTGTCCCGCAGCTGTCGCAGGAACAAGACCCATAGAAGTTGGTTGCAGCCCTGGCCCTCCGGAATGAAATCGGTAAAAAGGGCCGCCGCCGTCCTGCTGTTGCGCCATCGCAAGTTGTAACGGAAGATCATGTCCTCGATATGAGTGACTCAGCACCGGGACAGAGTGCATGCGCATGATGGCACCATTTATTCCACTGCTACTCGGAGGAACTTCGAGTGGGACGTGCGGTGCTTGTTGCCGTGGTACTCCTGAAGTAGAGACGGCAGAAGTGTTGTAGTTCTCGTGTTGATAGAAGCTACGATGTTGCTGTTCCTGCGCTCCGTGAAAATACTGCGGCCGCGCCGCTGGTCCTCCTTGCCCTCGATTAGGATCTCTCTCGATCGGCGAAGAGGTGGACAACACTGCTTGCATTGCAGAGTCGACCGCACCGGGAGATGCGCGCGCGGGAAGTTGTGGGTGTTGCTCCGAAAACGAATGACGCAGAACCGAATTTTTACTTGAAGCCCCCGCCGAATCATAAGTTGCATGATGAAGATTCGCAAAAGTAGTGTTCGTCCCGGTATTTGTTCCGTCGTGCTTAGCACTTAACTTGGAAAACGACACCGTCCTGGCAATCAGAGAGGACTCAATGTTCTGTTCCTGTGCTTCATGCTCCTTCTCCAGCAGAGCTTGCTCGAGCTCGGCAGCAGATTGGAGCAACGGGTCGACTACTCCGCCTGGAGTTGCAGCTGCTGTACAACTGTGAGGGCTTCGTCGATTTCGGTCGACCACGTGCTGGCCTGCAATTCCACTACCACTGGCACCACTCAGCAACGACGTATTCACGGAGTTTTCTGGTGTCGTCACCGTTTTTCCGTGCATCGGAACGAGCAGCACATTGCTCACCGCTCCCAAATTTGTTCCACGCCGCGTCGCAAACCTGCGGTTAGTCGCGCTCATTGCCCGCGGCGGCGCGCCACCACTGCCCGCGGTGGGATGTCTCAGCAGAAAATTTCCTCGATGCAGCGATGCTACGGGCGGTGGGTTCTTCGCGTTTTTACTTGTCGAAGATGGCACGACAGGTGGAGCCATTGACTGAAAAGTGGTCGACCTCGAAGCCAAGGAGTCGTAGCTGGTGTTTAAAAATACGTCGGAATCATCGTTACTAACACTATGCCCGAATTGTAGCGCCCGATTGATGGCCTCTGTCACCGGAGCGGTCGTTGCTGCTGCCACACCGCCAACACCGCCGCGGGTATAGTGCGTCGTCACGCTGGCGCTGCGGGCGCGGTATCAAATGCAAATATGTTTGGGTCTGGAAGGATGGAACTTGTCATGCTAAATCTGAAGCATGCAAAAATCTGTGTTGCATGATTGCCAAAAGTCGCCCAGTTTTGACCAAGTCGGGAGGGAGTTTCTCATGCAGGATAGGCATGAGAGAGATCGCACAGAATCTGTCATGCTAGGTCCTGCATTCCAGACCTCATGGGTCATGGAAAAGCTGCATGACAAATCGCGTATGCTTCCAGACCCAGACATTTTTGCAGTTGATACGCGGGTTGCTCCTGCAACTCCTCCTCCTGCAGCTCTTGATGGAACCGAACGCTGGTTGTAGAAACTAGTACTCCCGCCACCACCTATGCATTGCAAAAGTATCGTACTAGTATAAATAGCATCACAAATTTCCGCAAGCAAAAAAGTGGAATTTGTATAAAAAATGCTGTTTCGGGTTTGGGAAGACATTTGTCACGCATGCCTGCAATTCATACGAGTACGATGCTTTTGCAATGCATACCACCTCCCTGGTGTTGATTTTTCCGGAGCAACGCGATGCCACTGTTGTTTTTGTTGGGGAGAAAGCTCGGCGGAAGGGTTCTTGGAGGTTGCGGAGTCGCTGATGATGATGTGCAGCTGGGTGGGTTATTCATCAGCATCTCCATCCTGTTCGATGAATTGTAGCTGCTTTTAACTACATGTTGCTGATTCGAGGTGGTACCTTTGTTCGCCGTGGTGGTCCCTTTTTGCTGTTGTAGCCCGCTTGTGTACAGTACCGGCTCTGCGTAGGAGGACGAAGCGGAGTTCGTGTTGGATGTCTGAGACTATGCCGTGCGAAAGTATAAAAATCTTCGCGCTCGTAGTACTTCTAATCGCAGTCATCCATCAGCATTACAGATCTGTCTGTCTTATATTTTGCTTGTTTCGGTGCATAAGTAATCTAGCATGACGTTGCAAAATACACATTGTTGTTCTTGAGAAAATTTGTCATGCAATGTGTACTAACTCGCTTTTACGATAATTTTGCAATGCATAGAGACATCACGACGATTGGGTGGTCGTGGTACTCGGTCGGGATTTCTTCGTTTTCGCCGTCAAAATCGAAGTATCCTGTGCAAAAGTATCGTACTCGTATTGCAATCCTGCATTAGAAATCTAATCTTTTTGTTAAGGCAAATCAGCATTACAAATTTTATTTCTCATGCTGAGGAAATTTGTAATGCATTTATACAAGTACGATATGGTTCCACAGGATACGAACTCTGCGTGGTCGATGTTGCGACGCACCCGCAGCTTATTCATCACAGGCGGGGCCTGCTGGAGGTGGACCACCATGCTGCCGCGATCGAATGCCGTGGCAGTTTCACTGGATTTGTCTGTTGTGATATGGTGGTGCTGTAGGTCTTGCGCCGATTCAGTCCTCGTTTTTATTTCGGAGGACGTGGTATTTGTGAAGCGTTGATGTAGTTCCTGCGACTCCGCTCCTGCTTGATGATTGTCTTTTCCAGCAACAAGTCACGCCGCCGATCCAGCATCGGGTTGTCTTGTTAATCTTTCACGCAGAGGCCCACAACACGGTCGTGAGCTCGTTTGCAGCAACACGAATCGATGGATGCTCGAAAAGTAGGTCGCTGCATGCTGGTAGACTAACTCGCCTCGGATCGATCCTGCTGATTCATGTGATTTTTCCCTGTCTATTTCCCGACTCGAAAGAACAAAGAATAGAAGGAGCTTTTGCAGTAACGAAGTTTGCAACGATTTGAAGATGAATTTGCGCTCTTTCCTTTCTGTGTCCGTCCAAGCCAAGAAGCCAATGTTTCGAAGTTCAACACCTAAGCTTTTTGATTTGACAAAAAGACTCTTAGTCAAGCACCACTCTTAGGATTGTGAAGCGGCCTTTCTCTCAACAACACTCACTGATGTAATGCGCGCTCGCCATCTTTCGTGTCAGTCATAGCCCACTTTTTTCAAGATCAAGCAGTGCACTTACTGCGAAGAATACCACTGCAACATGTGGAACAATTGAGAAGTGAGTTGGCCCTCGTAAAAAGTAGAAGTGCGCGAAAGCGGCGGGCTTCATCGCCTTCACATTTGCTTCGGTCAAAAAGAGGTGGATAGCGTTAGCAACTATGCAGAAGAAACACGAGATGAATGTTGAATCAATTGGTACAATAAGTACTTATTCAAGCGGTCCGTGTGGTCTGTCAAATAGCGACGAGACCTGCTCGTCAGGCTGCAGCTCGGACCGGCAAATCTCTTCATTTGCCTGTCGTTGTTTTTCTGCAACTACATTTTCTTTTTATCCAGCGTCGCTCCAATAGGTGACGTGGTTGTAGGTTGCTACTAACGTCGAGAGAAATCTACATCAACTGAAGCTAGACCTTTTCTAAAGAGAAGTCAGCGACGCTTCTCAAGCGAAGCCACTGTTTTTTTTTTCGAAGGCAACGAGGTGCACGAAGTAGTTCAACAATTACTTCCTCTACATTATATCGCCGCATTCTATTATAATTTCTGAGTATTTTTGTGCGAGTGGTAGCCTTAACAATCAAGTGCAGCCCGATTGTCAAGGTAAAGGGTAGATGCAAGATATATTGAACTTCAATGAATCAATTTGCCGAGGTCGTCGCTATCGAGTTGTTCGTACATTTAAAAGTTTGGATTCCTAGAAAAGCAAGGCGTTGATGTTGAAGGTAATCACTGATGCAAACAAATAAACAGAGGGTACTACTAGTGTCGTATTCTTGCGTCTACTGCGTGGTAAAATCACGAAGGGAGGAGCGAGTCGTTAATCTTAAGCATGCAGACGCAGAGTCGTATTTACATTGGAACATTCGAAAATCTCATTTTGTTCATTGAAAATCAGGTACTGAATCATGTACATCGTCAGCCACGTTTTCCGGCGTTTACAAATTTTCTTTGATGGTGTCCAGAATCAAGTCCGCCAGTTTTTCGCCCCCCAGGACACTGGGCTCCATATGGCGCTCTCAACTGTTACATTCTCAACTGCTACATGAATATGTGATGCAAGAATGGAAAAAGTGGACGGGGTGACCTTGCGCGTCTTGCATGGCAGACTTGGAAGAACAGTTTCTCGGCCTGTTTGGCCCTTCAAAAATTTGTCTTGCGAAGCAGCTTCGCCGTGCCGATTCTGATAGATTGTAGCTGTGCATGACAAATCATGTAACAGTTGAGAACGTAACATTTGAGAACGCCATACTCGACACGTTGTTCGTACATCAGCGAGTTCGTCCCGTCTAGCGCCCGCGACAGCTCCAGGGGAACCACTTTCCCCGCGTTCGGGATTTGCAGCTGCTTCAGGGCGTGTTCGAAAAGCGCGTGCTGCACCACCTTCATGCGCCGCTTGTTTTCCGGGTTGCCAATGAGGCCCAGCGCTTGGAACCCCCTTTCCCACCACGAAAATGCTTCGTCGTTTTCATCCAGGTGGTAGAGCATGCACACCACCACCATCTTGCACGTCGAGTCCCCGTATCCACTGCAAATATGCCTGGGTCTGGAAAGTTGGAACTTCTAATGCTGGTCTTGCATTCCTGTGAAGTCTGTGTTGCGTGACCAACAAAAGTCGCCGCCTCTCTTGTCGTACAAAAGCGCAGTTTCTCATGCGGAGTGCGAATGGCAGAGCGTTCTGCAAACCTGTCATGCTTTCCTGCATGAGGACATGTTTTCATCATGCATATAATTTTAGCATCAACACAACTTCCCAGACCCAGACATATTTGCATTTGATACCCCGAGAATAGTGTTGATGTACCGCTCCGTGTCCTCCTTGTAAATATGGGAAAAGTTTTCGACCGCCAAGTGGGTCAGCTTTTCATCCGTCGTGCCCTCTTGCAGGACCTTATCCAAGAAAAAAACTGTGTTAGTGTAACCTTCTTTGGTTAGCGTAAGTGTAATGACAAATTTGCTCTACATCTCAGAGAAATCCGGTCATGCGTGACTTGTAAGGGAAAACACACACGAAAAGAGGACTTCATGGTTATCTGGCATGACAGGCGTAACTCTGTTCTTGCATGTTCTGCATTGCAGAGTTACACTATACAAAGTTTTTTTCTTGCATAGACCCGCGCCGCTTGCTGCACGTGGAGAAACGCCATGTCGTTGTGCCCCACGGAGACCAACAGAATATCCTGCGGCTGGAGGTGGTTCGAAACAAACTTGTCCTGGGGCAGCAGCTATCCTGTGCAAAAGTATCGCACTCGTAGTAATCGCAGTCATGCATTACAAATCTCCATCCCAAGGCAAAACAGCATGACAAATTCCAATTGTCGTACTGAGCTAATTTGTATTGCAATTACTACTAGTACGATACTTTTGCAATCGATAGCAGCCCCGATGCGCGGCTGGAAAGCGTCGACTCTTCGACGGCGGAGTTCACGAACAGCAAGTGTGGGTACGGGTGCTCTTTCACCGGCACTTCAACATCCTCGTTCTGCTTGAACCAGTTCGAAGATTCTGCAGACTTCCGGTTCAGCCAGTAGCAGACGTCTTTGACCATCCGCCCGCTCGCACCCACCACCTTCTCGTAGCCGTTGACAGCCGGGGCGGTGAATGAGCCGTCGGCCAGGCTGGCTTTGTCTGGCTCTCCTTTGTCGTTTTTCGTGGGATACAGCCAGTGCTTGTTGTCCAGAGAGCTATCCCCCAACAGGAACACGATGCTCGTATCGGGACAGGAATTGGGACTGGTTGCCGGCAGCTTGTGACACTGTGTGAACAGGCCGACCACAGTCTCGAGGTGCCCGATTTTGTGACCGCGATACTCGTCGTAGAAATCCACATCGTTGATCGTTTTGACACCACGCAACGAGTGATTACCTCCGATCAGTCCCACTTGGTGCGGCCGCAGCGGCTCTCTGTATCCTGTGCAAAAGTATCGCACTCGTAGTAATTGCATTCATGCATTACAAATCTCTTTCTCAAGGCAAATCCGCATTACAAAGCAAATTTGTAATGCTGGGCTAATTTGTAATGCAATTTGTACTAGTACGATGCTTTTGCATTGCATACTCTGAACGAGAAGGCTCCACCTTCTGGTAGCTTGCTTCTTATGGAAGTGTCAGGTTTGAAATCGACAAAGTTGAAATGATTTGTCATGCACAAAATGGATGCCAGTTGGAACCCAGTTTTCAAGTGGCGCATGACAAATTTTGGTGGTGCCTAAATCCAGTCTGTAATGCTGTTTGGGTAAGGAAGGCGCCTTTTGTCATACTACTTTGGCAGCTCTATTTCTACCCCTCAGCAGGCTTACATACAATCTGCCTCCCTTGCCTACGCTGCAAGACAGGCACTTTGTGGGCTGCATTTTATGCATGACAAATAATTTCAACTTTGTCGATTTCGATCCTGACGCTTCCATACTTTTGGTCCCGACTTCCATCTCCAACAGGGTCGAGCTCGCGGTGGAGGCTGCTGATGCTGCGCTTGTTGTTGGAGTTTTTCCCGAGTAGAGAAGTAGATCATCTTGATCTTGTTCTCCCTCCTCCAGCATGGAAGAACGGCCCTCTCCCGACGTGTCCACCTCCAAAAACGCCTGTGTCTGTATCGTGTCCTCCTGTGGATCATTCGTCATCAACTGAGTCGCGCCTTCATGACCAGCTGCGGTGTTTATTTCTAGTTCTCCTGCTCGCGAGATGATACCGCTTTCACCTCGGAGGTGGCCGAGGGAAGGCGATACTAGATGACATCCCAGGTGCGCGACGAGGACCCGCAGAGTCGGTAGCACGAGCGGTGGCTGAGCTCGTAGCTGTAACCGTCCTCGCCCCGATGTAAAAGGTGGAGCAAGAAGCATCTTTTTTTTATCAATTTATCAATTTGTACGTGGTCTGTATAGTTATATTTTTTTATTTCCTTTCGTGGAATTCATCAAACAATGTGAATCTAAGAGCACACCTGAATCTGGACCGCGCAGCTGAGAAATACTACTAGTACTATTTGTGGAAAGTCATTTGCTAAAAATCAAACGATCCCTTCTATTTATTTTGTATACGAATGTAGTAATGTTGGAGTTGAAGAACTAGAACTTCTACAATCTACATATATGAAACACGAAATTACATCCTTTGGGTTTACGAAAAGGTTTTTACAAGAGCTGCCCCAGGATCCTCGAAATCCAAACCAAGCCACGATGATGATTTGACTACGAAATATATTTTATACGAACGATTTGACGAAATTGACGCAGAGGCCTTTTGCCTCAATCTACGCTTCGTCATCCTTTCTCTTAGTGTTTCAATAGGAAGACGACGATAATGGACGCTCCGTTCGCGATGAATGCCTTCCCCGGGTAGTGATACGGAGAGCATATACGTAAAAGCAGAATG
>JACKZZ010010135.1_pt1 | contig 11988 bp, 2 predicted proteins | sample 8027871 | NCBI WGS metagenome assembly JACKZZ01 (sample SAMN15724774, study PRJNA655200) | protist metagenome | isolation source: fluorescence activated cell sorting (FACS) single amplified genomes of... | place: USA: West Boothbay Harbor, Gulf of Maine | collected 2000-07-19
TGTAGAAGTAGAAAGAAGTTGTCGTGTACTTGATGGTGTCGTGGTCATTGTTGATGCAGTATCAGGGGTGCAAGCTCAAACACGAACAGTATGGAAGCAATCATGTCGTCAAGAACTTCCTGCAATTGCATTTGTGAATAAAATGGATAGAGATGGATCCTCTTTTACTAGAGCATTAGAAAGTATAGAAACAAAGCTAGGTGTATCAACACTACCACTACAATTGCCCTTGTTCACAAATGATGATTATTTTATTGGATTTGTGGATCTACTTACTATGCAGAAGCATGAATGGTTAGATCTACGCTCACCTGAGTATCAGGCATATATGACAACACTCCAACAACAGCAATCGAAAGCTGGTAATCAAAAACGTGATATATATCCTCACAGAATCATTCCCTTAACACCGGAAGATGATGCAGTATTATGGGACCAAGCATCAGAAGCAAGAGCTACTATGTTAGAAGCCATAGCTGGGGAAGATGAGCAATTTATGGAATATTACTTAGAACGTGAGGAGAATGTTCCGATTGATGATGAAGATGGTCGCATTGCTACCATGGAAGCAGTTAAGCGTTTGGTTCTCACGAGAACTATGATACCTGCCTTATGTGGCGCTTCTTTAAGGGGTCGAGGAGTGGAAAGCCTTTTAAATGCAATTACATCTTATCTCCCCTCACCACTTGAACGTCCACCAACAACAGCAATATCATCCAATAATAAGATCAATGTGAAGAAAGGTGCAAAAATAACTGAAGAGAGCGGGCAAATAAAATCCATACATCCACAAGATAAAGCTCTATGTTCTTTAGCTTTTAAAGTTGTTCATGACAAAGCTCGTGGACCTCTGGTATATGTACGTAATTATAGTGGTACATTAAAAGCCCGACAAGTGATTTGGAATGCTACTAAAAATGTAAAAGAACGTATAAATCAATTGTTACTTGTGAGTGCTGATGATCTCGATGGGGTGGAGGAGATGGGACCAGGAGAAGTAGCATGTCTTGTAGGTTTAAAACATACTGAAACAGGTGATACATTAGTGGAACAAAAGGGGCCATTACATAACTACATATTAGCTGGTCTTACAGTACCAAAAGCAGTGTTTTCTCTAGTTGTAGAACCAGAGAGATCATCACAACAAACTGAATTGGAGGAAGCATTACGTATACTAACCATGGAAGATCCATCTTTAGTATATGAAATTGAAGAAGAAAGTGGGCAAAATGTTATACGGGGTATTGGTGAGCTGCATTTAGAGATTGTGGTGGACAAGCTAAAGCGTCAGTTTGGATTGGAAGTTCTTACTGGAAAAGCTTACGTAGCTTATAGAGAAAGCCTACACATGGATAAGGGTTCAATCAAGAAGCGTCAATTATATGATCGTACTATAGGATTAAAAAGGTTATTTTCGGCTGTAACGATGGAAATTGAGCCATTAGGCAATGCGTCTGAACCTGTAGTCACTATGGAGCCTGCTGCCGTGAGTGCCCTTCAAGGAGCAGACGAGGCAGACGCATTAATGGCATGTATAAAAGGAGCTTTGAGAAGAGGTCCACGTGGATTTCCTGTTGCAGGCATTGCAGTTAAAATTCTAGATATTGAACGTGATAGTGATACAACAAGTGGATCTATTCAAGCATGCTCTTCCATTGCTTTAGAGAAATTACTGAGTAGTTCAAGTTCTGCATTATTAGAGCCTTTAATGTCATTAGAAGTGGAAGTACCTACACGTTTCGTTGGTGATGTTCTTGGCGATCTTACAGTCACTCGTCGAGCACAAATACATGATATTTCTTCAATGGAGAATGAGCAAGAAGGACCTGCAGCTATGAGTACGATTACCGCCAGTGTGCCTTTGGGGACCATGCTCGGGTATGCTACTTCCGTTCGATCCATAACTCAAGGTGAAGGCAATTTCAGTATGGAATTTCAAGAATATTCTAATCCTTTGGATGATAACACTGTACAAGATATATTAAAAGCTTTGTAATATGGGATCTTGCCGTTAACTAATCTTTGATCCGTTGACCGCTAATAATGCAACACACTAAATGAGTTTTTTAAGGCTCCAGTCTGGCATATTGTAAGTATAATGAAATATTTGTATTGAAATCCGGTTCTAATCTTGCCTTGATGCCTATTTGTACCATTCCATGCATTTCCATCCCTACAAGCTAGACATTATCATCGCCGATTCTTGCCATCTTTTGGGGGTTCTCGATTGAGATCACACAGACAGTAATAATTAGTAGATTACAGGCCGATCACACAGACAGAGAGAGAGATCGGGGCTTTACGCACCCCCCGGCAAAAATCTGTATTGGAAAAAGATAAAAGACAAATAAAACGAAATAGGGGACTTTAACTGGGATTTGATCATATTTTAATATATTTGGTTTTGTTTTACACGTGTTAGTGGAATTTGGTGGTTGTTATAGTACGCCAAAGGTGCTAATGGTGAACTCGAATCTAATGCTCTTGTTAATGGCATGCGCCTTACAATGTGCTTTCGTCGCTTGTCGTGGCATCACTGAGGTTGTTGTTCCTCAACCAACCCTACTTGCGAATGGTGGTATGTCTAAATCGTGCTGCGCTTCAGTGAATGCAGAATGGCCTGAACTCATGAACTGTGTTAATACCACAGCATTAGAACACGAGAATAAATTACGCAATAAGGCTAAAATAGGTTTTGTAACTTTTGCTACACGAGATATTTGGGATTACACTGTATATTCTTATGGAATAAATCAAATCTATGCGGAGCAGCATGGATACCTCTTCCGACACATGGATGAGAAAAGTGACGGATCAGGGTCACTAGATCCACGTGATTCACGTTGGAATAAAGTGAAGATACTTGAAGAAGCATTAGATACATGGGGGAAAGCTTTAGATTATGTTGTTTGGGTTGATGCGGACATAGTGGTGATGGATATGGGCTTGAGCATCGAAGAAGTCGCAGCGATGCACCCACAGGCACACTTGTTAAGCTCAGCAGAACATGCAGGAAGTAGTACACTTATTAACAGTGGTATGCTTATTGCAAAGAATAGTCCATTTGCAAGAATGTTTTTACGTGCTTGGTGGGAATACGGCGAACGCTCTCTCTTCAGTGATCAAGAGCAGTTTGATCTACTATACAAACATTGTCAGGATCGCTGGACTTATAGGAACAGTAAAGATACTAACCAACATCACTCAGGAGATGATAGAGTAGATTTAGAGCTTTTTCAACTAAAACCATTCGATATTACAAAATATATCGCGATCCTACCACCTGATGCTCTCAACAGTGACCCACCCGCTATGACACAGCAGAGACCTCATAACCAAATTTTGCATCTTATGGGTGAACATACAGCATATCGTGCAAAAGTCTTCAAAGAAGGGTTGAGAGAGTTATGCGAAACATTACATAGTGTGACATTAAACGGTAAAAAGCGAGTGTTGGCTCTTCAACTTGGACTTAGTCAAATGAATCTCCTACACTGGACTGTTGAGATATACGGTGATGAAGCATCTGAACTGCTAAGATTATATTCATTAGGTGCCCCCCATGGCAAATTTGGGATCAAAGAATCACGTCGTTTGTCGAATTCTGTGCATCATTATTCACATGCTGTTGACAATAGCGTTGTTGGGAGCAACCCCATCGATGTAACGACAAAACTTCGTAATGTTACTCAATTTTCAACAACTGAATTAAGGGTACAAGTATGGCGTTTACTCTTAAATAATATTGATGCACGCCGTGAAATAAATAAGGTAAATGAAGCAAATACTATTCAAATTGATGGCACTGGTGTAAACACAAAACGTTCAAAAGTAAGTGAGGATTGGCCGGAATTACTAAAGGTGGCAGCTGAAGCAGGACAACAACTCATAGGAATCCATAAACTTCCTTTTGGAGACAGAAAAAATATAGCTGATACTGTTATGAATCTTTTAGAAGAAATTTTGCAAGTGTGTCATGAACAACAACGTCCTGCAGTCCTTCATATGGTAGCACATATCCATGCTGAAACTGGGCTACTTGTCCTACACGAGCAACAACAGCAACAACTACAAGGACATGAATCACTTCATCATTTTCACAAAAGTTTACAAATATACCGTGATTTATCAATTAATACTGGTAGGCATATATTAGTGCAACCTCTTACCTCATTAGCCAATGCGTTATGTACTCAGAAGTATTTCATTCAAGCATTTCCCGTATATGAAGAAGCAATCCGTATTGCTGAGACTGTGTTAGGATCGAAACACGAGAGTCTTGCTGGTCATTATTTGAACTTTGGTATTTCAAAAGTACAAGCAGGGCACTATATAGAAGCAGCAGTATTATTAAGGAAATCTATATATATATTTGATACCAATGTTGATGCCAATGGAGATGCCAATGCAAGAATCAGATCTCGCGATTCAGAAGCTTATAAGCGCGCAGAGGCTTTTCTTCAAATGGCTATTAATAACGAGGGGGTGATATGATATGGATCTTATGAAATTATTGTCCTATTATTGTTATGGATATTGTATATGGATGTAAATATGGTAGAATCCACAAGCGAGACCTGCACTTTTTCACTCTCATTTGATATTATATATAATTTTTTACAAATTTTATGTTACATCATCTCATTCTGATTCACTGTAAATACAGTATGTTTGAATACGTTCTCTATTGCCGAATGATAGCAAACCTCCTTTAATTTGCTGATTTGCCCAATCACTGATATCCTTGCAACATATCGGCATTCTAAGCAACTCACGCTGCAAGTGAGCAAATGTCTCATCAGAACGATGTGTGCATGCAAGTAAGGCAATGGGACCATGCCTTTCGTGTATATGTAATAGTAGATCATCACCTTCTTCATCTTCTTCTGTCATGTGTTGTTTCTTCAACATCGTCGAAGAAGCATGAGACTTGGACGATGTGATGATGCATGCAATCGTGCGTAGTACGTGATCAATGATGTCTTCACTATACGTACAATCTGCAATCAGTGTAACATCAGCTGGTACCATGTTTTCTGGGATATCTTCTGGTGTCAATATAGATCTCCAATCGCAATACTGGGTTATAATCTTACCCTTCATATACTGGCAAGCATTCGTACAGATGTCTACGTTATATTCAAGATTCTCGAGAATTACTTCCGCAAAGTCTGTCAGTACTATGGATTCTGGTACTGCTTCTGACAAAGCATGTGATAGCAAGCACGCTGTACTACCAATTCCCGCTCCAAGCTCAAGTATTCTTTTTCCTGCAAATAATTTTGGACTACAAGCAAAGCATAATTCAGCAAGTAAGAAGCCTGCCTCCCAAGTTTTCATACCTACCAGGTTATCGTCCCGCAATACACGTAGTGGTACCAGAATCGTATCCTTCTCTTGTCCTTCTTCATTGTATGACCAACCTTTAATAGGCACCGACCCTTTTGGTATAGTGTATGAATAATGAGCTACGTCAGAATCACTTCCACAAGGGAGGGGGGTGCTATATGCTTCAACCACACACTCCATGAGGTCATCTGCAACCTCTGCACCAAGCTTCTCTATGTCATCAACCATAACTTTCAAAAGCAAACGATGGTACTTGATCGACAATGGATATGATTCGCAGTGTCGGAGGATTCGAAGCATCATATATTGAGCATCTAGACTCGGCCAACCGCATGATTCAACACGAAGAGCTTCTATTACTTGTGGCACCAAATGGTGGCTTAATAGTAGACTGGTTACCTTTAACCACGCACTCGATAACTGGATACTTTTGACTCCACTTTCGTTGACACTGATGCCACCTCTCTCCAAACCATTCATTCTTTATGAATCAAACTAAAAAAAAAAAAGTGATTATAATACAAATGCCCATGTAAGCTTTTGTTTGTTTGATTAAAGACCGAGATTTTAGAAAACGTGTGACAGTGCTGACGTCGTCAAAATGGGCAAGGATCTTGGAGCCGTTTTGACGCTTGTTCTGTGAATCATTCGGTTATTTATCTATTGTAACTAGTAACATATGTTATTTATTTACCAAAAATTGAGATATCATTACTTCTATTAAATATTTAATAGAATATTTATCCCCTTAAGGGCCTCAGAGGATATTCCACTGTGTTCTGGGTCAATCTACTGTTGTACAATACTATCTAAAGGGTAGGTTTCGGATTTTGCATTTTTAAGGTACCGTAACCTGTTTACATTAGCAGCACTTAGAGTTGAATTGTCGATTGAGAAGTTTTAGTAGCATTTTTGTAGGAATTTGGATCCTGATTGGGGTGCTTTTTGGATACCATATTAGGTCTTATCATATTAAGTGATATTTTTAGGGGTATTATAAGTTTTGCTGTCAAATTTACAATAACCTTACACATATAACATCATATAGCTTATCTACCTACTCAAACAAAGTTTCTTCATGGAAGATACTACTGTCATCGAAATTCTCAAGATTTGGTAATACCTCATTCATATCTTCACTTTCTACTCCCATCCACTCTGCCAAACCAGTCCATGGTGCTTCCCATGGTGTGGTAGGTAAAATAATACCTCTCCCGAGGTCTAACTCACCACCTGCGCCAAGTTGGTCAGGGTATTGCCCAAGAATTTTACCACCATCTAAACCTCCACCCATAAGCACATAATTTCCTCCCCATCCATGATCCGTTCCAGCACCATTCGATGAAATAGTTCTACCAAATTCACTCATAATGACAATAACAACTTGATCCCAAGAACCTTGTGCAACCATTTCAGTATGAAATTTATCAAGTGCTTGATTTAAATTGGCAAATTTTGATGCTGTATCTGTATCAAAACTACCATGACTATCAAAGTTCCTCATCAAGGTCAAGAATCCAGCACGTTCTAAACCTAGAACACTACTTAACTTAATTACTTTTGCGATTTGCATCAATTGTGCATTTATATCTTCGGTACTGAAACTTGTTTCTAAAGACACTTCTTCCATTAAAGTACCTAGTTGCTCTGTTTGTTCTAATGCAGATATAAAATTCTTATTGACTGTGTCAGCAAAAAATGAAGATGTAGGTGATGCTGTTATATTTTGTATGATATCACTAAATTTCTCATACTTAGCAAATCTTGGTACACCTGTTGGACTGTACTTATCTAAAATAAAAGGTGAATCCTTGGCACCTTCAAGAATCTTATCATTACCATATAAACTGAACAAACCACATTGATATGGATTTTCATCTCGAGTTGTTAACGATCTCATCATACGTCCTAAAACACCCTCTGAAGCAGCATTTTGTGGTTCTAAATTTTGTGCTGACTTCTGACTTCCACGATGATCACCATTTCCCTTTGGTATACGTTTAGATTTTGCTTTATATTCAGCTACAGTTAATGGTTCAATAAGGTTACCCATGTTAGCAATAAATGTAGCATCACCTGTATCGTAAAGTTCTTTCAGTACAGGTAATTTATGATGTATACCATACGTATCACAAGGTTGCGTGCCTGCCGGACTTGCTATAGTATGAAATGTATTTTGTGCTAATGCAGCTCCTCCATCACCTGAACCACCTCTAGCATTGGAATATTCTTGATATAAATCTTCACCATTTCGACAATTACTATGTGGTGTTAATAGATTGTGACTATCAGCGCCACCCCATAAATTGATGAGAACAACTCCTTTAAATTCACGATTTAAAAATTGTTTTTCTTTCTTTTTTCTATTTTTAATATTAGATTTACCACCCATACTAGTCATATGATATTCTGGCATAAATAGTATAACTTTCATTACTTCTTTTAATGCATAATCACGATTGTATTGACAGGCAGGATTTCTATTTTCACCTATACCTGTAACATCGTAATGATTTTGTAAATCTGCACATTTATACATATCTTCCCAGGCTGGACCATGATCAAGTGCATAAGTAGATTGTAAATCTGGATACCTATCTAAATAGCATTTACAGTTGAATTCTGTTGAATTATAATATGCTTTATTGTATGTATTAATCAGCATGTCCTTACTCTGTTTTGGTAGCCTTGATCCTGTTAACAATAAATCAATTTCATCAATAATCATTTCAACTGAAGGCTCATCAAAATAACCATCATTATCACTATCAACAGTTGAATTTGAAGGTACAAAGTTAATTGACCCCTCAGATCGTTTATCAACAGAGCCATAGGTCCTTTTAGCTGATAAGAAATTACAAACATTATCTGTTGTATAATCCCAATGTTTCGTTGATTCAGGGTCCGAGAAACCATGATCACATGTAGACAATCCATTATCAATTAAAGAGTTCATACCATTCAAAAAATTCACTATTAATGGTGCAGTATTTAATTCACCTTCTGGACTTAATAAGTTTGCTCTATATAATTTACCAGGATTTGAATAGAAAACATCATAAAAACCAAACACAGTTGGACTGTTAAATATTTCTTGACCTATTTTTGTTTGCATAGAAAATAAATTAATTTCAGATTTATCTGTACCAGGTATAAAATTCATTGACCTTAAAAAATGAATTACTTTATGAATAGGTTCACGAAGTTTACCTTGTGATGGATCCATTTGAATAGTCGAACTTCTTGCTTCTCTATCTAACAATACAGCAGCTAGGGTAGCAGCTAAGTCACCACGTTTACCACTATAGGTACCACTACTATGACTATAAGTACCAGTTTTAAATGCATTTGCAACTGATTTCAAATATCTTCCACTAGGATTTGATGTAATAAATCTTTGGATAATTTTTTTCCCTATGAAATATGGTGTATTCTTATGATTAAACAAGTAATCAATTACTGCATTAGTTTCGTGAGATACGTCATCTTTATACATACGCCAATTAAAGAATAAATGATTAGCAGGACATTCACCAGCTAAGGGCATAAAAGCTGGTGGATTACGAAATGCATAAGACCCAAGTATAGCATTCGATTGTTTCCTCCCAACCCATACAGTGCTTACTCGATTGAACACGTATTTGCTCTCGTGGGTTACACCATTGATGTATGTATCAGGCAATTCGAAGATTGTATCTTTATTAAAATGATACACTGAACCATTGTTGGGATTACCATCTGGACCATCTTTGAAATAGACGAGAACACCATCAGTATTATCACATGCGTCATGCGTACATAGAGCATAAACACCAATATCATAAGAGGTTACATCAGGTGCACCTATAAATAGCTTTGATTGAATATCTGCTAATGATGGTATAGATGAACTATATGCACTAGAAGTGGAATCAAAGCCTTCAACAGTCTCAACAGTCAAATCACATAGACATCCACCATTATTTGGTGTACAACTAGTACTACTACTATCACTAAATTGGCAGTTATTATTAGCAACAGGAAATCTAGCTTCTGTCAGTGTAGTCGTAAAATTCGCATCTTTCCAATCGACTATAAAATAGTTATTATTATCAAGGAGAAATCTCTTATTATCTTGATTAGTATTAGTAGTAGATCTATGATCAATAATACTAACACGACCAATATCATCAACCTGTACACGCAATTCACAAGGTCGAGATTCATGTGCTGACCATACAGCCTGATCAACACTACAAGAAACATCCTGATATGATGTACTATAGACTTCAGCACATAATGTGTATCCTAACGATGCACAACGTGCAACAGCTGTATCATAAGACACTTGTTCATTGAAGAAATTACAGATTGATATTCTTTTAGTACCCGTAGTTTTAATAGGACCATAATAACCATCACAGCATACAGGTCCTGCAATATAATTGTTCTCAGATCTATCACTGCATTGCTTAGCATGTGGCGGATGTTTACTCTCTGTTCCATCAGTAAAAAATGCCATACGTACACACGCTGGTTTATGATAAGCATAATAAACTATTCTGTTGTTGTTATTTGGATCAACCATCTGTACAGTTTGAATAGTATCAGCATTACACTCTTGAGTCCCACTACAAACTAAATTTTCATTCAATATAACTTCACTTGGAAAAGTACATGCACTATTTGCAAGTGAATCAGGTGCTTGACATAGGATATTATACAATGAGGAACTTCCATCAGATGCTGGTGCAAATCGACCTAATGATGAAACATATGAAGCATATGCATAACTAGATGATTCAATATCTTCCATGGATGTGCTACCAGTATATTTATAAGTAGCACCTTTTCGTAGAAAATGCTGTGCAGGAAGAGATGAACATACAGGATAATTATCACCAATATAACCACTACGTTTTAATTTGATTTTTGGTAGTTCATCTCTATACCTCTCATCAATAACCAATGGGTCATATGCTTGATTAGATCCATCAAAGGTACCCACACGTATTCTTGCATCAGGTCTAATGAATCCTGTCCAAGCTCTAGCAAAACTAGTTACATCCTCTGTCCCATAAGTAGGAATAGGATCACCTTCTTCATCTACTTCAATACGTCCAAAATCATCTAATTCATTTAAACCAATAGTAAATAACTGCATTAATTCTCTTGCAAAGTTCTCATCAGGATGGGTATTTGATGAAAATAAACTACGGGAATTGATAAAAGTCAGAAATTCTGCCATGAATGGTGAATATGCCACTTCTTGAAGCAAATGACGATAATTACCAAATGAATGTCTCAGTAATATATCATGAAAGTAAGCATATGGCGCAGAACCTCCATAGCCAAAGCCACCAAATGCATCTTCACCTATACTAAAAATTTGATTCAATCCAAATGCCATTCTTTGTCTTAGTTGATCTTCGGCTCCAAATGCTATAGTATTAAATAACATAAACTTATCATATCCATATGACATTCTACGATCAGCTTCCCAATATATTTGACTTACTACTGTACCATCTTGACCCTCAGACATGTATTGATGACCATAGGAAGGGACATCACTGACCTCATAAGGCGAACCACATGCTTCATAACCTGATGCGTCACCAACAGATAATGCAACAGCACCAACTAAATCAGACATTTCTTTTGTTTGTAGTTGATTTGGTAAATCCCGAAAACTTATAATATCACCTAAACGACCAATAACACCATTGGTAGTTAAGTCTTTATTAGGACCTTTCATGGTCGCGAAATTATCCATTGTATTATGGCCATATATAATATAGGGCAAGGTTTGTTCACCAAATTTTCCTATTGGATTAGGTTTACCACTAAAGTAAGCATCACGTGTACCTGGATGACTTGTAGTAAACGATGTAAAATCATGAATATCAAATGTGTTGGGATGCACATGTTCCCAACACACTCCATCTACATCTACAGTTGCACCTATAGTACTAATACCATCAGCCTGACTTGTAAAGCAATTTGTATTATAAGAGACTTCATATACATCCTTCACATACGGATTAGCTGTATCAACACTATCTCTTATGCGTTGTTCCAATGTTGTAGCTGTCGTCACATCCAATGCTGTAGGACTACACGGTTCAGATGATGTATCAATTTTAAGCCATCTACTAAATGATGCGCTACATGGTGATATTTCATAAGTATCAGTTAACTGTAATCCTTTTAAATAATAAACATGTTTCCTACTCAATTTATACCAATTCAGTAAATTTGCTTCATTTAGTGGTATATCCACATCACTATATACAAGAGGGCTACATGCACTTTGTGTTCTTTTACATCCAGCTGTATTGACAAAATTTCGTGGTGGATTTAAACACTGCACATTATTATCGGATTGGTATGCGGAATTACTGGCATCATTAGCTATATAAGGGTTCTCTACAGTATTCTCCAATCTTCTTTGCCTTGGATCAAATCGGTAAAATGTGCTACCATCAATTACCATATAGGCATAACCCCCAATTTTAACATTAATATCACAAATAACAGTTGGATGCCAAGCACTAATTACAACAGCATTACCAGTTGAAGCTAATACAGGTAGAATTGTGACATCTGATGATGTCCATTGATGTGTTGTTGTTGGGTCAATAGTAGCAAAGAAGATCA
>JACKZZ010009962.1_pt1 | contig 11986 bp, 8 predicted proteins | sample 8027871 | NCBI WGS metagenome assembly JACKZZ01 (sample SAMN15724774, study PRJNA655200) | protist metagenome | isolation source: fluorescence activated cell sorting (FACS) single amplified genomes of... | place: USA: West Boothbay Harbor, Gulf of Maine | collected 2000-07-19
CGGCAGACAGATTCAACCGGGAAGACGTTAAGAGGACAACGACGTAGCGACAAAGTGGCTGTCTGACAAGATGTAAAGTAGGGTAAAGGATGTAAGTAGGGTAAAGTAGGCTAAGGTGGACTTATACTTGACTTATTAAGAAGATTTCTCTCGATCGGCGACAACTAGAAGGTTTATGGATGAATCGGGAAGGTTGAAATTGTCACAGTCTCCTGATATGAGAGGACACGCTGACTCGGACTGCGGAACAGACGGTCCGAGAATGAGTTTTTACCGGAATTTTCCGGCGGAAAAGCGAAAAATCTCTTCGTTTCTGTTAATCGAAGACAAGAGGTTTTGCTGACTCTAGCTGGGCCAGAAGATTCACTGAGACTGCATATTTGGACTGCACAACATAACATAACATAACAACTGAAGGAGCCTGGTTTCGGGTTTTCTCGCTCGAGTGGACCTGGTACCTGGGACTGTGGTGAAGAGAATAATTCGGGAGGGCGGAGACCGCTCGGGGTTGTGTGGGTTCACACGCTGCTTCGGCTGGAGATGCCAGACTATTGAGCTGAGAAGTCAGTCTGTTGCACCATCGCCGTAGAGAGCGCGCTCGAATCTCGATTTGCGGTGGATCGCGGGAATTTATCGGTTTGGGTTTAGCCTGACATCGGAGGAATTTGAGTAGTTGGTAAGGAGGTAAAACGTCCCATAATACGGGTATGTTGTGGGTTTCACTGCTGGAAATTGCTGGAAATTCTGAGGGAATTGGTGGTATGGGCGACTGTGACAGGTGACTCTACAGGAGCTACGACCGGTGGAACGGTGAGAGAGATTGAAAATAGCAATTCTAGAGTGACGTAAAAAGAGACTGTGAACCAAGAAACTCCTCCCCATGATAATTGTCTTCGACCTGAAAAGAGTGAAAACGGCTCACAGCGCCGGTAAAAGGTTCGTAAAGAGGTTACCCTGAGTTAAGACAAACAAGGAATAACGGCTATACTCACCGGGTCTAGACAGACTGGGTGACTCTAACCAAGGACCGCCCCAAACCTGTCAACCATTCCAACACCGACCTATGACCTATAACTACGTTAACCCTACTCGGATAACTGTGACTGAGTGACTACCTTGTAAAGACGGCCCAACCTGACTCTTAATACTCGCGAAAACTGACTCAGACGGCAATGACGTACTTCTCGCCCAGAACACTCAAATCTCGCCCTGATCATTGCGGCCGACTCCGCGTGTGGTCACGGCAGCATGCATCCCGTGAGCCGGGGCCACGAGCATGCGCCAGCGCCAGAAACGCCGGTATATACCGTATAAGGCTATTTTCTAAATCTGGTGAAGCTCATTCTTACAGGGATAATAGTGGTACAAGTTGCGCCCGGGTCCACGGAACGGGATACCCCGATCCTGCTGACAGGATGCGGGTCCGCCCGACCCCCGGATATACGCGGAATAGCTAATTGTGTGACTGCGACGCGAGGGATCAGCATGAATAACAGCTGAATCTGCGTCAGCACGTCGTGGTGTGTCAGCCGCCGCCGTGTACCACCGGAGTGGGCGGCAAATCGCGGCAATGTAGTAATACTAAATGTGGTCCTAGCACAGCAACCAGCTCTAAAATTTGTGTGGCAGATAGTACATGCCCCGAGGAAAGGGACAACTGACAAAAATGGAGCCACACGGACCCACAGCATCACCCCACAGCGAACCTTCCCTCTCAGACTCGTAGGTGCGTGCTGTGGTGCTTCCGCTGCAGCCTCTCCGTGGCCGGGCTCAGTAGTTTCTAAATCGATTATTTAGTGCCTATTGAGAGAAAAAATCCTTTTTTGCTATCTTTTTCGTTCTGACTCATTCGACAAATCTCTTAGACCGTGGTACCTGTTGTGATTCACGACCGTGGTATTAACTGTTTTGATTCACATGACAAATAGATTCGAGAGTTCCCACGATGGGGAAGTCTGTTTTGGTGCTATGACGCAGTGACAAAAATGGTATTCTGAGGCACGCAGCCCCGCTGTGATTAAACGATTGAAACTGGAGAATGTGTAGTAAACTCGTGTGTTGATAGGTCTACAACGGCAAAGCTTTTTCGATTGCGATCATGAAAACTGAGACGCTACAAGCCAGAAAACCGGCCTAAACTTCTTCTAAACTGGGTGATACAGTAGACAGAGGCTGGCTACAGGTCGTGATATCGACTTAAGACTTGGGTAAAATTACAAACGGGGTGTCGTACGGTGTAGTTTTACAAGGGGGAAATTCTTGAGGACTCGCAGGAGTAGGACAAAACCCACAACACCGCCTGGGTTGTCAACTACTCAAAATTCAGTGGTGAAACTTATCTTGCCTTGATAAACACCCGGAAAACTGAGCTCTGTGTTTCCCCGTCGTTGAGCGGACAGAGTTAACGCTAAATAGAGCTAAAATTTGGCGACGGCTGGGATCCAACCGCCCCAAGTGCGGGGTGGCGCGACCACCGCCGCGTAAGAAATAGTTGAGTCTGATGGGGTGGGGGTTTCATCCACATCACACCTCTCCTTCATTCCATCCAGACCCGCTAGTACCGCCGGGTTTCGATTTCGAATCCACATCCTCACCGGCATAACACGTTGCATCCGCGTAAGACATTCCGCTTCCCATCAAGTTATTCCTCTCTTTCTTACCACGATAGGCTTAAGATGCAACGAAGTTCCAACAAGTTTGCCTAACAGGTATTTCTTTCCGAGAACTTATTCAAACTGGCGAATATACTTGATCACTTCTTTGTAGCGGTCCTTGGCGTATTTTTTGCCCAGGGCCTTGTCCTTTTGGAGGGCTATCACCCGTAAAAGCTCGTCCTTCACCCGCTCCATCTCCCCTTCGCCGTACCAATCGTAGCCGGGGGTTTGTAGCGGAAAACCGGTTTTCCCCGCGATATTACTGGTTTCCCCGGCATTCCCGTTGTTGTTATTATCTCCGTTTTCTCCGTTTTTATTGGCTCCGTTTTCTCCGTTCTTATTCGCTGCGGCTCCTCCATTGGTGAGGGCGTTGGTGAGGGCATTGGCTCCTTGAGACTCCGGGTGGATGATTCTGGAGGCTACACACAGCGAAACTGACGCCATCTGAGACGGCAAATATTGGCACAGATCGTAATCGAGGAGGAAGCATTCTAGGCAGAATTGACTTAACAAGTGCAATTCCCCTTCCCTCATAGCCACGTCCCGAATAAAAAAGTCGAGGAATTGGAGGGGAGATGCGGTCGTGATCTCGAATTTCTGGGGGGAAAGGAGAGCGGTTGTGCAATGTGATCTCGAATTTCTAGGGGGAAATGGGAGGAATATTCAAGGGTGTCTTTCACTCTCAGGATTGGAATTTCAATGCGAATCTAGAACATGATCACCATGGACACATGACACATCCGTTTTTCCTACCGTAAATCACATTTTCTCCGGAACGGCGATGTTTCATTGCCAAACCTTCTTCCTTGTTCCGAGCATGATCCACTTACGAGGGTGTTCAAAACCGAGACCTCCATCGCCAGAACTTCTTTCTTGCACTTACGAGGACGTTCAACACCGATACCTCCATCGCCAAGACTTCTTCTTTGCTGTAGGCGTGGTCCATGATATAGCAGATATCCCGGACCTCAGGAGGCCTATACTCTTCATACTTGCTCGCAATGAATATGCAGGTTCCGCCTAACAACTGCAGTTTGCGTTTCGCAATTGTTTTATCCGCCTGAAGGTAGCGATCGATCAAGTTAAAGGTTAAATACAACGTCTCTGCAAGCAGTTTAAACTTGTAATGCACCTCCACCAGCCAATCCAGCAGGATCCCACGCATTCTACAGTTAACCTCTACATGACCGGCCAAGAAGTTCCTGCGTATCCTAAGAACCGAGCTCCTTTCCTTCTTTTGGAGGTACGTACAGATAGTTTCAGCGTATCCTGGTGTCCATTGAGGACTTTGTGCCGCTGCAGAACTCGATCCACCCGGTAAAGGGTGAAAATACTGCGGATGCGAGCTCAGAGCCTCCAGCGGTCGGGTCTGCAGGTGGACTTGGGACTGCTGGTGCTGAATCTGTGACTGCTGCTGCTGCATTTGCTGCTGATGAAGAGCTTGCTGCTGCTGCTGCTGAGCGTGAGCCTGCTGCTGTTGCTGAACCTGTGATGGAACAGGCTGCATCTGCTGTTGCGGTGGGATATGAGCCTGGGGCGGAACCGGGTGCATCTGCTGCTGTTGCTGATGGTGAACATGAGCATGCGGATGCTGTCCGTGGTGCTGGTTAATGTGCGGTAACACCGGCTGCTGCTGCGGCGGTTGCACGGGTTGCTGCATCTGATGCTGACTTGGGTGATGTCCCTGGTGCAGATGGTAGTTGGGCGGCATACCGAGAGCGGGCGGGTGTTGTCCCTGTCCCATATGAGGATGTCCCTGTTGAGCATGAGGATGTCCTGGATGTTGATGCGGATGCTGCTGTTGGGCCTGTTGTTGCGTCCGTGCCCACTCCGTCCCTGGATCGGTTGAATTCGAACCGTGTCCGCTTCTCATCCCCCCACTATTTGTCGACGCTGTTGACGACGCCCGATTCCGAGCTTGAGCTGCCGCTTGTTGCTCCCAGTAGGACGACATCCCCTGTGGGGCCATTCCCTGGGGTCCAGGTTGTCTGTTCCACCCCGCCCCGTGCGTCTGACTAAACTGGTGCGGTTTCATATCCGGATGCCCCTGGGGAAGGCCTCCGCCCGGGCCCCCGTGAATATAGTTTCCCCATTTCCCAGGCTCCGGCCCCTGACACTGTTGGTGCGGATTCACCGGAAGACCATGCTGCTGTGGCATCCCCGGCTGTTGTCCCCACCCCGGCGGCGGCTGTCCCTGGGCCCAGCCTCCCGCAGACATCGGTTTCTGAGGAAGTTCTGGGTAAGGGTGATGATTCTTGGGCGGCGGCGGCAGAATATTGTTGGCTGCTGAGGTTATATCCCTCAGGCTATCCCGAGATGACGGATCCATGGTAGCTGAGGCTGGGGGATCTGTCACAGTTCGCGGTCGGACTCGGACCATGTTGGGCAGAGGGGGAATGGAGGGAAGAGGGAAGTAGGTGGGAGAGTTGAATGTCAATGAAGGGTAAGAAGGGTATTGATTTCTAGACTATGTAAGGGGTAAATCTGGTAAATCTATTAACACAAAAATGGGCGGAAAGAAGTAACTCGAAGCGCTTAGCTGAGCATTCTCCGCGGAAAGGTCTTCTATGTAGGGGGTCAGGGCACTTAGTGCTCTCCGACGGTTCTGTTCTGTTACAAAAATGAGTGAGGTGTGAAGGGACAAGAGACGTCAGAATCGAAGCAAGCAAGAGGGGCGCCTGGCTTTGACGGTCCGCACTTGCTGATCGAAATCTGGACAAAATCTGACTGATTTATGAGAATACCTCTAGCGGTTTCACACGACACTGGATCGGTTCTGGTTCTATGTAGGGTGGTCTGAAGAATTCAATCTAAAGAGACAGTCTTCCAGATGTGTACCTCCTTGTGGGCAAGATTTCACCGCCGAAAATACTCAACGTCCGTGTCTACGGAGCTCTGAATCGGGAGGGAAGGCGGTTTTTTCGGAACGTTCCCGGTTGTTGGAGTCATCGAAACTGAAATTCTGGACTTATGCCTACTCAGCTCAGTGATCGGACTCGGTGTACTCAAATTCATTGGAACCAGCTCGGATTTCGAAAGTGATGGACTCGGGAATGAGCTCAGTGGGTTCTGGGTCTTTCTCGGGTGACTTGACTCGTAGCTGAATTTCGGTTCTCAGAAATACGGCGGTGAACAGCGTCTCTCATGGGATGTCTCAAGTGACGGCTGTAGGGCGGTCAACCGAATTTTCTTTTGTTGTGATCCGTCCGCCATTCGCGGCGTGACTCATTACTGTCTCCCGTGTAAACGGGCCACATCCTTGAAAAAACAACGCGTGCAGCCTCTGTTGGGTCCGCACTACTTATAGCGATCTACGAGCTATAACTATCGAAAATGTTTTTTTCCGCACGCTTCTGCCGGACGTGCGGTGTTCTATATACGGTGAGTATATTTGCGCAATATCAACTTAGTAAGGGCAGCCTGATGGGGCCCCTAGAGGAGCGGTATCCCCTATACAGAGCAATACCCTTGGAAAACAAACGTCGAGCACAGGTTCTGGTGAAGTATAGGATTTAGGAAAGTTGTTCTTCTTCAGTTCGGATTTATCCACCGCGGTAGCAGCCCGGGTAATGAGCCACGCGGGCGGATCACGGGAAATGCATAGTTCTCTTAATAATGATTCAAGGTGAAAACAGGTCAATACGGTAACGGTCTAAGTACTACATCGAATGCACTGCTGTACATGAAAGGTCCCCCTCTAGGGGCCAAAAAAGGATCCGTTCCTGTCGGATCTTAACCGTGACCATCCTCATATTGCACCGATTTTTAGCGCGGATCACGGCTGCAGTACCGTAGAACCGAGACCGTTTTCCGGTCTTCTCCTTAATTCTTTAATTCTCCTACTCGTTGTTGTTCTCCCCTTTTTTCCTCAAAAACTCTTAACCGTTTTCTTCTTCTTAAACCGGTGAGGACGCTTACGGGGCGACCTGTTGCAGGATCTTAAGGGCGTCCTGAAGAGATGAAATCTCTTCCTTGCGCTTGGCGTTCCTGTCCTCGTAAGAAACCCCAGTTTCGATGCACTTAGCATCAAGGTTGACACGCTTGTACCTGGGAGAAGAGGGGAAAAGTTTTATTTCAAGATTTGTCAAAGTGGAAGAAACTTAATTCTAGATTCTAATCGGTCATTCGTCTTTCTCACAGTGGTGTCACTTACTCTTCCTCCTTCTTGAGCGCGTCCGAAGCTTGCTCGAGGGTTTCCTTGGTGTCCGTAAGGTCTACTTACTCTTCCTCCTTCTTCAGGGCATCGCTGGCCTGCTCCAAAGTCTCCTTGGTGTCCGTAAGGTCCACTTACTCTTCCTCCTTCTTGAGCGCGTCCGAAGCTTGCTCGAGGGTTTCCTTAGTGTCGGTCAAGTCCTGCTGCATCTGCGCAATCTGACCCTTGTAAGTATTAAGATCAGCCCTCGCTGCGGCGGTTCCATTCGTCAATTCCCGCTCCTCCAGCACGAAATCCTCCGCGGACTTCTTCTCGGAAGTCTCCGTCTCCACCAACACCGACCTCATATCGGTTTCAATCTGGGTGAGCATAGAAAGGATGCCCTCAGAAGCGTCAGAACCGCCGTAGCCCTTAGAAGGCTCAAAATCAGCGTTCAACGGCTGTTGAAGGAAGGAAGTGGCGGCTTCAGCAGCCTCCGCCGCCTTGCTGTAGTAGTCTTGGAGGACGGAGATGGCCTGAGAAAGGGCAGCGGAGCCCTCCTCCAGCTCACGGATAGCCTTAGCGTTAGCCGCGGACTCTTGGGAGCGGGCGGCGGTCAATTCCGCGAGAGACTTATCGGATTCCTGCAAGAAACTGGTCTTCTCATCTATTTCCTTAGCTTTTGACTCCATTTTGGACTCCAAACTGACCTTATCCGTGGAACTCTTAACCACCTCGTTGTTAGCCGACTCGATCTTCCTCGCAGACTCGGCCAAATCAGCCTCACACTGACCCGCCTTCTCGATCTCGGAACGGCGCTCGTGAGTGAGTTGGGTGATCAAATCTCCGATCAACTTCTTGATCTGAGGGTGATTTTGAGGGGAAATTAGGAGGGTAGTGAAGAAATTCATTAAGTCATCTTCGAGTCTTCAAATAAATATTGTTCTCTCGCTCTCTCTTACCTTGCCAAACGGATCAGCGGAGGCCATCTCAGCCACCTACCTTTCCAAACGGATCCGCAGACGCCATTTCAGCGAGCTGCATAAGGGTGCGGCTGTTCAATTTCTGGCCCTTAGACCGGAGGAAAGCAACGATTTTCCTTTTCCCAGCTTCGGCGGTGGGGATCTGAAGGAAGGCTTCATCTCCGGGGTGAGCATCGCTAGGAGGAGAAGTCACCTTCCCCGCGGTATTAACCGCCGCTCCGCTGAGGATTTCGGTGGCTTCATCAATAGCCTGAAGTTCGTCAGCCCTAGATTTCGACTCACGAATGTAGTCCTGAGCCTTCACAGCGCATTCCTGCCCCAACCTCTTGCTGTAGTCCTTGGCAGCCTTGAGACTCTTGCTATGGGTCTGCACATCGCTATCATAGCTAGCCTTCTCCCCCTCGAGTTGGGCGATCTCTCCGATTTTCTGCTTGGTGAGTTTATCGGCAGAGGCTTTCTCCGACTCCGAGGCCTGCTTCTCCATAAGGTAGGAATTCTGATCGTTCTCTTCCTGCTTATTGGTCTGATTCAACTCGTCCTCAAATTCGCCCTGGAGATCCGCGATCATCTGGATGATCGCGCCGGAGGACTTTTCTGGGGGGAATTTAGATTATATTTTTTTCGGTCCAAAAAATATTCAAAAAATAATAATCTGAAAAATTGAACTTACCGGCAACTATCTGGGTTTTCCTTCCCGAATCCCCGCGGGCATAAAATACTTACGGACGGCCATCTTCCTTCCCTGCGGCGGAGCGTCCTTCTCGCTACTTACGGACGGCCATCTTCCTGCCCTGAGGAGGGGCATCCTTCTCGGAGCCCATCTGCAAAAGCTCCCGAATAGCGGTAAAAGAGGACCCCTTCTTCCCAGCGAGCTTGTCCATTACTCCGGATTGGAGAAGAGACGTAGCCGCGTTCGAGTCAGACGGCACCGCGGAAAGCACCTGATGAGCCTGCTCACAGGCTCCAATACTCTGTTCAAGTTCGTTCTTGCGGGCGGCGAAGACTGCGTTAGAAGCGTCCCTCTGCCCCCTCATAGCTTTTAAATCATCCGCAGCCGTCGCCGACTGTTGCTGGGCCTTATTCCTCTCAGTTGTGGCCTCCCCAATAGCCGCCTCCCGAGCCAAAGACCCAGCCTTCGCCTCATCCAAGTCGATGGAAGTCCTCTCGATCTCCCGGTTCTTAGCGTCGTTAGTGTCGGAGCACCACACCTTGAACTTGTTCCACCCGATTTCGGCCTCCCCGATCTCGCTCTTGCAGGTCTCCTTCATTTCTTGGAGCATGCCAACTACCTTGGTAATATGGGGGTTTCCGACCGCCTGGGCCCCTGTAATGGCCCCAAAAGCGATCAAACCCTTCATACCCTTCACGGGCTTCGTCTGAGAGTGACCCATTTTAATTCGTTTCGTTTAAATCGGGATTTAAATTCGGTTAAGAGTTTTCTTAGGTAATTAGTAAGGTACTGGCCTGCTACTCAGCACCCGGTAAGAATACCCGATAAGGAAAAAAGGAAAAAAATTAGAGCGGGAGAAAAAAAGAAAGAGAGACCGGGGTCTCGGCACTACACTGCGGCAGCAACCGGGTGGCTTCTCACACCGGGGAGCTGAAGATCCGCAGGAAGGAAAAAACTAGAAGGGGTAAAATAGGCGGGGAACGGAGGTTCTATTTAATTTCTGACGTTATTGGAATTTAACCACCGCGTGAGGCTTTCACCGGCAGGTGGTTAGTTTCATCTTCAATCTTCATGGTCCCACGCGGGCGTACGCTGGGTTCCGGTCGAGAGATACCATGTGGTTTTATTTAGAGAGATGGGCTCGATTGCCGGGTCGATTACCGTAATAGAGTGCGTTACCGGGGGCCGACGACGTGCTTACGAGTTCTTATACCGCTAGTTATCTTCCCAATTTCCTCTTCCTCTGTAAATTGTAAATTACGCCGCCGAACAAAATGTTCTTGTTTCGAAAAATAGTCACCGGAACATCCGCCCGAAAAGGCTGGATCAACGGTGGTACACGCCCCCCCCTTCACAGATCTATTGTACTTCCGACGTTCAAAATTGCATAAGCGCTCGTAGAGGTGCGAAAAATCCAGCCGCAAGGAACTCAGACCCAAGCCGGATCCAACGCCGCCATCCTCCTCAGACCCTCTACTCTGTATGCCACAGCGACCGCCACCGCCCGACCGAAGCCTTTTGAGGCCCGATGCGTGTCGGTAGGACCGCTGGGACGTGTCGGTAAGACAGACTAACTAAAGATCAAACAACAAGACAACTATTACTGCTAACAAGAGACCAAAGCTAAAATTCTGAGTAAGCACCGGCTGGTGCACTGCGTAGCACCGATAATAATGGTGCTTAAATTCTGTTCTGACTAATTCTAACAAGATCCAAGTGCCGAGCGAGCCTTTTCTGAGGCCACCCCCTATCAAACATTAACAACCGCCCGATTTTTCCACTGGTACCCAGAGGTTCGGGCGGCGGGGGCGCCTGACTCCACTCCTCTTTCTAGTGTTCTTCTATGATTCTAACAGTATAAGACGTTTATTTCTTCTGTGCGTGATAAGATAGTTGATAGTTTTTGTTCGTGGCCTTTTCCCGGTTGGTGGTGATGTGCCGGTGGCCCTTTTTGAAGGAAATATGACAATTCACAATGATCGTCCGCGGCGCGTGGAATGCGCTCGGGACCGGTTGATGTATCAGCTAAAAAGGTATAGAAATGTTCTGATTCTTTGACGACGAGCGTCCTACACCGCCCTGAAAAAGCGACGGATAGGCGCTTCGTCGGGTGAGGCTCGGTTCCGCTCCTCCGAGCGGTTTTGGCCTCCTAATTTTGGTCCCAAGTAATCGGGATTGAAGAACGGAATCACGATTCCCGACGGTACGCAGCCTGCGTAGCCCCCCGGGAACCCCGAGTCCGGATAAAAATTGGCCGCCATCGCGACTAGATGAGGAAGTCGTCGCTTCGATTTGTCCCGTTTTCCACCCTGAACCCCCACTAACATCACTCTCCCCGCCCGAATTCCGTCCCACCCGAATTCCACCCCTCGAAGCGACTCCCTCTGTACTAAAGTTCGAAACCATCTGTCATGGTTGTCCACCGCAAATCAGCGGTTTAGAGCGGTCTACACCGCCTATAGCGGTCTGCCCCGCTGTTTAAACCGCCGCTTAATCATCCAACTGCGACAGCAGTGCCACCCCCCGCTTGACCCAGTATTTCTCGCTGTGTTTCTCCTGAATCGGCAGCATAACCGTCATAATGAAGTTTGTACTATGTCCCGTGGTCGAAAGAATCCCTCTTCTAGCGGACGTCTTGTAGGCGGGAGAGGGGTATACTTTTTCGGGCGTCTTATCTTCTGTATTAACAATTGGCGTCATAAGCGTGATCGGAACGTCGGCGTAGAGCACCTTCGGTTGTGACTCGTTGATGGCCTCCAGATCGTCGTCCCAACGGGCTCCTTCCATAATAAGACCGTAGATTAAGCACCCACTCTTCGGTACCAGCGGATGTTTCTGCCTCAAAGGCGTATCCTTGCTGGCGTACATGGCTTTTTCCTTACTGGCTCGTAATTCGGCGCGTTGCTGGGTCTTACTCGCCTTCCTAGTCACGGCTTCCTCCTCGTTTGCGGGCTCGCCTTCCTCATCGTCCCCCATGTCTTGACCCTCAACGTCCCCTCCCCTGGCCTTAATATTCGGAAACTCCTTCCAAAACGCCTCCTTCTGGACGTTAAAGTTCCAGATGCACTGATCGATCGGAAACTTGGTCTGCCGGGCGTAATTTTGCAGCAAACCGGTAAAGAAAGCCTGAGTAAATACAAAACCACTAACCCAAAACACGTCCGGGGGCCCCTCAGAGATCCACGACTCGAACATATCCAACCGTCTCAATAAATCCGTAACATAACTCCCCAACGGCTTAAGAGACGCAAAGCTCACCTTCTCCCACGGGGTTGGGAGTTTGTTCTGCAGGAAGGCGTCCCCTATCTGTTCAAGTTCTGGGGTCATGACGACCTCCCCCTTGGTGGCCCGGATCATCATCTTAAGAGTTTCCAGCATTTTGACTAACAAACGATTGTATCGTCCACACTCCTGAGGTAACACCGTATTCAACGACTCGTTGTAATCCACCGGATACTTCAAAGTGACAAATTCTATATCATAAGGCTTGGAGGGGATCATGGAGAGGATCTCCTCGGATTTTTCGGCCCAGACTTGCTCGGAAGAT
>JACKZZ010012785.1_pt1 | contig 11983 bp, 13 predicted proteins | sample 8027871 | NCBI WGS metagenome assembly JACKZZ01 (sample SAMN15724774, study PRJNA655200) | protist metagenome | isolation source: fluorescence activated cell sorting (FACS) single amplified genomes of... | place: USA: West Boothbay Harbor, Gulf of Maine | collected 2000-07-19
ATTGCGAGGGAAGATGCAAAGAAAAACATAAAGTGCTCAAGTGTAGATGCGATTGGAGCATATTGCACCAAATGTTAATCAAGAATCGCATTTGCAACATCAATCCTTCCAAAGTGGCACGTCATATGAATGCAAAACGCATTCCTATTGCGGGGTTTGAAAGTGTCATGGGAGTTTCAGAGCCTCTGAAACTCCCATGAGAATATGGTGGTTTACGTCACGGACAATGCTTCTAATGCGACGAAGTCAGCCAGAGATCTCGGTGTAGGCCATCAAGGGTGCGTGGCTCATACATTAAATTTGATCGTGCAGAAATTTGCGCGATGGAAGATGCCCGACGTCAATCAGCCAAGCCTGGATGGAATACCACAACAGCTGAACAAGATTTCAAAAGCTATTGAAATTGTCAGGGAGTACGCCAAGTACTTGAGCAATAGCACAATAGGCTCGCAGTGGGTGAAGAAGTCAATGGAGCGATCGAATGAATCTCCCCGAGTAATTCCTGTTGATGTTCCTACGCGATGGAATTCAACATTGCATATGATTAAGGTAGCACTGAAGCTGAGGATTCATCTTGATGCTTTTTGCTCGTATATTTATACTGAGGAGGGACGTTGTGCATCCATAAATTGTTCCAAGATCGTCCAAATTACTCACGAGCATTGGTTTCTGTTGCAAAATGTTTGCAAAGTGCTGGATCCTTTTGATTTAGCCACGAAAATACTGTCAGGTGAAAAGTACCCGACATGGTCATGACATTGCCTGTACTGCGAGAGGTCAAAAACAATTTGATGGAGTTTGAAGTAGTGGGTGGTGTTTCTCATGCCGATTGGTATGCAAATGCGAAATACACCGCAATGGTATTTAGAGATGAACTATTGAACGAATTCAAATCCAGATTCCGCGGGATGGACGTGTCTTTGCTATGGACGATTATGTTGGACACCCGACTGACAGCGATGAATGGGTTCACTGTAGATGAACGTGAGAGAGTAAAAGCAGTCCTCCTCAGTGAAATGAACAAAGTGCCGCGAGAATCGATTCATAAACACGACGATCAGCATCACATTGCATTGGACGAAGACGATGATGACATGGCAAATCATGACAACTACATCATGGGGGGCATTTTTTCGACAAATAACACAAATGAAAACAACGAGAGTGGCGCTTTTGATCACGAAAATGAATTGGACAAGTACTTGATGCACTGTCAACAATCAAAAATACGAGATCCTTTGCAGTGGTGGAGACTACATCAAGAATCGTAGGCTCAGCCGAAAATGGCTGTGTGCGGTATCAACAAGCGTCTCATCTGAGCGCTTGTTTTCCAGAACCAGAGCAACAGTAACATCCAGAAGAGCAAGGCTGAAAGACGAGCACGTGGGAATGCTGACTTTTCTTCACGATAATCTTCAATACGTTTAAGAATCTCTTTCTTCAAAGCAAGGCTGAAGGACGAGCACGTGGAAATGCTGACTTTTGTTCACGATAATCTTTAATACGTTTAAGAATCTCTTTCTTTAACCTTTGTACGCGACTGTTCTTGTGCGCTGTGCGTGAACATCTCTATTCAGAGGGGACGATTTTATTTTGAATATTCTCACAAGTATGAGTATGGATTACATTGTAAGCTTAGAATGAATCAGGAGATTGGATTACAAATTTATGCCAAGAGAAATTGTCCAGCAGCAATAAAGACCATGAGAGTGGAAGTTGCAAAGGCAAAATTGGCCGAGGCATCATTAGCATCATTGTTAGGGTCAGTGCCATCAATGACACCAGTATCAGTGCCAGCATCAGTGCCAGTGTCAATGCCACCAGTGTCAGAGCCAGAATTATCTTTGGAGTCAACTTTAGAGTCATCAGATGGGGGTGGAGAGCCAGAGTCGTTTGTAAGTGGGCACAAGGTTGTTTTCGTGAGATTGATCTTGTCCGTGGCGTCTTTTAATCCTGGTGTACAGACGAAATCATTCTGAACTGGATGGCAGAAGAACGAGACAATTCGCGACGGTTTTTTGTGTGCAGTCTTTACAAGTAAATTGTTCAACCTTTTCCACTTGTGCCACAACAGCACTGGAGGCAAAAAAAGTCACGATGGAAAAGGTTTTCATGATTTGGAAAAAGGGAAAGTTTTGTTTTCGAAAGGGACAGAAAGTTGACAAATGAATCAAAACGAGGATAGTCCTTCTTTGCTAGCTGGCAATTGCCGAATATGATGATTACCAGAGATGACGGGGTCTATCTGGTATCTTTGTGCCAGACTGGCTCTGAACCAAGTTTTCGTCCGATATTCTTCTTCTGGCGGGCTCTAAACCAAGCATTCATCTGACATTCTTCTTTCTTCCCTCCCATCAGAGTATCCATACTGATATTTAGATCTTCGAGCCAGGCTGACTCTGAACCAAGTATTCATCCCCACAGAGTACTGATACTTTATCCCAGATGACCTCTTTCTGTACGGTTCAACTATTGTACAGTGCCGTTTGGTCGCCTTGTTTTACCTACATCATATAGTATACCTTCACTATACTAGAATAGTACTAGTATAATCGTATATACGATGCAGACCCCTGTGTCAGGCTCTCCCGCCACTCATTTCTGCCCCTGCACTGCCCCTGAACTGCATCTGATATCTCCTTACCTCGCTGATGACGTCTCCACCTCTGCTGAACCCATTTTTTCTATTTCCGCTTTCCTCCTCACTGGCGCACACGATCATCATGAAACTCTCGCTCTTGCTCCCGTTGTTCACGCTCACCAGCACTTTGGCTGAAAAACACTACAGTTGTGACCAATGCAAACCCTCTGCCTCGGTGGACCAGTGTCTCGTGCAATACACGAAAGTTCACAAAGGTCGGACGAGTTGGCGATTCAAATGCTCCAACATCGATGATGATGAACCCTGTGTCTCCGGCAAGGTCATCGTGGCGAACTCCACGAGTGAAGTCGAGACGAAGTATACCGAGACGTGTAGCCTCAAGTCGAGTGATGGCATCGTCGTGTCCACGGACCTCAGCTCGGTCGACGAGTACTACAACCCCAAGCCGAAAGACCTTACCTGTGCGGCAAAGTGTCCTCCGATGAAAGATTATTGTTTTGAAATCAAGACGGAAAAGATGAGCGATGGACGAACGAAGTGGACGTGGGCTTGTGCTCCAGCTACGGATTGTAAAGAAGGGGTGACGGTATCGGATGGAGAGCATGTCGAAATCGCAATGTGTAGACAATCTGACGTCGAAATTGAAGACTCCGAGTCGGAGGATAAAGGAGATGATCCAGAGGCAAAAGTCGAAAGCTATGACTCGAGCGAGGAACTCAAAGCTGATGACTCCAGCGAGGAACTCATGGCTGATGACTCTAGCGATGCCTCTGCGGTTTCCTATTCTGTCGCTTCGTTGCTCATTCTGGTTGCTGGACAGTACTTGCTTTAAGACCTCACTTGCTTTTAGACATACACGATAAACTAAATGAATTCATGAGACTTGTATTCCCATTCTTGTCCGTCTTGCATGCATCGGGAGGGGATGACTTCCCCGGAGCGGAAAAGTGGCTGACCAACCCCCCCCCTTTAGTAGGGGGTCCTCTCACATACAATTGCATGGTGCGACCCTTCCAGTAGGGCTACAGAGGGGCGTCAGACCCGGGGTCGGGGGAATAAGAAATGAAACCCTACCCCTGACCTCGAGGCCCCAGAGGCCACTGACTGAGACTTTGTATGCATCTTCGGGTCGGTCATGTTCTTCGGCCCTGCCCATGACAGAGAATTTGTATGCCCCAACGATATTCTCGCTGCCCATTCGTGCCCAGAAAGATTTTGGCAATAGTAAAAACCATCCTCCATATCCATATCCATGCACGCACGTCGGTCGATCGATCCTATGGACACCCATTCATCAGTCATTGTCCATCCTTCCCTATATGATTCGGATGATGATTCGGATGATGAACATCCATCGTTTTTAGTCCACCTACCGTCCTATAAGAAATCCAACACGTCTATATCCCATAAGCGAAAGAAAAAACAGCAGCATCGACATGACCAAGAAATTGCGCGCAAAAAAATGAAACTCCAATCGGTGTATGGTCCGTGTCAAAAGTGTCCCGATCCGGGTGTCTTTCGGGGTTACTGTGCACGCCACAGTGACCTGACTTGTTTTCTTAGTTTTTGTGATTTGAAAGCCTACCATCCAAAGACCGAACTTTGCCGAGCGCACTGGGATTCCAAATCCGTATTGGGCAAGTGTCTGGAGATTAACTGTACGAATGACGGAAGTTGTGAAGGATATTGTTTTGATCATATCGTGGCGAATGAGCGTCCGACGGAAGACGCACCGACAGAATCGCCAGCACCCACACGTAAAAGTACGCCAAGAGAAAACTGGACCAGTTTTGAAAACTTTTTGGCCGGGAAAGAAACGGACACACCTGTGGTACTTGAGGATCGCAAGAGTACAAGGAGCAGCGTACGGGGAGACTGCTCTGTCATTCCAAAGTGTTTTATATCCAGCTGTCGCAATCAAATATATCACAAGGGTTCACAGCTATGTCGTCAACATTATCAAAATGGAAAACATCCAAACATTGGAAAATGCTTAGCCAAAACGTGTCATGAACGAGGGGAACTCGAAGGATATTGTTTGTCCCACGTGGATACGTTGTTTCGGGCAATGAGTAGTTCACCCCGGCGAACAGCACAAAGAACAACCTCACAACAGGGGAAAGCGAAACACAAACGTTCGCATTCCCACGCTGTATCGAATAATCCCCAACGTCCGGCCTCTGCTCCGGAGGGTTTAGGTATACCTCCTAAAAAAACATGCCCAGTAAAGGGCTGTACGGACATGGGCACGTTTCGTGGATATTGTATGCTCCACAGTACACTCGAGTGTTTTGTGTCAAATTGCCACCGTCTCGCGCAGAGTTCGGATACCGAACTTTGTCGACGGCATAAACACAATAGCGTGGGCAAGTGTAAAATGTTTGGGTGTTTCCAACCCGGGGATGTAGAACAGTATTGTTCAGAGCATGTGATTAGTATTTTCCCGAGTGAGGAAGTTGAAGCTAATGTAGCTCATGCTAGTAGTAGTAAATCAAAAGGTCATGCTACTAGTAAAGCAGAAGATCTAGAACAACCTAAAGCAACTGTAGAACCCCCAGAGAGTCGAAGAATTCAGAAACGGACAGATAATACCCAGAGTTGTTATTATCCCACCTGCTCTGTGCTCGGGAGTCTCCAAGGGTACTGTGTAGAGCACTCGCTCCTCGAATGTTTTGTCTCGAGTTGCTTTCTCAAGGCCGAAGATCCAACGACAGAGTTGTGTCGCAAACACCATCTCTTGAAATGTCATACGAATCAAATCAGGGGAAAATGCAATACACCGTACGTATTTTTTATCAATTTGAAATGACATTTGGATATTGATTCAATGATAATAATATCTATAGAGGCTGCCGAAATTCTGCTCAACGAAAGGATGAAAATTATTGTCGAATCCACGAAAAGACGGATTTCCCCCTCCAGTAGAATATATATCGTTAAAGCGTAGCAGCTCTAGACCTTAGATTGAATAAAATGAACATCCTGTATTTCTTCTCTTCATTAATTCAACGTGTTGCCAAACATCGGAGTTTTCCGATTGAGCTTGTATTCTTCCACAGTTGTGCTAGGATCAAATCAAACGCACGTTCTTCAAGCTCTCTTACGGTGTTTCAATTCGATGCGGTTGGACTGATATCATGTTCCAGACACAATCTTTTTCGTTTGACTTTTGACAACATTATCCTGATTCCAGTTCAAGAGAAGTTTAACGACTCGTATCATCAAACGAAAAATGCGCCCCATAAATGTGGTGTGGCACGGTGAAGAAAAGAGGCTCGCCCCCTCAAAATGTGAACAAAAGGGGCTCGCCCCATCCAAAACAGAATCCCCTCCGATCCATTTTGCTTTTTGTGGCTCGAGTTTTGCATTAGAGCAGACATTGCCGTCGAGAATAACAAATTTATGTGGTCTTAGTCACTCAAGATGGCGCCTCGATGCGATCAAAATCTTCCACCGTTATTGGACGGTCTTCTGGTATCGGCACTGGATCGAGTGAGTGTCTATGGACGACACGGACTATGAATATCTGAATAATTTCATTTGATGATATCAATTCAGAGTAATAAAAATTTTGAATTCAATTTTTGAAAACGAAGGATATTCTCAAATATAGGTTTTAGGGATACCATGTGTCTTTGCTTTTTGAAGATCAGGGTCATCCCATCAGTTCAAGAGAAATTTAACGACTCCATCACGGCCATTTCGACTCGCTAGTTTAAACCCAAAAATTGTTGATGCATCACAATCGCTCAGTTTTGACTTAATGTTCGCCCCTTGTGACGAATCCATTGATTTTTCGCCATTAACAAGGAATGAGAAATCTTTGGAAATGTTTATCCGAACCGAGTTGATGCCTGGAAATGAAGTCGTTGATGTAGACGACGATACGAAGAAATTGATGCGACTTTGACGAAAGACCTTGTTGAAGCAAGTGATAAGTATGCGGGAACATTGAAGAGTATCCTCAATACCTTCAATGATGATGATACTGACGAAGATGTGGATAACGGTGTGGATAATAATGAACTCCCACCTACAATTAAAATGAGTGATTTCGAGATGACTTGGGTCGACTTAAGCCCAAACGTAATGGTGGACATAGAGGTATGTATTGCCAACATGCTCGCCTGTATGGAGTAGTTTATTTTTACTTTTATTGATTTAATTGAAAATAAAAATAAACACGTAAAACGATACTTTTATGCCCTTTTGACAGTCTTTGCTTGTATTTGTACTATAAATTGCATATAAAACAAGCAAATAGCAAGTACAAAGCACCCAAATATGTTAAAAACAGGTTTAAAACGTGTTAAGCATTCGTCACTAATGTTGGTTCACCGCAAGGTGATGGATTATCTCCAGTATTGTTCATCATATATCTTCAAGCTGTTTTGAACGACCTCAAGTCTGAACTAACAGCATGCAATATCGTGGCTTCTGATCATTATTCGATCAAAGCTCCGCTTCTCGTTGAGCGCACGATTTTTGACTTATCTACTAAGCGACTCTACGAACTGACCGACAGTAAACCTCTTTCAACTGATGCCCGAGCAGCTCGATGGCGCCTCTTTGGCCATATCATGCGCTTACCAATGGATGCCCCAGCTAACCTTAGTATGTACATGTTCTTCTCCTTTCAAGGAGGAGATAGACGGAAAGGCCGACCTAGATCGAATCTAGCGTCCACTCTCCAGATGGATTGCCGAAAAATAGGATTGATTTCCTTGACAACTAGTCAGGATCTTACTATCTTCGTGCTCAGGCTCAGGACCGGTGTGTGTAGAGACAACTTGTGGGATCCCTAACTAAGATTCTATCTTTGCTCACTGTTTTCATGCGTGAGATCGTGACAAAATCCTCATCTCTTATTCTCTCGAGAGTGATATACGATACATAATCAAAGGCGAACGCAATATATCGATCGATCTATAAACGTTCTAAGCGTTTTTAACCAAAATGTCTGGTGCGTTTCACCGAATTCGGTGATGACGCGACATACCCAAATCAAGATTAAAAAACGGTCCACGGATGTTCAGCTGACTCAGAATTCATTTAACTCAGCCAAAGTCGGTTTTAGTCAATCCAAATCATGGGAATATTAAACTCTCGGGTGCACCACGAACCTGCGACACAATCCACGAAACCCGAAGAAACCCAGGCCGCGGCGGCTCAAAAACGTGGGCGCCGGACGTCCGTCTCGGCCGAATGCATCGGAGGCGAGTCTGAGCATTATGAAAAAAAGGTCATTCCAAAGTCCAGTGTCGCATACGATCGCATTCGAAAGGCCGTGGAGGGAAACATTATGTTTCAAAGCCTCGACGATGGCCAGAAGTTTGCGATATTTGATGCCATGGAAGAAAAACAAGTTACCCAAGGCACTGTCGTGATTCAAGAAGGTGATCAGGGCGACTATTTCTACGTCGTGGATTCCGGAGAATTTGACGTGTTTGTCGAAAAGGGGCTCACCCCCTCGAAAGGTGAACAAAAGGGGGTCGCCCCCTCAGAACATGAAAAAAAGGGGCTCGCACCCATTTTTCACTATGCGGCCGGGGGAAGTTTTGGTGAACTCGCGCTGATGTACAATGCCCCAAGAGCGGCCACGGTCGTGTGTTCAAACGCCGAGGGGGGGATTTTGTGGGCTTTGGATCGGGCGAGTTTTCGCCACATTATCGTAAAGACGAATACGTCCAAATCCAAGACGTATGAAGGTTTGCTGAATACCATTCCGCTTCTGAACTGCTTGAATGCGAAAGAAAAATCAAGCATCGTCGATTCACTCATTGAGTGTGAATTTCCTTCTGGCCATGTGGTCATTCAACAAGGGGACGCGAATCGGAATGCTTTCCTATTTTACATTTTAGTGGAAGGTCGATGTATGTTTGAATATGCAGATAAGAAACGGAACGTGAAAACAATTGTCGGGCATGCAAAGGCGGGAGAGTATTTTGGAGAAAAGGCACTGTTGCATGCAAAGGAGCCGAGGGCAGTAAGCGTGATTGCGGATGGACCGATAAAGTGTCTCAGTATGGACCGAGCGACATTTGAGCGACTGATGGGACCAATTCAAAATATTTTTCAAGAACGGATTCACGGATATTCAGATGTACAAGCCCTCAATTCACAGAGCAAGTTAGACATGACAAAATTAGACATGCAGGCCGAGCCCATAGTTGTAGAAGAATTGGCTAAATAAGTTTTTTTATTTAACAGTAAGTTTAAGGGTGTTCATGGATCTATGTGTCACGTATAAAAGCGAAATGATAGTCAGCATACAAATAATACTACATCTCAAGTCCTTTGGTCCAACAATCATCCATTGGACTCCTAAACGTATACTGTATCCTTCCAATTCTGGGAATGAACGTAGGTTTGTTGACCTCACTTAAGAGACAGACGAGATGGTCGACCTATCTAGGTCCACTCTCAAGATGGATTGCCGAAATATTGGATTGATTTCCTTCCCAACGAGTCAAGATCTTGCTTATCTTCGTGCTTAGGTTTTGTGATACACCTAGCTCAAGCTGGATACGATTCTCTGCTCAATATTTTCATCCTCTCTCTATCTCTGCCAAAGCTTCGATTTCGAATTAACGCATTCGGGTTTTGTTGAAACCAAAGCCAACTCGGACACAAACAGCGATTTCGGATTCTTTCAATGGATTTAAAATGTGAAAAATAGAGGCGAGCCCTCTCGAAATGTGAAAAATAGACGTGGGCCTCCCGCCACCGCTGCAAGCCTCAATGGAAAATGTTTTAAGAATCCTTTAAGCAGTTTCAATACGGCTTACGAGGATGTGTTGACGGTACATACATATCCTCTAGAGGACATCCTCAAGAAATTTATTATGCTTACCATCGTACGTACAGACGGTGATCTGTCGTCCGACAGAGCTGTTTGAATTCAGCTGAAACTCAATTCATTAACCGATCTACGCAGATTCAACCTGAACATCATGCGCGCGAAGGGGTTATTCGTGAGCCCTAAAATCATTTTCTATGACATTGAAACTGTCTGTGCATCTTCGGGCAATCGCTGCAGTGTCAAGCGGCGTTTTCATGATTTTTATCTCATTCGAAAACACCTCCTCCAAGATTCGAGTTGTCCCCAATGCCCGAGCTGTCTCGGATATGTCCGCGAGCTCAAGGCTATCCACTTTCCATCTCGTTTTGGACATCTTCCCTATTCCAAGAGGCTCATTCGGGAGAGACAAGCACGACTCCTGGTATTTGTCACCGAGCTCGTGAAGCTCACGGCGACCGTGGGAAAGAAGTGTCGTGTCAATGGCGCCTATGTATGTAAAACCGTGGGGCGATTCCTGGGATTCAAATCCACGTTATTCACGATGTACTTTAGCCTGGGGTTTACACGCATTCGGACGATGGACTCAAGTGTGCAACGCCAAGTGATTCGAATGACGGAGGATGGTGCCCAGGCACATCAGCGGAGATACTCAACGGAGGAACATACCGCGAGTTTAGTCCTCGAACATTCTCAGTTGACACGTCATCATTGGTCGGTTTAAGCCGAAAGTTTCCATGTCCATATGGATTGGAGGAATATATATATATATATAGCCCCTCTGTTTGAACACGATTCACGATATTGCCGAAACCGTAACAGGACGGTAACCCTCTCGTTGTTCATCAAGATGGATCGTTTTAGGCTGTTTGATCTTTCATTGATGGGTACACACTTGAAGCCATGATACACTGGGTACAGAGGATGTATGACATTTCATGTTATACGAATAAAGTAGTACACTGTATGTTCTTAATGGGTATACGAGTCGTGTACAGTATTCATTTCATTCGCACACGGTATAGAGTACAATTATACACTTGATGCAGAGGCACGAGTGCGATACAGGGTTGCCTTGGCCGTGGAAAAGCACGGTCTAAGAACGGAGGAAGGCTCGTCTGGATCGTGTAATACGCTTGATCATGAATGGTATACGCCACGACGCTGGCTTGATTTCCGGCGGTGCTCACCAGCACATCCAGAGGCGGTGTTCGATAATTCGCTCTCGGTACATCGTAAACTGGACTCCACTCGACTTGCGTTTCTGGACCTGAGGTTGAAAATTCAATGAAATAAATGTCACTCAGGACTTTACCCTGGGCCTTTAAGACGGATTCTCCCATCACCAAGATCAAACACAGTACCACAATCATCATTGTCATTTTCACCTATGGTCTTTGTCTCTCTTTCTCTTGTGAATCAAAACGAGAATATCGGCGGTTATTACCAGCAGAAACAGGACCCCCCTTCCCTACCACACTTGAAGGGTCGTGCGATATTGGTAGGACAAAGGAATGTCCTGCCAAAGAAAGAAAGGATCACTTTCAGAGTGACACATTGATTCAAGAAGCTTTATGTTTTGTAACGATAGAAAAAGTCTCTAACATCAATCGTTGTAATACTTTTCAGGCACCTTCTAAAAGCCAAGGAGTGCATTGACAAGTGCGAGAGCGTCAGGCAAAATGCCAATCGTTTCGACGCATGCAACTCTATCTGTGGTTCGACGGGTTTCAGATACTCACATAATGCCCCTCCGTGATATTAAAAGAGCCGGTGAAGCGTGACGAAATTGTATACTACGCTCGAATCATTCCGAATCCTAATGGAGTGTATCCGTATCAGAAGGTCTGATCAGATTGTCAGATCTCAAATCCAACAAGAATGGGAGGGGTGGATTTTCCACTTGTGGTTTGTAAATAGAGCAGGATGTCGTTAGCACGACAACCACCTTGGGGCTTGGTCATGTGTTGGGTCATTCGCCTGTTCGAGCATATTCAAACGACGTCGTCGTGGGATATTCAAACTCCGGCCCTGATGACCTTTCGCCTCGACCGTTACACTTTAAACAGGACCACAATCCTGAGCCAATCAACACACCGGAGTATTCGCTTCTCGACCAATCCCGTGGCAGGATGCAGTAGACCAATGAATAGTCGACGTTTCAGTCCTGAGCCAATCACAGGCCGGAACAAAATTGATTGGTGCGCACGACCAAACGTCCCCGAAAGGGCACGGACCATGGCCACGTCGACTCGCCACAACTCGAAACGACGATGTTATCTCGTGCTGTGCTTCATTTTCAACACCAGGCCTTGCGTCGATCTTCGGCCGCGGCTACTTTTCAGCATGTCCACTTCAGTATGGAAGCCACTACTTTACACGAAGAAGAAGAAACAGTTGTTGGTAAAACAGGATTCAAAGGTGAAAAATCCATTGAAGACTTTGCTCTGAGCTCGATCACGAAACAATACTTACACAAGGCTGGCTTTGAGACGCTCTTTCCCGTCCAGATCAAGAGTTTTGATACCATGACAAGTGGTCGTGATCTCATGGGTCGATCAAAAACCGGATCAGGCAAGACA
>JACKZZ010016648.1_pt1 | contig 11983 bp, 6 predicted proteins | sample 8027871 | NCBI WGS metagenome assembly JACKZZ01 (sample SAMN15724774, study PRJNA655200) | protist metagenome | isolation source: fluorescence activated cell sorting (FACS) single amplified genomes of... | place: USA: West Boothbay Harbor, Gulf of Maine | collected 2000-07-19
CCATCAAATCTTTTCTGGTTAACTCATAGTGATTTGGGAAATGATTTATTAGTTGTCGGTCATGTAAACGATACCCATGTTCAGGATTGAATAGGTTCTTTACCGTATGCACAGATGCCCAATATATGTTCCAGTCTTCATCATTATTTGATCGTAACCATTGCCTTCGCTCAAAATTCGATACTAAAGCACCTTTCTCTAAATCACTTTTCCAGCGTATTGTATGGCTATAAACGAGCGAGTTTCTTCTCATTACAAGATATTGCTACAAGCTATGTTCCACTAAATTTAGACGGAATATGTCTCAGGTCGCCAAGAACGATGGATATGTAACTCTACTATCACGTGTACGAATTTCTAGACTCTGTTTATCTCTCATTTCAAGTGTGATTGCGGGACAACTACATTAAAATTAAACTCAAAAGACACTTTGTAATACAGTATGTTACAATAGTTGTCAAAATGATGATGAGACACGCGATGATTGGTGAAAATATTATGTAATGAGGTCCACATCAATTTGTTCTTAAAAAAAATAATCGTTCGTCTTGCCTCTGTTCTCCGTTGATTCTTCTTGCCCTACCAAATCTCAATGCTATCTCCATGATGAATTTGCTGCTCTACAACATTTCTTTGCTATTTAACTGTTAAAGTGGTGGCAAATTGGCCGGTCTGGTAGTCTAACGATAGGAAGTGTTATGTCTAGGAATTCACCTAAATATAAAATTCATACACTAAGCACCCTTCCTGCATTCAACTTGTTGGCCAACCATATAGGCATATCAACCGTTTTATTATAAAAAACTTCCGAATCATTGCTATTCATTTGTAAAACTCAATTTTAACCAAAATCCAAAAGAGGCAATCCCTATATTGCCGATCAAATCTAAATCTGGAATCACACCCCCCTCCGATTTTACAAAAAATAAATAAAAAAAAAAGTACAATATTAGTATACTATAATTTAACAACTTGATAGGAAATCGACAAAAAAATGTAACAAATGTATATTTTAAATTTCAAAAAAATAATTATTATTAATCTAATTTGGTAAAATTGTTACATTTTTTTGTCGATTCCCTATCAAGTTGTTAAATTATAGTATACTAATATTGTACTTTTTTTTTTATTTTTTTTTTGTAAAATCGGAGGGGGTGTGATTCTCGATTTTCCTTTGATCGGCAATATGTAAATTAGCATGGGAATAATATTTAGTGTTGGTTTCCAAATTGGTTCAAAATTCAGGTTATTTATTTTAAAAAGGTCGTTTCAGTTTTAAAGTAGTCAGTATACTGACCACAATATTGGAATATTCGATTGGCCCTCATTACGACATCATGGTGATACTGCCTCTTAACATAAAATATATAAAATGTAATCCTTCTTCGTTCCATTTAAAGAAGGTATAAAGAAGGGTGTATAGGTGAAATAGGAGGGGGAGAGGTAAAAAATAATTTATATTCGTATACTAAATTATTATAATTATTATAATTAAAATATAATAAACGGTACATAATACAATGTATACTATACACTATATATACTACCAGGTAGGAAAACTATAATAAAATATATCAATATACTACAATTATAATATAATATATACAATAGACAATATACAATTTATCATATATATCATATATCATATATCATGTAGCATGTAACATGTCAACTGTATAATCAATAACCGTATAAAAGCCGTATACCATGTCAACTGTATAACCTATAACCGTATATACTTTATACTTGTCACACTGAACGGCACAGAATGTACAGGAAATTGAAGTCGCCGTGGCTTTTCAATCGTCGTATTATGCATCGTCCTTTAATTACTTTAAAATTGCTATTTTGTTTGATAAATATGGTTCATCAAATTTGCTATGTACAATGCAACAGCCCAGAGCCAGCACTACCACTGGCCGTGGAAACGCAGCCAGGGTCGCCTCCAGCACCAAAAGATGTCATTTTACTTCCATTATCGAACACTGAATTAGACGTTGAAATAGTTCCAAGTGACACGGTCCGGGTTCCGATGGAGCCAACGGGAGAACCAACACGGTATAATATTAGTTATGAATTTCGTGTGTGGAAGAAAAAAACAAACGTCCAAGAAATAAAAATACGACAGGTCACTGGAATTGTCATCTCATTTATGCGAATGCATGCCCCACCTGTCTTTTCGATGTATGAACAGACACCAATGAAACTGGTGGATTATGTCTATGGTTTAATGGGCAATCATACGTCAGATACACCGGCACCATTAAACACATGCGAACAAAACATTTGTTCATATGGTTTAAAAAAACTTGATAAATTTAAGAATGAAGTTATAAGTACATACGATAATGTGTACCACGGATTTTCCCATTTTGCCCCATCTTTTGCTGATGATTTTTTAAGTAATACTTGGGAAATTAAAATGAATGGAAAATTTGCAAAAGGGGCAATTCTTGCAATAAATAAAAAAATTGTTTCTTCAAAAATTGGAGTTGAAATTAACGAGGAAGGCTTGCTAGCAACGTTTGAAATTGATAATGGATGGAATTTACTGGAATTTTACGGCTTCGAAAGTTGCTGTCAAAGAACTGTTATGTCTATGAAATACAGGAAAAAGACAAAGAACGATACGTGGACGGAGTGGAACATTTGGGGAAAAGAAACGTTAGCTATGACGGGAACAAGACCTTCCTTTAGTCCATATCGCAACGTTCGGCACTTACGAAATTCCGGGTTTCTTGCTCCAAAAAGTAAATTTCGTGTAAGTTACAACTCTTTATTTACAAACTTTATGCCATTTAATGCTACGAGCGAAACTGTTTTTCAAGCTTTGCACAACTTAAACACTACAGGTCATTTAATGGTGTCAAGAATTGAGAGCACGGGTCAAGATTTGTGTACATTAGCCGGTTAGCCCATGCCATTTTGCAGATTGTATTAAATCGCCGACTTCTCTTTCATGTTTAACAAAGGTAACAAATTATTGTAAAACATCTAGTGATTCTGCCTGCAATGCAGTTAATATAAATAAATGTAAAGATGGAACATCCGACGACCCGTTGTGTAAACAGACTATTGTTTTCGAGAGAAAAAACTGCCCTTTTAACACCGTTAAACAAGGCAGCCCCTATCCTAGAACGTGTAGAGCGTGTCATCATCCAATTGATCCTTTTGAACTTTGTCCGCGGGAAAAGCTTATACAAGACAAATTGAGGCACCAAACAAATTGTTGTACACGATATTATACTTTATGGAAACATTATATATATACATATTGTGTAGGAGGAAGATATGTCTATGAGCTTGATAAATTAGACAAAGCAATAGGGTGTGATGATAGTGACAGAAATTTAAAATTTTTAAAGACTCTAAAGGTCAAAAAGGCTGTTACAAAATTAAAAAACCTAAGGGGAAGCGGCAGGAAACATTCAATGGAAAGCAAAGATGAAGTAAGTTTTTTATACTTCACCTGTAACACATACAATATAACGGGTATATATATGATGATACCAGTGAATAGATAACTAACGACACAACTATATTTTATATTATTACTATTCTTCTACATTCTTGTTATATGCAACCATAGATGGGCGGATCGAGCAAACCACATGCTTCCCATAGTCCCGCGCATACACTGAAAAGACATAATGAAGCGATACAATTCCAGGGCTATGATTCCACTATTCACGTTATTTGTCCAAAAGGAGAACCAAAAAAGTCTGCTCAGACAAAAATTGGCAATTGGCGTATGAGAGTATTCCTTCGTATGAGGTTCCAAAACTTTAAGTCAAAATGTTTGCAGATTTTATTTTGGCTATTGCTAGTTACGTATCCTTCCATTAGCCGCAAAATTTTAATGCTTTTTAAATGTGTCGAAATCGGAAATGAATCGTACATGATGTGGGATACACAGATTCATTGTTTTACCCACGTTTGGTGGATGAATGCTGTGTATGCTTTCCTATTTGCCGTTGTATATATTATTGGCGTCCCATGCCTATTTTATTATTTACTATCATGCATGAGAAATCAGTACGTTGAAAACAATGCTGCAGAGATTATGGGCAACGAAAAAATGAAAGTTAAATTTCTACGATTGGCAAAGCATGATTCCGAATTGCGTGGACGTTTTTGGAAAAAAATTAAAAACCAAAAAGACATGTACAATCGTATCGCTGATTTCTTGAGGCGTTTGAATTTACGGGATGCAAGAAACAAAGCAAGACTCGGGTTTCTGTATAATTTTTACTATGAGGAATACTACTGGTTTGAATTGTTTGAATTTACATTTAAGTTATGCATGACAGGTTTAATGGTGCATATTGCCCCAGGTACGGTTAGCCAAATTCTTGTTGGGATGCTGGTTACATTTTGCGGTTTTGGTTTGCATATGGCGGCAAAACCTTACAAACAACAAAGTAATAATATATTAATGATTTTTGGCAAGTTTCAGTTGTTTCTAACATTGTTTGGGGCTTTGCTTTTAAAAATGGAAACGCCTTTCTTTACTAACGATTCTCAAATGAGAGAATTAGACGTGACAATGTTAAGCAATGTTATCATTTATGGTGCACTTGCCTTGTTACTGGTATGGGTAGTTACAGTTTCGCACGATATTTATTCACATAGAAGGAAATTACGCGAAGCGATAGAGATAAGGCAAAAAGAAATTGAAGGGAAACGAAAGTTTGCAGCGCTAAAGAATAAATTCCATTTAGTTGAAGGTGTTGCACATGGACACCATCCACATCCTGACGATAAAAAAAAGAATGTTGTAAAGATTACACCAATTTCACAGATGCTAAAGGGCAATGATAAAAACGGGAAATCTGCAATGGAAAAAAGTAAAGCATTTTGGGAATCAAGTGAATCGGCCGAAGGAAACAACAATAAAGAGATGAAAACTAAATGACCCCCCCAATTTACGCCAGCAAGGAAGGGAAAGAAGAAGAAAGGCTAGGAACACAACAAAGAAAACATTGTTTGAAAAAAATATTTTTGTATATAAAAGTACCAATTATTGGTAGATGTTTAGTATGAGCAAGAAGGGAGCAAAAGAAAACAGTGTTTTAATACATGTACGGCTCATTTTACTATACATATTTTGGGTTTCTTTACACATCATTTTAATATTTAAGGGTTTGAAGGAACTTTCGATCGAGTATAAAATATATAAACTCCCTTTATATTTAAATTAGCGCGTTCAACGAGTGCGCACGGAAGGATAGAAACCTACTCATGCTTGTGGAGTATTAGTTTGCACACGTGCATTCGAGCTTCATTACAGTAGGTAATATTCTTGAGACTGAGTATTGAGCATAGTATTCATCACGGAATCTAAAATTATATAACTTTACACTTTAACACAAATTTTAAATTACACTCCTATCATATTTTTATTTTATACGACTCGTATATATAATTTCTAGATAAGAGAACCATGTATTACACGTATATTAACTTACTTTGTACCACAAGATATGCTAAAAGGATGAAAAGTTAAAAAGTAACACCTTGTAACTTGCTTTAGAAATTATCTAGAAAAAAAAAAAGAGAACAAAATTTTACAGCTGCTCTGCCAACAGTTTTGCAACATATTCTACCGTTTTGAAAGTTTTTGAATATTCTGTCATTCTTTTCCTGTTTGCATTCGCATCCACATGTTGTATACCTTCTAAAAATGCTTTCCATTGATTTTTGTACGCTTTTGCATAAACTTCGCAACATGGTGTACCATCATAATTGTATCCAAACTTCTTTTCATCGTTAAATGTAATTTGTTGAACATATGTTGGATGAACTTTTTTATATTTAATAGTAAATGAAATATTTTCATTTATTATGCCATTTATAATCATATGGGATTCTTTTACATTTTCAATTATTATTGATGAAATATCAATGGCTGCATTGGAACCATATAAAAAATACAATAAATCAATATCATGACAAATTGAATTGTAGACAACAAATTTTAAATTAATATCACCAGGCACTGGATCAAAGGATTCGATTAAAATATTTGTTATTAAATTTTCACCATTATTATTCCAATTATCAAGATATTCTTTTGCCAATGAATATTCGGCATCAAATCTACGATGAAATCCTACCATTACGACCAACTCTTTGTTCATTTGTTTTGATAAAGTTTCACAAGCAGCTCTGACAGACTCAAAATTAGGCTTTATTGGCTTTTCACACAACACATGTTTCCCATTCTTTAAACATTCAATTGTTTGATTTTCATGTAAATCATCAGGAGTACAAATATAATAGGCATGTGTATTCGGATCATTTATTATATCACGTTGCCAATCTAAGTAATGGCATTTTGATCTAGAATATGGTGGTAATTTAATGCAGTTTTCGTATTCAGTATTGTTGATATTTACCAGTAAATTATGCATGTATGTACCAAAAGAACCAGACCCTATTTGTCGAATATACACATCTGAACTCATGTTAATGCTGCTCGTTAATTTCAACATTTTTCCGCTTTCACATGATTTTAATGCCCCAATAGCAATATTCTGTGCTTGAACGCAATCATTCATTGTAACTGGCCATGATTCATTGTACATGCACACGTTAATAAATGTATTAACCTCCCTTTTAAATGCTTCATGGAAACGTTGTGGGAATGAATATTTATAAACGGCATTATGAACCCCGTTATTATCATGCAAAGTACAACTTGAATCAACATGATTTTCGACTTTTAACATTCCTTTTGTTCCGAAAAATTCGCAACGTTGATCGTATCCGTACGTAGACGATCTTGACATCATCATTGTACATACAGCTCCTTTAGAAAATTTACATAACATTGTCGCGTTATCCATTATACCCACTTCTTTTAGCTCTGCTAGAGAAGACGAGCCGGTTCCATACACCTCCACTACTTCATCGTTTAATACCCAACGAACGAAATCAATATCATGTGGAGCCAAGTCTGTGAAGGGGTCGCCTCCACCTGCCTTTAAAAATTCAATTGGAGGTACTGGGTGATCCGCAAAAAAAACGCGCACCATTTGTACATCGCCAATCTTGCCCTTTTGCACTGCTTGTTTTAGGTCCGTGTAGCTTTTATCGAAGCGTCTTTGAAATCCACAACATAATTTTACATTTTTTTTGTTACATAAATTAAACAGCTGGACAATTTTTTCAGCATTTTCTCCAACAGGTTTTTCCGTAAATATATACTTAATTTTGTCATTTTTTAAAGCATCCACAATAACTTTTTCATGAGTAAATGTTGGCGTCGATATCCAAACAGCCGTACAGTCAGTTTCAATAACAAAAGCACTTTCCAGTGTTTTATAATATCTAGTATGATATTGCGTTGCCAGCTCATTTCCTAATTTTTCTGATAAATCTACAACTGAAAATGTAGCTGAAGGATTCGCATATAATAAAGTTGAACGAATACGACCCATTCGCCCAGCCCCAACCAAGCATATATTTAATTTTTCACCAGCCTCTTGCGCCATCATTTTGCTCCGTTTCCAATTATACTAATAAAAGTGCTCTAAATTGCTCTCGATGAATCGTAAAATAGACACTGTATTAGGCCGTCACATATGCTATCACTAAATAAATTAGTAATAATAAATACCTTGTCAATTACTCCGGGTACCTGAGTATACACCCTTCTTTAAATGGAGCGAAGCGTAAACTTGTCAATGAGAGGGAACAATCATCCCCCTCTATATATACTTCCGCGTTGGTTGGGATAGGATTAGGATTAGTTGATTAACACTGTGTATTATTCTATTATCATCTAACCCTAATCCTATCCCAACCAACGCGGTACTTACCTAGACGACTATATAGATGACTATTATAAATACATATAATGTTTTTGAATTATAACAAATAATTTCAATAATGGTGTGCGATAGTAATACGATACGTAGGTGTACTCACAGCTTACTGTACCACACGTACGCCTCGTATATGTGGTACTTTACGTCATCATCATCTCTATACCTGTAAAAGGTCCGGATAGGTGTGTGGCAGGTTTTTTAAAACGTGTGAATTAAGTTGCCACACACCTACCACGTGGTATCCGGACCTTTTACAAGGAATCATTTCAGCGATTATTTGGGTTTTTTTTATGCACAATGCAATAGCTACCATTCACTTGTAATAATTATTAATAATAATTTCAATGCCAATAATAATAATATAATAATAATAATAATAATAATAATATAATAATATAATTTCAATAATACTATACAACAACACACAACAAGAAGTAGTATTATAGTAGTAATTTTAATAAATAATAATAATATAATAATATAATAATAATAATAATAATATAATAAACAAGAAATAAACAAAGAAACAGCAGCACAAGCACATCGGGTGCTAGTAATATCTTTTGACAAAGATGCAGCAACAAAATTAAGTTAGCCGACAAAGTTAATTGCAATTACATCCGAACAACAGGACTCTTTTTATTCTTCTTAGTTTTACAATGACGGAAAAATCTACGCTTTTTGATGGAAGCTACGGGCTTTCAGTTAAAGTGCCTGGAGTTACTTTTGAAGAGGCACTCGAGAAAGTAAAATCTTCTTTCTCTGCCGCTGGTTTTGGGTTGCCTCCAGGCACTACAAACCTAAATATGGCTGGAATATTCCAAAAAAAGTTTCCTGGCGAGTTTGATTTACCTCAGATGCAAGTTATTGGATTTTGTTCTCCACCTCATGCTCTGAAAGCATTAAAGATTGAAAGGAGTGCTTCGTTATTGATCCCGTGCAACGTATGTGTTGCTGTCACACCAGAGGGAGAAGTTGAGGTTGCTGCAATTGATCCATATGCACTATTAGGAGTTGTCAACAAGAAAGACGAATTGCGTGATCTCGTTGAGGAAGTTCGCACTATGATTAAGGCTGGTCTAGCTGGCGTTGTCGCTAAGTAAACAGACGAGTATACGTTGTTGATAATTACATATAGTCAAATACGAATATATAATTTGTAATTACAAAATATTATAAGAAAAAATGACTTCAAGTTGCTTCGACTATTGATAATACTCGTATATAATATACGTACATATATTTTTTTTGTTTTAAGAAATACATATGATATTCATTTATAATTATAAAATATAAATAAAGTTTTTTAATATTTTAGTATTTTACTCATAATAAATAAAATACTTCGTACCAAAAAAAGTGTGTACACACTTTTTTTGAAAATAAAATATTTTTAAAAGAGGCAATACTTGGTAAGTTAATATTTTTATATAAGTTAACGAGTACGTATATAAAATAAAAATACAAAATACTTTGTCTTTTTCTAATATCCATATATTATTTTTCATTAAACCATACGAAGTGTGTAAGTTATTTTTTTTCGTGGTGTAGCTAACTGGCAATATTAGGATCGTTTAACAAAAAAATTTGAAATGGAAGATTGTTTTTGTTTTGTACTATTGCTACCGCCAGATATTTTCTGCTTTTTTTGTAGCGGCTCTTTTACAATAGCAACTTCACCATTCATTTCTTCGGCATCAGCATCAGTACTGCTACCTGTTTCTTCTTCCTCGTCATCATCTGCACTGTCATCAATTATAGTAACCTCATTTGAGTGTATAACTTCTACGTTTTGTGTAATAGTGGAATTAGTTACACTAGTAGAGTCCGGACTTTCATCTTCTATATCACTATCATCCAATACACCATCATTCTGATTTTCGTCTTCATCATCATCATCATCATCATCATCGCTTTCACTAGTCTCACTATCGGATTCCAAATTATTTTTTGCTTCTTCTAAATCAAAATCGTCGTCGTCGTCATCATCATCATCATCATTATCACCCTCACCATCTGTCACATCTTCCTTGCCATCCTGATTCTTTTCAGATGTACCATTACCCTCTTTTGCTCCGTTACCACTTTCAGATCCATCGTCATTCTCAGCTAATCGTTTTTTTGATATTTTTTTCGATACGTACTGCATGTATGCCGCAAGATTTTCGGTTTCATCAGTACTTATCATTCCAAACTGATGCACATCACCATTGTCCATTGTTATGATGAAGTCACTTGTACGGCCACTTCCAGCCCTACCTTGCTCTAAACCAACCATATCATCAAACGATAGAAAAATATATGGCTTATTTAGAAAATATACACCATTACTCAATGGATATAAATGCCCGTTTTCAACACCGACGATGCATTTAACACATGTATCACCAATTGAACTACAAAATATTTGCCGCGAAGATTCAATCATATTTTTTTTGCCCATAAAATACTTAAATAATTTTGACAATATGTCTTCTCTTGTCGCTTCAGAAAATTCACTTGGCAAGGGCTTGGACGATTCACTAAATGTTGTTGTTGGTAATTTTGAGGTATCAGAAATGGCAAGATTTATGTATTCAGGATTGCCTTGTTTCGTTTTTAATGTTATGACAAGCTCATCCAATATTTGTTTGCCATATTTGATTTCACAATCATCTCTCAGCCTTATCGCAAATGAAGTCACTTCTTGTTTTTGGTATTTTTCTACACGTTTCAATACAAATACACGTTCAATATTTTCAAGTGGTATACAAACAGATTTTTCAACTTTTTTAGCACGAAAAATAATTGAATTTTTATGAAATTCTACATCATGTTTCCCTCTCGGACGTAAGCAGGAAATTTGCGGAATAACACAGCCAGCCTCATGTGGAGACGGCAACGAAGAACTATTTATACCATCAGCATTAGCAGTATTACTACCGCTGAAATTTGCAGGCATCATCATATTATTGCTAGATGGTGTGCTTGCTTGAGATAGGATTGTTGACTGAACAAGGTTCTTATCATTATTTCCAGATAATATCGCTTTTTTCAAAATTTGCAATAAATCCTTTGTCGCGTTTGGATACTTTTCATGAAACATTTCAATATCATGTTCTATATCCTGACCATTATTCAAAAGTTTTGAAAAAACATCTATTCTATATTTTTTCGTAAGAAGTTTAGATAAAAATGAATTTGTGGTATTATTAGTTACAGGTGTATCTAATGATACTTCGTTGGTATACAAACTGGACATTGTTTCTTCTACCCCGCCCCCACTTTAAATAGGATCATACACAAGCAACTGAAAATAGTATTATATGTCGCAAACGTTATTTCTTTCTCTTTCCAATCCAGTATTCGTTTGCAAAAAAAGATGTTTGAAATGGTGCGTGTGTATCATAGTAGAAGAAACATCTATCTACCAGAGAAATGAAAATTTATTTACTATACTGTAGTTTTACCTATAGTAGTATAGTAATAATAATATAATTAATAATATTTCAAATGATACTAATACCTTAAACTGGTGGTATACTTGGTATCAGCATTCTAATTCAGTACTAATACCACTACCCCATACCTTAAACTATTAAGTTGGATTAATAATAATATAATATAATAATAATAATTGAAATAATTATTTAAAATATTATATTTAATTTATTTTTTTAAATTATTAATAAAAAAACAGAATGAATTATTATTGAAATTATATTAGTCTATTTATTATTGAAATGTATTCTTTTGTAATTATTTCAAATTATTATTACACAGTACACTATACCTGTAAATAACGAAAATCAAGCATTTCCCCGTTCTGCGTGGGAAATCAGCATACCGATAAAGTACAGTATGCTGTACAGTGTTATTACTAAACTACTACACAGTACGATTACTGTACTATACTTACTAGAAAGCACTATATACTACCTGTATGTAGTTTGTATTATTCTATACCGTGGTGCTAGATCATGTAGTGCACACCACACCACTATATAATACTATTTTAATTTATTATTATATTAATAGACACTATATAGTAGCATAATAAGCATAAATTTATTATTAAATAATACAATAATAATAATAATAATAATTTATTATTACCAATAATTATTATAATAATAATAATAAATAATAATACCTAATGGGGTCCATTATCC
>JACKZZ010023624.1_pt1 | contig 11983 bp, 6 predicted proteins | sample 8027871 | NCBI WGS metagenome assembly JACKZZ01 (sample SAMN15724774, study PRJNA655200) | protist metagenome | isolation source: fluorescence activated cell sorting (FACS) single amplified genomes of... | place: USA: West Boothbay Harbor, Gulf of Maine | collected 2000-07-19
ACTAGATCTAGACCAGAATAAATATAAACCAACACAACTACCAAAAAACAATAACATTTTTGTGTTTGATGGTGGTTCTGAAGTCGATTCATGCTTGTTGCCATCCCCAGGTGTTTTTATTCCATTCTTATCTCTGTAACGTTTACTATACGGAGCTGGTTTTTTCCCATATTGTGTCCATTTAGCTTTTAGTGAATGTGAAGTAGAACATGTAATCAAAAACAATGCTGATATTAATACCAAGTACAGTGGTAATAGTTTTCCTGAACTCATTTTTTTTTTACTCGCTTCCAATTCAACGAATTGTCAAGAAATCTTTTAGCTTAGCAGGCTATTGTATTTTAGTAGGCACGAATTAAAAAAAATAGAAACAGAAACAATAGCTGGATCGCCAGAGTGGGGAGAATAGTAACTTATAGTATACCTCTGTAGCCCCCACTAGTTCGATCACTTATACCGTATACAACAAAGATCGAATTATAGATAGAACACAAACGACGACGAAGATGATTGATGATGATGATGAGCGAGAAGAATAAAAAAATAAATATAATAATAATAAAACTGGAAAACCTTGTAAATGAGTATAGGATCATTAGTGCATTTCAAAACGACGTTTAATTTAAGTACTAATTTAGTATACTATTTTATGTATATTGGATAGAGAGAGATTGGAAATTACAAAAATCGGATATTCTTAGTAAATTTATCAAAATAACTATTGGCTATTTTTGGATTTTTGGTAATATCCAATACCTCTCTATCAAATATACATATATTGGTATACTAAATTAGTCCTTAAATTAACTGTCGTTTTGAATTCCACTAATAATCCTTCTCATTTATAAGGAATTGAAATTATTTTAAAAAAAAAAGTTTTTTAAAAATTAGCCGCCTACTATTGTGCTATTGCACTATTTTAATTTATTATTCCAATTATTTCAATTATGGAAATAATGTTTTTTTAGATTTTTAAAAATTATATAATAACACTTCTTTGTCTGAAAATAATTAATAGGATTCATAATTGATTTTTTTTTTAATATATATTATTTCTTTTAATTTTAAATTACTCTATTTAGTATTGAATAATTATTTGTTAGTGGTATTTTTTTTAGTAAGTTATTATTAATTATTACACCGTATAGTGATGCGCTGGGAGACGCGCACACCATGCATGGGGACCAAAACCAAACCAAGCGCTGAATAGTGCGCGATACCCAAAAGCATTCTTCTGTTTGTAATATCCAGATATACCCTTCTGTGTCTTATGGCGGCGGTAAAATTGTTGCCGAACTTTTTAAAACGTTCACTGGAACGAGTGTTACCAACATCCTTGCAAGTGTTACAAAAAGACTATGATAAGTTATTTAAACAAACTGATATGTTGGATGGCAATGTTGGTAGTGAAGATACTTATGGCGTGGAAAGAGAGGATGTCACTCCTATTTCGTATGGGAATAAAGAATCAGCAGCGTATACCGCTTTTCGCTTTGCTCCCATATTTAGTGTCCAAGAGTATGTGTACAACGAGTTAAAAGATAGACTTCCAAGTTTTCAACCAAGACAGGTATTAGATTTTGGTGCTGGTCCAGGTCAAACACACTGGGCTGTGAATCAAGTTTTTGACAAGAATGGCGCCTTCCATGATTATAATGAGCAAACATCAACAATATTAAATAATGAAACACATGAAAAAAATAAGAGTAACAACCATGGCAACAACAATAAGAGTCAAATTCCTATACAGTTTACATACATAGAAGAGTCTATGGCAATGCAAGATATAGGCAAAGAGATATGTAAACCATTTAAACATTTATCAAAATCTATCACATGGTACAATTCAATACGTGATATTTTTGAAAACCCAAAGGAAGAAAATAAGCAGTACGATATGGCAGTATTGTCGTATACTTTAGGTGAAAATCCATCTCAAAACGCACAAAATGCTATTGTTCAATTGTGTTGGGAGAAATTATCAGAGGATGGTATATTAGTTGTAATTGAAAAAGGGACGCCACATGGTTTTAGCGTCCTTTCAGAAGTGCGAAATTTAGCAATTGATGGAAATAAAAAAAATAATTATGATACTATGGTACACAGCTTAGAAGAGCGTAATAAACATCCATATGTTACGAATACGGATGATGATAGATCAGACTTTCGTTTGAATAAGAACGATACTGATGAAAATATGAAGGGAGCAACAATGTTACATAGTAAAACAAAAAATAAAAAACATAAAAAGAAAAAAAGAAAACAGAATAAACGACATGTAGCATTTCAATTAAACGATGCAAATATTATAGCGCCATGTCCACATATGTTTGAATGCCCAATGACGTATTATGGCGTTGATCCAAATTTATTATGCCGTTTTCCAATACGTGTTGAAACACCATATTCATCTTATTTTAAAATGGAATATTTTACTTATTTAATATTGCAAAAGAAATCAAATTTTCAAAAGGAAGCGATCTTCCAAAATTTAGCATTAAATAAAATTGACATACATGGCCGCGCTATACAACCACCACGAAAGAGAAAATCACATGTAATTTTAGATCTATGTACAAATCGTGGCGATTTAGAAAGTTTAACAGTAACAAAAAAATATAATCGTATAATACCCTCATTATATAGAAAATCAAGAAAATTACCATGGGGAAAATTATGGCCTGATTTGACTGAACGTCAACGAATCATGGAAGATGTATCCAATGAATTAAATGACGATGAATATTATGTAGATGATGAAATGTTTAAAGATTTGGATGATAAAAAATAAATACCAGAGTACACATGTATTTTAAAGTACTCGTAAATCTTGTATTTTATATATGATATTACTTCGCGCGATAAAAATAAGTTTTAAAACACTATGGCAAAGATAAGGGTTCTAGTGCCAAATCTGGCAGTAGCAGACTCAGTAAAAATAAATAAATCAAGTTGCTATTTGGGTGGGCACCCAGGTATTTTGGGTGGAAAGTGTGTGTAGGGAGAACGCTTAATCAAGTCACTTGATTAAAAAAATTTTAATAATAATAATAATATAATAATAATAATAATAATAATAATAAAAATAGTATAATAATAGTATAATGTATAAAACATTGAAAATTTATGAAGACTTCTTTAATGAAAATGCGTTTAAATTTCAAAAAATTTTCTAAACATCCCCCAACCATGGTGGGGAATGTTTATCTCGGATCTAGTAGTCTGGCAATAGTGAAAACTTATCTTTGCCACCTTGTTTTAAAATATTGTTTTGTATCATCTCTCAAAATTTCCTTTTGTTATGATAGTACTAATCATACTTCACTTTTAGTAACGTAACATTAATATTTCGTATATTTTTAAAACTATAAGCTTTACTAGTACCAATGGTAATTTTTATAAAAAGGTATTTTTTCATTTAAATAAAACAATAATGTGCAACTTAACTTCAGCTTATGACATGATAATTGTACTCATATTTGGTGTCTAGGATACATACGTAAATTTAATATTTCTAATTCTTGCCGCAATGGTGGCTTGGAAAAAGGACATCGTTTTAACCATGGAATCTTATGGAAATCAATACCAGCTTGTTTCAATGTTTCTTCAGCATTAAATGAAAACAAATGTACTACTTGACTTTCAAATAACTTCTTTTTTTTTTCCACGATACCAATATTATCATTATTTAACCAGTTTTTATAAAGACGAATCACATCGGTACCAAAATATTGTGCTTTATCAATATTTTGAACACCTAATTGATTATCAATTAGAACCATGTCATAAATCTGATTGTAGGACATTAATTTTTCTAACCCTATCTTGCCAATTTCGTTGGGATTGTTTGATACTGCAAAGTGTACCAGCAACTTTTTATCACTATTTGAGAAAGCAAGCTTTAATTGAGATTCAAGTACATGCATTTGCAACATATTGTCTTCAATTATTAAAACGCTAAACTCTAAATTCTTTTTATCACAATACTTGTTCAAACATTCCTTTAGCGCTGCAACTTCTGTTTTAAACATCGAAATGTCAACTTTTCCTTTTGCCAACTCAATTTGTTTACAAAGTTTGTATAGACGCATGGCACCTATTATTTGGCAGCTTGTTTTATATTTGTGAATAAAACTTAAAATATCTGTATAACGGTCTTGTTCCAATGCAGCGGTTAAACGATCAACTATATCGCCCTCCTCCGAAAAAAACATTTTGATTGCGTCAATACCATCGTCTTCAAACGTTGTTTGGAATATTTCAGTATTCCAGACCATGTCATCCTTTGTGTTTACTAAATGGTTATAATTATTATTGCAACTATCGCGAAACTTTCTCAGCTCGATATTGTTTGTGTCACTGTTCATAGGATTTTTTATTTCATCCATCAAGTGACCCCCCTTCTCTTCCTGTATTTCTTCGCCTCTGACATCACTTAAAGTAAACCAAAATGATGCCCCATGTCCACTCTTTGACTCTACATGACATTCTGTGTTTAACCATTCCAGGGACTCACGTACGGAATGCAATCCAAGGCCTAACCCGTAAGAATTTGTATCTAAACGTACGCTGCGCTCAAATATACGCTCGAGATCTTCCTCTTTAATACCAGGGCCTTCGTCGCTTACACACATAGTTAATTGCATGTTGGAATACGATGCTTTGATACTCACACACCCATTGGTATATTTTAATGCGTTTGATAAAATATTTAATAGACAATTAAAAAAAACACTTCGTTCAATGTACACCAATTGTGGCATATTTTTATCGACAACCGTAGAGACCCTATTGCTTGAGATAAATAAGTGGGGTATCCATATTAAAATATTTCGAATATTCATCGGTTGGAACTCCGGTTTTCTAATGTTGACACATAAATTTTTAACATTTGCGTGTAGTATTAATTGTGAGATTTCAGCAACATTTCTACCTTTTACAATGTATCTCATGCATTTTTGGATTTCCTCTTTTACTTGAAGAATTTTTAAATGTAACTTGTTTTCACCATTTATATTGTTGTATCCATCATTGCTGTTGCTCAGTTCAGTGATTTGATTAATGTAAGACCAGATATTTTCAGCATTGTAAGATATTTGGTTCCAATTATACTGTGCGATACCAGATATATTTCCATAATTATGTCCTAAATTGCTAATAAGTCTGGATTGGTACTCCATTTCTCGCTTTTTTGCAAGTAATAATTGCTTTTGAGTTATCCATAATAATTTCACAGAATACAAAGCTATTCCACACAGAGATATCAAACCAATTAAATGAACTATTGACTCTATTATAAGTTCGAAAATCGTTATCCACGGAAGCTGTAAAGTATGACTTGTTAGTTAGAGTAGATTGCCATAAAGTTTATATATTATATTGATCAACATACTTTTCTCAGTAATGCAACATTCAGTGAACCTGATATTAGTACAGGAATCAAACAGAAACGGTACCCGATTCTTTTTCGGGCACCACAGCAACATTTCAAATTTAAATCAAATGTGGCTAACCCTAATAATGGAAGTACAAAATAGTATAAATATACAATATACTGCTTGTACAGCATCATCCAGCCATACAGCCATGGGAATAATATTGTATTGTCATATAAACGAGCATATTTATAAATCGTTTGATCTATATACGTGCTATTGTCGATGTCAATTTGTTGTGCCAAAGCCATTTTGTTCGCAAGTGCCGTCTTCACAAAATGTGGATTGACTTGTGCATGGTACAAATCATTAGAATATTTTTGTGCATACGTTATGGTTACACATTTTGTTGAATACATGTCTAAAAATTCGTATCCTATGGAACACATCACACTTTTAATTGTGGTGCTAATAGCTACAAAGTGATAAAATATATATATCCAGCATGGTAGAACTGTATCCTGGATCCATATATAATTTTCTTTTGTAACAAATTTCTTCCACTTGTCCCCGTATGCTGATATTAAACACGCTAAACCAACAAGAAATTTATGACCCCCTCGAATTACCCATACGCATACAATCCTTTGTTTTTCTGAAGCTGTTAGGTCGCCAAATTTTAAATAAATATATACATTCGACGTTGGTACTATAAAAGAAAATATAAATCTAATTATAGGAAAACAAATGAAAAATATTCCACACATCTTTAACGTCGTATTTAAGTAGTTCTGCCGTTGAAACTGTTTAAATTCTTGCTCCAATTTCGAGTCTTCAAAGACAGCATTTATCCAATTAAGTTTTGCCATTTTTGCAACGTCGTGAGGCCGTTTATTATCGGCCATTCTTTCAACATTTTTTGAACATGTAGAAATCCAAATAAATATTGCTACACAAGTCAAGTTAAACCCAAATGTAATCATCACAGTTATTACGGGTGGAACAAGCATGGCGAATGTGTAGATAGAAGTAGCGAGAGAACACCTATACCAGTTTACCTATGCGGGTATTATACTTTTTTATTACCCCGCCTACTATCTATCTACAAAAATAAAAATACGTCGAGGTGAACTGTCACCAACCGTATTCGTTCTGCCTTGGCAGCTCTTGTGAATAATAATAATGTTATAATTTGAAATAATAATAATACCTGTAAAAAAAAAAAAATAATAAAATAATATAATAATATTATTTGAAATTTAATATGCAGTACAAGTGATTATAACTATGTCATGGGGGTGTTTTTAATGCTATTCGCCTGCTAAAAGTAGACATTTTGATCGAAATCTTGTGCATGCCAAACTCAATTTTATTAATAGCTACATTTTGGTACTACATTAAGTATGATTTGCAATATACTAAGCTTCCTAATCCTCGAGTTTTATTTTTTTACCACATCGATTTCGATCAATACTGACATAGTTAATCACTTGTACTGCATATTGCAATATAATTTTTTATTATTATTATTTATTATTTATTATTAATAATAAATATATAATATTAATAATTAGTGCATTATTATAATTATATTTGTGCATACTTTCAATTTACATTATAGTTTTTTTTAATTATTATTATTATTTATTATTGAAATTGACATTATTATAGTCTTTATCACTATTTAATATTAATTTATTATCTATATCTACTATTATATTTTATTTAGGACTATATATTATCCAGCATTGCAAGCATTCTCAATTCATATTATATTATTCGGGTTTTTAGTTAGGTTTATTATTAAGGTGTAAAAACACAACCACAAATACATTACCACATTACCACAAAAAAGAGATGCCCACCTTCCTTCCTATATCGAACGCACGCGAGCATTGAACATTGCAGTGACTAAATTTGATAGAATTACATACTCTAATTAAAGCGCGGCCGTTTCTTTTTTCTTTTGGTGACTGTTGTAGCAATACATATTTTTTAACACCTTCATTTTGAAGTATAGGATATAGCCCAATGATGAGAGTTGCTGCTAGGTTGAAGCGGGTTCCTACAACAAATAATGGTACCAACGTTGCACAAAACGCCTTTAAAAATAGTACACGGCGATATCTTAATACACACTCGATGACACAATATAACGATAGCGACGAAGTGCAACAAATTAGACAATCTGTTCGTTCAATTTGTGCTGATTTTCCCGGTGAATATTGGAGAGAGTTGGATAAAGTTGAAGAGTACCCAACAGACTTTGTGAAAGCGATGACCGAATCAGGTTTTTTAGGCATTTTAATACCGGAGGAATATGGCGGCAGTGGATTAGGTTTAAAAGAGGCAACTGTGGTTTTAGAGGAAATTCATCGGGCGGGTTGTAACGCAGGGGCTGCGCATGCACAAATGTATATTATGGGATCTATTCTGCATTCCGGAACAACAGATCAGCAAACGCGCTTTTTGCCAAAAATAGCTTCAGGTGAGTTACGTTTACAAGCATTTGGAGTTACCGAGCCAAATAGTGGCACGGATACATTATCGTTACAAACGAAAGCAACTCAAAATGCCGATGGTGACTGGTTGATCAATGGCTCAAAAATGTGGACTAGTCGTGCAGAACATTCTGATTTAATGCTTGTATTAGCACGTACTGGAGATGGTAGTGAACCACGTGGTAAGCAGTTAACAACTTTTTTAGTTGACATGCGTGATCAGCCTGGGTTAGAAATTAAGCCAGTGAAAACAATGATGAATCACAGTTCAACTGCAGTGTTTTTGGAAAATGTTGTTGCAAAGAAGGAAGACATTATTGGTGGCATTGGTGGTGGGTTTAAAACGGTTTTAAAAGGTATGAACGCTGAACGCGTACTGATTGCTTCGGAATGTATCGGGGATGGACGATATTTTATTGACAAGGCAACTGAATATGCAAGCGAACGCGAGGTGTTTGGCCGTCCTATCGGACAAAATCAAGGTATACAATTTCCAATTGCTCAAGCATATTGTGAATTAGAAGCTGCTGCATTAATGGTCAATTTAGCAGCGGAAAAATTTGACCGCGGGGAAGATATTGGCGCCGAAGCTAACATAAGTAAACATTTAGCTGCAGAAGCATCTTTTAAATGTGGCGATGAATGTATACAAACATTTGGTGGGTTTGGATTTGCTAGAGAATACGATATTGAAAGAAAGTTTCGAGAGACTCGATTATACCGGGTTGCGCCGATTTCTACCAATTTAGTATTGAGCTACGTTGGCGAGAAAATATTAAAAATGCCGCGGAGCTATTAAAATAAAGCGTTTAAAGAGAAGTACGCGAGTAATAAATGTGTACGTATTATACATGGCAAGATATTCATGAGATTTACTAGTTGTGGTGTAATATATATAAATATATTAAGTTATGCTCTAGAGTATGCATACTCATTATTAATATTTTATTATTTTCTTATCATACGCATTAATTTATAAAAATAAAATTTTATATATGTATATAACCCTCTGTGATTTAATATTCAATATATATATAAAATCTAATTATTCTCCTTACTCATCAAATTATAAATAAAACTTTATATAAGATATGTATAATATATACTTCGCACATGTGTGTGTGTGTGTGTATGAAAATGTAAAATTTTCATCGACTAGACCTACATCTAGGGTACATAACATAATTATATTTTTTTAATTATATATGCATATGATACTCGTATTTATTTTTAAATATCAGGATTTAAAAACTTTTTAACTCTAATCTTCTATGATTTCTACCGATACACCTTTTGGCGCCGTTTCTTTTTTTTTGCCTTTGTTTCTCTCTTTTCTTTCTTTAGCAACAACTAGACTATCACGTTTTGTTTTCTTCTTCTTTCCATTTTTTTTTCTCATTGCTTTCTCCTCCTCTTCTTTTTCTTTGTTTAGTAAAACTGGTCTTACAAGAGTTGCTATAATTAAAAATTCCACAAATGCAAAAAAGCCACCTAACCAAAATACAAAATGAGAAAAAGTACCGTATGTATAAGTTTGTTTCATTACATCTGATACGAAAATCGGTCCCGCGATGAATGGTGCTAGACCCATACCAACAGACATGGCACCGCTAACTATACCATTCGCTTTGCCACGATGTTCAACTGGTACTAACGAACCTACAATTGAATTGTATGCTGGATTCTTAGCTGACTGTGCTGCAGGCAAAAGCAATACCATTAATGCAATTTGAAGAACCCCGTTTTCGATGTAGGAGAAAATAGCCAGGTAACATGCAAGCAAAAAGGAAGAAGCGTACAAAGTGTTAACAAAACCAGTACCACGTGATTGGCCAAATCGCATCTTATCAAGTATCTTCTGAGCATTTGCAGAAAACATGATATTGATAACACCATATGATACTAATACAATTCCAATTTCAGTGGTACCCCAATTTAAAAGACTTAAAAATACAAGAGCGCACATAGAATTGAAAGTTCCAAATGCCATAGAACCGAAAAAAAAGGAAAGAAACATGTGATAAACGGTAGGTGGCATCTCAGCTGATTTCTTCTTTTGATTTTCAATATCATCTACTTCATCTCCATTTTTAAAGCTATCGCGTTTCACGGCCTTGCCAAATTTTTCATCCAACCATTCAGGTCTTTTCCCCAGTAAACCAGCAGTCGGGTGCGTTTCTGTTACTTTCAGGAATGCCATTATTAATACAATTGTCGCAATGACGGTTGGGGCAAAAAATCCAGCTCGTTTGCCAGCAACAGCTGCGACGGCAACACCGACGCCTGGTCCAAGTGTAAACGCCATGCCAATACTAGCACCAGCAAGCCCAAAAAATTTACCACGTTCTGCAGGGTCTTGTACTGTATCCAGGATCATTGATATTGCAACTGGCATTGTACCACCAGCCAAACCGGAGAATAAGCGATATACGTATATTTCCCCTAATGTTTGCGATATCCCGCATAATAAATATCCAACCGCGGACATTAATAGAGATAACATGATGATAGGTTTTCGCCCAATTTTATCAGATACGCGACCCATGATAATATTGCCAATTAACTGCCCAATACTAAAGCAACCACCCAAAGCACCTACATCTACCGCTGTACCACAACCTTCAATTTCACCGCATTTAATCGATATGTCAGTAGAAGGGCATGTTGGGCATACGTGGTTTTTGTCCCAACTTAATTCTAAAATAAAGTATGGAAGTATTGGAACTGTGGGTGGAGTGTGGGAGAGAGTTACATGTTAGAGAAGATTTTTCTTAAGTTTAGTATCAGGAGAAACAAGTTTACGTACTAGCGATGGCAAGGCCTAAAAAGTCAACAAACACACACAGGATTGCAGGCCACAAAACACGAAAATATTCCATAAATGCTGCCTTTTGGCCGTTCTGACTAGATCTTGCAGCAGTTGATTGGCTGTTATTCAATTCGCTTTTTAAAATGTATAAGTAAGCTTTTTGGTTGTTAGCCAACTTCCAATTTAACTCAACTTTTACAAAATCGTTATCACGGTTAACTTCAACAATTATTCCTTCCCCTAGTTTTGTTTCAACGATATCATTGGTAGCAAACAAGGACGACATGTTTTTTTATTTTGCATATACTGTAGTTTTCCTTTATCAAAAAAATGAATCTGTATGTACGGATGATATTTACCGACGTCCAGTTGAAGTACCCCGAAGCAAGAAGGGAGCTGTGCATTGCATCATCACCCACGTCACCATACTCTCAGTATTATACCTACCACAATTTTTTTTTTTTTTTGAATAGTATGTAATTAGTATACCACAATAAATAAGATTTTGGCTATATTATTATTATTTTTTAAATATTATTATTAATTATTATTATTATTATAAAAAATGCTTCGACGAGCATTCCATTCCATTCGTCGCCTTTCTGTGATGTCACGCGATCGACAGGAAGGGAATAGCATCATATTACCTTAACCAATACGATTCACCGTAACCATTGGTATCGGAATAGTACTACAGATGTATAGCAATTTAAATGTTTTTACTTATCACTAAATTACCTTAAACGTTTAAGTTAGGCGAGGCGCTGGTTGACTTATAGACCAACCTTCTCAGTCCAATAAGTGCACATATCCTATCATCTCGTATATATGTTCCTCTTTCTTCTTTGATTTCTTTACGACGAGAGGTAGACGTATTCCCTCCCACTTTGGTCGGTATACACCGACAAAGCAGTATCTTAATGTGTGGCAGAGACATTGATCATTACATATCTGAAACGGCGTGGTACAAACACAATATATTAGTTTATACACGATTTTATTTGTAAACAATTTTGTAAACAATTTTGGGTTGTTCCGTTGCTATTGGTAAAAAGTAACAAACACCACACACCAACAGTTGAACTATGGCGACTCGACTGTATCGCTCGGTGAATTGGTAATTCATATCGATATACAATAAAAAAAAACACAAAAAAAAAAGGAGAAAAAAAAAAGAATGAAAAAAATGTATGAATATAAATAAAAAACAACAATACATTATTATTATAAGTAGTATTATATCATTTTAATTACGCTATCAATATGAAACAATTTTTTCATAATACTGATGTACTATT
>JACKZZ010011029.1_pt1 | contig 11982 bp, 4 predicted proteins | sample 8027871 | NCBI WGS metagenome assembly JACKZZ01 (sample SAMN15724774, study PRJNA655200) | protist metagenome | isolation source: fluorescence activated cell sorting (FACS) single amplified genomes of... | place: USA: West Boothbay Harbor, Gulf of Maine | collected 2000-07-19
TGTATCTTCGCCTATCGAACGCGTATCATTTTCTTCCGTTGGTTTTCATATAAATAATACGCGTGCTGAATTTCTGTTTAATTGGCAATGGATGTAGTGGTAGAAGTATCCATGGTCCACGAAATTGATGTCTGTAGTCGACACATATTATACGTGTTGTAGAAGAGAAGTTATTATTTTATTAGTAGTATAGTATAGTATAGTACTACTAATAAATAAAAATGTTGTTGATGATTTAGATTATAATAATAATAATAATAATAATAATAAAGGGGGTTTTATTATATATTATTTTTATACTATATTTTATAACGTAATTATTGATAAAGTAGAGAGTAGAGTTATGGTGCGTAATAACACTGATGGGCACTTTAACTTCCATGTGACTTAGACTGACACCAGTATTTTTTTCCCCGTAATTAAGGTTAAATTTATTATCTTATTATGACTTTTATATAGTACATTTATACAGTATATACAGTATTTTATATTTTATTAAATTAAGGACTATTTACTTCCCATCATCATATTCACATAATCGATGTAGTTCACTCTGCCTTGATTATCTTGCTCCAACTGGGATAATAAATCGTTTGCCTGTTGCAATGACAGTTTTTCAGTACCATAAGACATTAATGCTTTTCGCAAGGAATCTATCGTTACATAACCCGAAGAGCCATTGATTTCAAACGCTTTAAAAGCACTTTTAACTTCAGTGCTTGTATAATTAGCATTTACTTTACGAGACATAACAGCAACAAATTCCTCAAAATCAATTTCTCCATTGTTATCTTCATCTATTTCGTTAATCATTAGATCAATCTCCTCTTTACTAGCGCGTATACCTAATGTATCCATGAGTTCTCCTAATTCGTCCCGTGATATCGAACCGCCTTTATCCTTATCAACTAAATTAAAAATTTCCCTAAACTCCGCCAACTCATCTTTGGACATTGTTGTCTATATTATTATACATTTCATTACATATATACATCGGAAAAAATTTGTTAGTAAATATTGAAATTAAGCTTGTAATAATTGTTGGACTACTTACAACAATATTTTGAGCCATCTTTGCTTTTATAATTGTTTTATTATGTGCAAGTTATATTACTATTACTGTTATTATAAAAATTCTGGTACACTTAAATGTGTAGATTAAATATGTATCAATAGTTTATTACGATATTATATTTACGAAAAACTCTCGAACGATTGTAATAATTAATCAATATCAATAAATAACCATGTGTATTCGTCTCAGTTGTATGTTACGTTTCAGTTGGCATTGAAATTGGAGTATAGGACGTTCTGTAGTTTCTCTGTCCAGATAAAATGTAGCAATAATATAACAAATAACAATAAAAAAATAATAATAATAAAAAAAATAATAAAAAATATATAATATAATAATTATACATGGTGGCACTATGCAGCAATAAATAATAAAATAATCATAATTTTTCAATAATACCTGGTAATAATTAATAATAATAATAATAATATAATAATAAAATATATAAAATATAATAATATAATAATACCTGTAATAGTAATATAATAAATTAATAAAAACCAAAAAAGGGTTTAACGTCTTCTTTCTTCTGACGACTTTATTATTATACGGAATACTCGTATTAAAAAAGCAACCTATCTGCCTATCATTGAAATCAATGAAAATATACGCGTGGTGGCATAGGATTGATGATGCTCATGAGACTGCTGCTCATTTTATAGAAATTATTATAGAAATAAATTGAACTATTTGTCGTTATCTCACGGAGCACAAATTAAGAGTACATGTTTCCACCTATCAAATAGCAAGTTTCTATCATGGGCCGTTATATTATAAGGAATAATGATGTGCTAGTATAATTACTCCACCACATCAACAATAATAAATACGTAATAAAAAAAAATAATAACAAAAATAATAATAAAAAAATAATAATAATATAAAAAAATAATAATATAAATAGAGTAGTATATTAATAATAATAATAATTAATAAATAATAAAAAATACTACTACACATCATACTACTTTATGATGGGTGGGAAATAATAACGAAGATTGCTCTGTGTAGGGATAAAAAGGGATAATCCTACGAATACAGAATAGAAAGATCCTTTATTGACTCATTCGAGTGAGTAAGAGGATATATTCATCCTGCACCTTGTCTTCGTGTTATTTGTATCAAAGGGCCATGGATAATGATGATTTGGATGATTTAATACGGTCATCAAAAATGTCTTCACCAGGGCAACATAAGTCTTCGCATAACAACGGCAACAACAATAGTAATAACAGTGTGGCAGACCATATTGTTGAAGACTTGTCTTCACAAATTCGTTTGTCTTCTGTATCCAATATGCAATCAACTAACATGAAAGATGATCAAGATCAACTTCAAAAATTACAAAAAATGAATTTTGATATGAAACTACGAATATTTTATTTGGAAGAACGCTTGGCAAAGTTAGCACCTGGAAACTCGCAGCCAAGCGTGGTTGCCTTGGAAGAGGACTTATTTCAACAAAGAATGTTATGCGAGGAGAAAACAAATGAGTTGGAGGAGAGAAATATATTATTGATAAAAGCACGAAATGCTATTGAAAGTCTTCAAGCTGATTTAGAACTAGCAAAAGCGGAGTCAGAAGAAATGCAGAACGATACTAACCATCCGCTGGTACAGGAAAAGGAAATGGAGCTGTTAAAATCAACCAATTTACTTGAGGAGAAAGAAAACATTATACTATCACAAAATAACAAAATTAATGAAATGGAAACAAAAATTGAAGAATTGGCCATTCATGTGAATAATGGAATGGATCAAGCGGCGGAAAGTAAATTATTGGAAGCACAAAATATAAAAGTAAATAACGAAAATACGAATTTATTGGAAAAAATATCCACTTTGAATTCACAAAATGAGAATTTAAACAAACAACTATTACTTTTGAAAGATACAGCGGAATCACACATAACATTGTCGAATGAAATGATCGAAAAAGACAAAGAATTATTGGGGTATAAAACTAAACATGATGCTCTTAGCACTGAAGTTTCAGAGCTGAAACAACAAGTGAAAGAGCTAAAATTGGCAAATTTTAATTTGCAAAAATCAACTAAAGAATCTGCATTAGTAGAAGCGGAAGAAATCTCCCGTTTAGAGAATGAATTAAATGATGCGTTAATGTATTCCGATAAAAATGTAGAAATAATTGAAAACAATAAAAATGAATTGACAAATTTAAAACACTTATTAAAAGAAACAACCAAAGAATTAAAAGAGTTAGATCTGAAATATTCTAAAGCAAAAATGGAAAATAAAACGCTAGTAGATACATTTGAAGTACAAGAAACAAAATTGCAAGCAATTGCGACAGAAAAAGAAGCTATGTTAAAACAACAACATTTACAAGTTGTAATTGAAAAGGAGCGTTGTTTAGCAGAGATGGAAGGTAAATTCAAAGCGCTTGAATTTAACAATACTGATTTAAAGAAACAATTGCACAATGAAACTGAGGATGCTCGACGCTGTAAACATATAATTGACGAAATGAAACAACGCATTGATGAAATGGAGGGTTCTCGCCGTAGGGAGGAACATAAACGCATTCAATTTCTTGAGGAACAAGCTGTTGTAAAAGATAAATTGGATATAAAAATCAACAATTTGACAGAAGAAATACACAAAATAAAAGCAACTAAAATAGCGGAAGTGGAAGCTGTACGGCGTGAAGGTCATGAACGGGAACGTAAATTTAGGCACGAATCGCTTCAATGGGAGAAACTAATCCAAGCACACTTAAATGAATGCTTCAATCCCGGTACTGGTGACCCATCTGCACTATCATTAGAAGAAGAAATTAAACGTCAAGAAGTTGAAGGTAGTATATACATGCCGGAAAATGGTGCTTCTCTTAATAATGTATATCCCCGCCGTCACATAGTTCAACAGTTAGGCCAGATAAGACGTCTACGGAGTGCCTTTGGGCAAACAGTTCGTCACGCTGAAGTTAAATACATGGCTAAATTGGAACGTATGGATTCCGAGTTAAAGGATAAGGAGAAAGAAATTCGTAAATTAAATGAAAAAACGCGAACGTTGTCTAAGAAAGTCCTTGATGCTGCAAAATTAAAAACGGCCATGACAATTGTTGAAGCGGATCGTAAAGATGAACGTGAGCAATTAAAACGAGAGGTTGCGTTAAAGTCTAAATTGGAAAGTCAAATGGAGCATTTAAAAGTGGAAATGGCACAGACGAAGCAAATGTACGAAGAAAACAATTTACATCTAGAGGAGTATAAGAATAAATTTCAAGAATTGAACATCAAAGCACATGAGATTCATCGAATTAAAGATGAATTGTCGCAAACAAAAAACGAAAATGTGACGTTGAAGGAAATGAATGCTAATTTGGAAACCAATCATGAAGGACTATCGGTTGAGAATAGCCGTTTAAAGGATGCCATTGGTGTTGCACAAAAAGAAATGCAAACACTGTACCATACACAAACAAAGTTACACCAACAAATAAATGATAGAGATCATGAACTGAAGCGATATTCCCATGAATTACACGGCCAGTTAATCAATAATCATCGTCATGTGAATGATAATTTCGGTCACAATCAACATGGGGCAAACGACAGTAGATATCATATGGATATACGGATGAATCGCACTAGTAATTACACCAGCCGCAATGGTGTTAACAACAACTTGGGCATGTCGGCGAGAGATATCATTATGAAACAAGTCGAAGATACCCATGATTTAATACGAAACTCACAAACTGCACTCGAAGCTGAAAGAAGACGGTATCAAGCATCGTCTCAGGGAGGAAATCTATCATTTTATGACAATCGCTCCTTGGATATTGGGCATTTAAATGATCATGCCATAACAGATGTAAACGACCATTTCAAGCACTATCTTGATCGTACAGTTCCATCATCAAAATTATCAAATGTTGGCAAAAATACTTCTACGCGTACTTCAAAACATAATGCCGAACGTTTCAATTTGGAACAAGATTTAAATCAAAAATTTTTGTCGCTAGAAGGTTTAATGAAAAAAATTGAAGGATTAGTTTTGAATAGTGGCGAATTTTTAGACAAATTTTTAAATATTCAAAACACAAAAAATATGCTTCCATCTGGAAATTCGGATGTTTCGACTATACAAATTCAGGCCTTGTCGGACGATGTAATGAGCTTGCTTGATAGCAATGCTAGATTGGCCCTTCAGCTGCAAAATTTGGGTCATGATCTACAAAAAGTTTATAGGCGATTTAAAGTATTAGAAACTAATTCTCTCCATATCAACAGTGCAAATAAGAATGTTGGTGATTAATATCTGAATATACATATATACTTCGCATAATATTAAAACAACATGAAATGTACCAGATAAGTTATTGTTTATACATGTACAAACGTTGTAGTATCAATTGTCTGCGCGCTATAAGAAAATAGATGCACTACGTAATGATAAAACATCGGGACCAAGAAAGAGTTTTTACGATAAGTTGATATATTATATACATGTATATTACGCACGTCGTAGAAGATGTGTTTTTTTCTTTCTTGTTTTGGTGGTATGACATAAAATTGATTTATTCATGCGTGGTGTGCTGCTATTGCATCATACGAATATGCACCTATACTCGTAACTTAGCTTATAATTCTCCTTACAAATAAGTTTTTAAAATTATGGTACGCGAGTATAATTATAGTAAAACCAAGTCTAGATATCATATCTAGGGTAAATTACGAGGAGTGTATGAGTATATAAATACAAGTTATTACTGTGTAATCAACTACGACACCGTGTATAAAAATAATCTCTTTTAAAAATTAAATATGATATGAAGCTTTTAAATACTCACACTAAAAAAAAGAAGCTTTTTACATGCTTTTTCTTTTAATGCAGCATGCAACTTTTTATTTATTTGGAAAAAAAAATAATTTTTTTTTATTTTTGTATAATTTTATTTATAATTTAATGAGTAAGAATTAATTATATAAATATATTATATAAAGTTTAACAGCGATTATAAAGACGTGCGCCTATAACGCATTAAAATTAGCATTTGGGAAAGAATACGATAAATTGTACCCAGGGTCAATTTACTCTCCTCCCTCATATGATACAATGAAATTTTTTCATCAGCAGAAGGTTAAAGTTTATAATCGATATACCTCTTTCGATACTTCCTTCTTGAGAGGATGTATTTGATACTCACAGTAAGATTGATTAAAGGAACTCTGTTATTATATTCCATAGAGAGGTAGGAATTATCAAGAGAGTTAATATAAAATATCATATAAGAGAAATATACTGAGAGTAAACAAAATTATAATACAGCGCGCATAATTATATTATAAAATTTTACTTTTGGTAAATATAAATACTGGTGTGATTATGAATATATGATATATTTAGTACGCGTAATAAGTCCATGGTGCATAAATAAAAAATTGAAATTTGCGTACTGAATCAATTATATCAATATGATATTATTTCTATATAATATGCGCACGGTGATATTTAACACTTAACATTCACAACTTCGTTTTTATGGTTTTCAATTTTCCTAGCTCCTTGCCGTTTTTTTCATCTCTCCGTCAAACAAACGTACGCTCCCATCGGTGAAACTACTTATACTATCATCATCACCAAAACTACTTTCACTATGGCTCGTATCAATAAATGGAGTCTCTAATTTACCACTGTTAGTTAGCACATCAACATTACTACGATTGGTGATGCTAGTATTTCTCCTATTACGATCCTTACAACAAAGTGAACATATGCAGCAAAAACCCTTACACACAAATAACACCTCGTTTTTTATTTTATCGTTACAACAATATGCAACAATAGATTGAATTAAAACAAATGCAGGGAAAATTATATGTATCATTACGTCAAGAAACTTATAAAATTTATTCCTGGGTTCTGGACCATTGAATATTGCTAAAAGCCAATATGTTATTACTGGCAACCAGCACATGAATGTAACAAGGGGAAACGCTACTAATTTACGAAATATACGCATGAATCTATTTCTTAAAGTGACATCCTCATTTGCCCTCGTTAACATCAACTTGCGTATTTTTAATAACGTATAGCCTGTCAAACAAATTGATATTAACAATGGTGTATATGCAACAATGTATAATCTCAGCTCAGTGTAAAATATCCAACAAAAAGAAAATGCCTCTTGCCCATAATTAGATTTTGCCATACTAGGAGAGAACCCTGTCGCACCCATTTCTTTGGTTTCATCCGTTATTATTACTAAGTAAAACAGCACAAGCAACAAAGGGAAAAATAAAACTTGTAAATATCTTTTAAACCTTTTTTCAGCTGTTATTTTATCGGTGTTAAATGTAGAGTACACTTCATACGTAATGCACATTAAGGACACAACGTTTGTTTGCAGTGTAGATTGAGTGAGTGCACCTTGAACTTTGCACGCAATGTTCATTTGATAAACTGTCGTGTTTTTCGTTGCGTCAAACTTAGCGTTTATGTTAATATCAGGAAATAAAAAAGACATATTAGCAGAACTTAAAGCATTGGACAAAATAGCAACTGCCATCAAAAACATTAAATTGGATTTGTTTGTCGCAGTGCTATTGAATATTTTATTGTCCAATGATTTTAAGTACAAACGTGTAACTGCTATACATACAGGGGCTGATAATATGACGGAACAAATACCAACAACGAAAGACAAATGTTGTAGAGGGCGGTGAGCAGTATTTACTCCAGTCTCCGTCATTTTAAAAATGTATATTATATATCGGGCAATAATTTTCTTGTGGCTCAAGTAGTTGTTCGGCGTGTTCGGCCGGTAAATATTCTGGCAACGGAAGCGGGTAGTTCAAAATTACAATTATTCGACAATGTTTGTGTTTTGTCAAGTAGCCATTGTGTATTGCATACGGTATCGCATACAACATCATCTACTTGCATTCTTCATCACTGTATCATGTTAATATTTGTTATTATTATTATTAAATATTACGTCGTATTTTATTATTTATTTATTTATTATTATTATTATTATATATATAATGATTAATTAATAATTATTATTATTATTATTTATATTTAATATTTTTTTATTATTATTTATAATATATATATTATTATAATAATGATTTGAGAAATAATAGTATTATTATAGTCGAGACCCTCGCCTCTTCGCTTACCATCAGTACTCCGTCTTAGTATTATTATATATTATTAATATTTTATTACCCGACGATTACAATATTATTATTATATATTATTACCATAATAATAATAATAATAATAACAATAATTATAATTACAACAAATAATTAATATAAGAAGAAGAAGGCACCGAAGAGGTATTTATTATTATTTATTATTATATTAATAATACTATATATAGTAATATAATACTACCTGTTAGTATAGAGTAGTGTTGTTATATTATTATAATATTTTGTCAGTTCATGATTGATTGTTGAGACTCGGTATCTTCAACTAAGTAACTTAATGTTTTACGAGTATAAAAAGTTACTTTATACATGTGTAATATATTATCTTACTCATTAATTTAAACAAAATTTTGTACCTGTGATTAATAAATATATATCGTAGTTCGTAATATATTATATATGTATGAATGTGAAATTTTCATCGACTAGACATACATCTAGGGTGAATTTATGTCTTTGGAGTGTGAATTAATATTCCTATGAAGATGACTCAGAGGAAGACAAAATTATAGACATAAGCTAACGATTGGTTGTGTGCATTATAATTGTATGTCTCTATGTTTTTTATACGCTTTTTACGGCAAGTTAAAATCTTTGTTTCTTGGTGGGGGAGGAACAGGCACAACACTTGCTGCTTTTAATTCGTTTTTGGAAAACTTAGGATCAACGTAACAACATGGTAAACAATTACACATTCCTTTCTTGAACATCGGGTAAATAATGCACGATAGCCCAGCGCCAACGCATATCAAAATTATTATAATCGTAACTACGTCCAAAGAGCATTTTTTCGCACCAGGTTTACTATTACTACCAAATCCACACGGTTTGCACTTTTTTTTTTCATCTAAACCTTCTTCATCTCCAAATGTTCTTGCTGGGCATTGTACACAATTCTGAATTGATGTACTATTCAATTTATCTGACCATGTACCTGATGGGCATTTGGTGGGGGGGGATTTCATTGTTCTTGGGTTGCAATAATGTCCAACAGGGCAAGCTCTGCATTTACCTTCTTTATCGATCCATCCACCGGGTAAGCATTTGCCTTTACTCTTTGGCGCAACTGTGGTGGTTGAAGATGAAGTTGTTGCTGTTGTCGTTGGGGCAGATCCACCAGATGCACCGCTAGACGATAAAAAGCGCATCTTTTCTTTATCCTCAATACACTTATGAGACGTACCGCATTTCCATGAGCTACAGTCAAAATCCGATACACAACCCATTCCAATATTACATAATGCAAAACAATTATTTCCACAATCGACATCAGTTTCATCAGCATCTTTCACACCATTTCCACAAGAGTTTGTTTCTTGGTCATGAGAAACAATGCCACCAGTACCAATTATTTTATCATTAATAAGAATTGTAAGAGCAAAAACTATCAATAAGGATTTTAACGTATACATTGTTTTATTTGCCTTTGTATGCGAGGAAATATATTATGCATGTATCAAATGTTTGTGTGAAGTGCATGGCCGTAATGTGCACGTTTATGGGGGTATACAGAAAAAAACACACAATAATAATAAAATATAATAATAATATAATAATATATAATAATAATAATAAATAATAATAAAATATAATATTATAATATGCTGTGGTATTGCACATATCATCCTCATATGATTGTGTTTTGTTATGTTAATATTTGTACAGGTAACGTTGTACATTGTAAAACGGTTGAAATCCCACATAAGGTATTCTGTTAGCAGGGAACAGCATTGTTGCCAGCTATTGCAGTGCTATTAGCATCGTAATCCACGTGACAAACTTACAGTTAATTTAATGGTTTCTCCCTATCGAGTTAAGTACGAGTCTGCATACTAGAAGCAGGAGTAATTTAAATCGTAGTAGTATTACTATGCTAATATTTAACAATATTGAAATAGAATTATGAGTCCGTCAATAATCATAGTAAGTAATTATAATTCTCATAAAAATATTTTATTACGTATTATCATTGGTCATTTATTTATTGTCATTATTATTATTATTATAATATAATGGCACAACAGTTAATAATAATAATAAATAATAATAATAATAATAAAAAAAAATAATTAATAATGTTACAACAACACACGACCGATAATAATAATAATAAATAATATAATTATTTTTTTATTAAGATTGAACACGATCGGAATTTCACTTATGCATTCGCCTGTAGCTGCTTCTGCATCTATTTACTACTTTACTTTGCAATATCAAAATATTGACAAGCTGTTGTTTGTAGAAATGGAAGCGTCGAAAATGTCGGTGGGGAACCCAATATCACCACCGCAATTATCTTACTCTAACTTAAATACCAGTAGTAGTTCTAATTTAAATAATAATAATAATGGTGGTATTGGACAACAACAACCTACAATAGTAACTGCTACTTCCACGTCATCACCATTAACTTCACCTCAACATCAAACATTTAATATACGCTCATTGATTGCCCAAAAAGAACGTGAATTACACGATATTAATGACTACCGTGTTAATACATTAGAAGAAGAATTACGTAGAAGAGAAAAAAATGAAAGTAAATTAAGAACAAAATTTGCAAAATTGAAAGAAGATTTTTCATATAACTTAAAATTGATTGAAGATCGTGATGCGGAGTTAGATCGTTATGAAGCTAATTTTGAGTCGTTAAAGGGTGTAATCCGCGCTAAAGACAAGGAATTAAATGAATTGAAAACGCAGATTAACGATTTGCAATCAATAGTTACAACAGAACGCTCTCGTTCTAAATCCAATGAAAGCAACTTCGAGCAAAAAATAAAAGAAGTGACAGATAAGTTAGAAAAAATTCGGTGGGAAAAAGATGATGATAGTAGAAAAAATCATGAAGTCATAGAGGCAATGAAGCGAGATCATGCGAAAATACTACGGGAGAAGGATGATCAAATTGTGAAGCAGCGGAATGATATGAACGTAAGTCACGATGACATCATGCGAAAGCGGGAGGAAGAGTTTAAACGAAAAGAAAATGAGTGGAATGACCTACGAATTGATCTAGAAAAATCATTGCAAACAACTAAAATGGATTTAAACAATGCACAAAACCAATTAGTAAATAAATGCAGGGATAATGATAGTTTAAAAGTTGATGTTGCAGATATGGACCGTGCACGAAAACAAGCATTGCGCGAACTGGAGGATCAAAAAGCTAGTACGTTTGAACAGGTATCAAATTTAGAGCAAGAAAAACAACAATTAGCCCAGGTCAAACAATCGTTATTAGATGAATACGAAGGTAAAATGGGTGAATTGCTTGAAAGCTTGCATAGTGTTGAGCGAGCATTTGTGCAGCAACGGGAACAATTTGAATTGCAATTAGCCCAGGTGGGGAAGGAGAGGGAGGCTGAGCAACAACGCGTCAAAGTTCGAATGGAAGGTCGGAACGAGGCTTTAATGGCTCGCATTGCAGCTGCTGAACAGGAAACTGCGAAGTACCAAGTAGCATTAAAAGAAACTCAAGTACAAAATGAAAAAACGATAACTGGTTTAAAAGAAGATGCGGAAACGTTAAGAAAGGACTTGACACTAAAATTAAAATCGCAAGAGGAAATATCAAACGATTTAAAGAATCAGTTATGGAACAGGGATTTACAATTAAAATCAAAAGACGAAGAGGTTTCAGGGTTGCAAGAAAGAATCGAAACGATACAATTGAACGAAAAAAAGTTGAAAGTGCAAATAGAAGATATT
>JACKZZ010012383.1_pt1 | contig 11980 bp, 11 predicted proteins | sample 8027871 | NCBI WGS metagenome assembly JACKZZ01 (sample SAMN15724774, study PRJNA655200) | protist metagenome | isolation source: fluorescence activated cell sorting (FACS) single amplified genomes of... | place: USA: West Boothbay Harbor, Gulf of Maine | collected 2000-07-19
ATAGATTGACTTGCAGATGCTGGTTCGGGTGCTTAGTCAACTCCAGGTAAGCCAACGACGTATTTCTGCGTGGTGTCTCCGCAGGTTTTTACGTAGGCCGCGTGCTTCGTCGACATCGTAGGCCTCAGATCGGACAATGGCGTAGCTCTAGTCCCAAATTTCCGCGCTTGCGCTCGCTCGAGATGCGGCACCAGCTGCTCAGGTAGCAGTAACGGCAGGCGCATTTCGTCCGGATTCCGCCTTAACCCATCAACAACCTCGAGCTGCATCAGATATACCCAACTGATAAGTGCCATACTAGCCCTCTTGTGACGATCTAGCACAATTCTTAAGTTCGCAGTATGAGTTTGTGCAGCGTCACTAAAAATCTCACGTTTCACGCCTCGAACAAATTCATCCGACACAAATTTAATCGCCTGGACCATAAACGGCATCTTACCGAAGCTAATCGCTTTCCCGAAAGATCGACGAAGATCCACCGGGTCGGTGACTCGGTCCGAGGTAGACAGAACCCTCCCGAGAAAGAAGAAATTTAACCAAGTTTGGGGGACAGTAACAGGCGAGATAGACTGCTCAGGCTGGAGTCTCTTTAGCTGTTTGCGCAGCTTCGCTAGCTCGGTTTTGATATCTTTAGTATTACTAGGCAGCAGTTGCATATGATTATCCTCGCCAAATCTGGGTGAATTTGGGTCTTGAAAGGAAGCAACAGTCACGGGTTCAACGAAAGAGGTGTCATCCAGTTGACGTTTCATTTTGCGCAAGTACTCTAACTCTAGATTGGGAAGACGAGTCTTCTAGTACTACACAGAACTGTCAGTGTGACTGTCGGATTCGGTATCGTGAGAGTAGGCGACTGCGCTGCAACTTTTAGCCAGTTCCTTCAGCACCGCTCTCTGTTTCGCTGCTTGTGTAGCCCGTTCTACCTATCCAATCATCCTTTCAAGGCGTTAAATTTCGGCCCGAAGGCGAGCTACCTGGCTCTGAGGATGAGAATCCTCAGAATTTACGTCTACGTCGGTCATTCGACGCAGATCCTCGCTAATCTACACGCTCGTGCGCTCGAGATTTCGGAGAGCAAAAATTTCCTTCTAAAGAGTACGTATCTCAAGCGCAATTGAAGTTTGCGCAAGTCCAGCAGCGTACCTGTCACTGTGTCTAGCTTTCAGTTCCAGCAGGTTCTGCCTTCTCGCATCCGATTCTCGCCTCACAACAGCTACGCCGCCTATTCCGATTATCTTCCCCCACGCGCGGAACACCGCCCTAGGCTCCCAACCCGCAACGAAATGACAGAGGTAGTCCTCCTTACGACCCCCACAGGCTAGCTCTACATCGGAGGTAATAGATGGATCAATCAGAGGTTGCGAAGGAGCAAGTCGGAAGTTCAAATTTGCCTTTGAAATTGAATTTCGTCCTGATACTATTTCTGATCCTTGATTGAAATTCTGAAAAGCACCGTCAGCGGCAAAGAGAGGCATTGGTTGGCGGGACAAACGAACAACGCCTTGCCAATCCCTAATGGATCTGGGGACTGGTGTGGATGTGCTGTCAGATCTAGCCTCCAGAAAGTTTGATTTCGCCTCTAGACCGGATTTCGACTCCAGAAATTTCTGATGCGATTGAATTTGTATCAACTGTTACTGAGCCAACGAGTCTTCCCGCCACTGACGGCAAGCTAGGAGGGGCTCGGGAATCGGTACAGAGCGCCAGTGATAGGGCCAGCCGGGTTCGGATTCGCTGGTGAGAGCTGTCGCAGCAACCCCATCAAATTTAAAAGCTAAGCTACTAGTACTGTCGGAGTCGAGCGTAATGATTTTAAACAGGTTAAGCAGCTGTAGATCAGGCCCATTTAGAAAGCCTAAGACATTTAGGCATACCAGCCTTAGGTTAGTACGATAAGAAGAATGAGGGGCGTCGGACAAGAACATTTTGGATATTAGAGCCCACGATAGTTCAGTTGGGTTTCCACGAGGGCAGTACTCAGTTTTAGTCAGCCATGTTATTTGAATCAGGAAGTTTGGAATAAGTTTTTTTTAGTAGTAAGTTTCGTCAAATTTGTTGTCATCCATGGTAATGTTCGATTCAAGCTGCACAGAGTAATTTGTGATTCAAGTAAATTCGTTTTGCTCGCTAAGAATTGGTGTAACTTTCATGCACTATACACTTAGATTGTCTCGTGTGTTCATACTGCACACTCCACTACAAAAAAAACTTAAAATATAATATGATCTGTGAGGCTTGAGCGGTTTTTGAGTACTTTTTTTTTTTGAAGGTGATTAATAGAAGGTGTGGTTGAATCGGATTCAGAGGGGTGTATAAAGCAGAGAGTCCAGTATTACTACTACTACTACGTGTAGAAAAATAGATTGAAGCCGCAGAGTCACCGTACGTAAACTAAGCAAAAAAGTAGAACGGTACTAATGAGCGGCCATATCATAAGTAATCAATGCTTAGCCTAGAACAGCTATACTATTTATGTTTGAAGACTGACAGTTTATAGTTAAACTGAATTGCACTCAGTACATGAACCTTATTTCGCAGACGGTAATTCATGGTCGTTTTCCATCCTAATTCTAAAACGTTTTAACAGTATTAACTGTATCTCGATACGATATCACGTGTTACACTGTCACACATATTTGCACTGCCAAATGAATCTGGTCGACGCTGCCGTTGGGTTATGAACCATGCATCAGACAAGATTTTTTTTTGAAAAAAAAATGAGTCATTGTCATATCGGCGTCACGATTCGAAGCTGGTCGATTCTAACGTAAAAACAGTGCGGCGTGCACATTGTCATTGTGATTGCATCTTACGTTGATACCTGACATTAGTATTACGCTTTTAGAACAACGAGTAGTCCAAACGAGAACCAGCTGCACTGTAATCTCTTTTTACGGATAAGTGTCGGCATAGTTGGGTCTGCATTTCACTCCCAATGAGTGTCGGCACAGTTGGGCCCTTATGCGGATTGACGAAACTGATGATTTTTCTATGTTGTAACTTGTAGCGATCACGCCCCCATAAGAGGCGTGTCACTACTTGCGGCCTGAAAATAAAAATAAAATAAAACCCCCCCTCCACTAAGAAGGCCGGGATGCTCATCTGATGATTTTCTATGTTGTAACATATAAGGGCTCTAGAACTTGTTATTATTATTCTGGTTCTTTAGAACTTGTTATTATTACCCTGGTTAAATTTAATAGAAATTGTTGCACCATTATCATCATTCAGAATAAAATTTGACATGAGGTTTAACAGGTAAAAGACAGATAACCTCTTCTTCAGTTGGTTCGGATTCAGCTCGTTCTCCTTGTTTTTCGACGATGACTCAGGTCTCCGTCATGGTGGTGAACATAGTTTTTCGTTCCAACTAAGACTCGTAGTTTCCTTCAATTACAGATGATACCGTTCATACCGTATCTGCTTCCTTCTTTTCAGCCCTTAGCCACAGTAACGCACTGACAGTTTTCACAGTATTGCGCGTTAATGAAAAAAATCGAGAGATCTCGGATGCAAATTCAACGCCTAAATACGCGTACGGCATAGTAGATCTTCATTAGCTAACTTACACGTGGACGGCAATCCTTGAACCTAGTTTCTACAGTAGATGATTCCGGCCCGGAGGTTTTTGCGTGTCCAATTATCGTCCTCCCTATACAAACAGCGCCCCCGATGACTTCCCTAAATACACTCATTGGCAGACTTGTCACTTAATCACGTATACAATCAGTGCTATTGATAACCCCAAATTGCTTCGCTCAAAAGTCATGTGGAGAAGTTATCTTTAGATCAGAGTCCAAACCTTCATTTCATTTTATCTTAATTCACACGGCATGTGGCACGCTAGGTTACGCCACGTTTAGTTTAGTTAGTTTAGTTTATTAATAGCGGTGGGCGAAGCCGTCAACAAAGTCAAGCCTAGGTCCGTACATGTTCAACATGAGTCATCGAGATTCGAGAGGCCCAAATGCAAAATATAGTACAGGTACTACTTCAGTTAGACAACAGCGACTGCCACGCTTACACAGTGTTTATTGTTATAACTTATTACGGAAAAACTATAAATGTGAAATTATTATTATTATTATTCAAGCAGTCACTGTCAGGGCTAAGACCAAACTAGCAGCGCTAGAGTCCGGTTGTGGCAATAGTTGTAGACGCAGACTTGAAAGTGAAAGTGTTGAAAATTAGTACGTATCAGGGTATAAGTATATCGTGACAATGATAAATTTTGCTAAAACAGCGGTCCTGGATCTTGACAGAAGTTCTTAAAAAAAAACCTATACTTTCGTACTTGTACTCGAATCTCATTTTCTTTTTTTTTTTGCCAAGCGTTCGCCGTTTTGTCAAACAGACAGATAAAAAAACTCATATGTAAAATCATTGTATTATGTAAACGTGACCTGAAACTCCAAACTGGAATGCCAACTAGTGCAACTAACATAGGGTACTTGGTCCAATGAATCTTCCTCTCAAAATCAAATCCTTTAAAGTCTCTGTTGTAGGCTCGCACCATACCTCTGTCATCGACGAGGTCCGGTGTCTCTTTCATCTAGTAGTAGCTGTGTCCACAGTGCTCTTCGTCGTCGTCGTTGCCGAATTGAGATTCGAAGAGCAGTTAAAGACTGTCTTTTATTTGGTCTAAAATATTATTACGTAACTTTTTTCGTTGTACTGGTTATCGTCGAACGTCATTGTACTAAATTCATGAGTCGTCGGAACGAGCGCCAGATGCGGCAGCAAGCGGATGCGGCGAACTTACAGGTTCTGACGGATCCGAAGTAAGTTTGAACACTTAAGAGCAACCTCAATGTTTCTATTTCATTGCATCGTCAACATATACGTTTCCGTTTCATAGTCCTCCTCAGAATGAGTCGGACTAGTAGGGAATTCCAAGGAATTTTCAAAGCCTGGGCCTAGGGACATGATCGTAGGCGCAGTCGTAGTCAACACAGGCGTTTCCGTTTCGTAGTCCTCCTCAGAATGAGTTGGACTAGTAGAGGATCCCAAGGATTCTTTAAAGTCTGGACCTAGGGACATGATCGTAGACTCAGAGGGCATTTTAGAGGACATCTCAGGACTGTCAGATTCCTTGGTCATCTCCTCCAGAAAGTGCTCGGGAAATTGGAAGCCCGAAGGAAAATCCGCAAGCTTGAGTGAATTGGGGCCCGACCCCAGTGCCATAGTACTGTTGTTTCTGTTGTCACAGAGGTCGGCAGCAGCAAATGGAGGCCCAGTGCCGACACCAGCGAATTCGTGCCTTGTGCCAAACTGAGGTCCACTCTGCGAGCCCACATTCCTCAAATGCCCTAGAACCTGTGGCCCAACATGGATAGACAGACTGTGAAAGTTCAAGTGGCTGTCCAACAACTGCGCGTCAAATTGTGAAACGTTGGCACCAACCTGAGTGACAGTCTGAGCGTCACCCCCTGGTCCTAGCTGAAATTCAAACTGAGGCATTTGAGCCTTAGGCTTTCCAAATTCCGTCGTGTTCTCCCAATCCCAGTCATAAAAATAGTCGTCCTTATGAATCCTTTCTGGGTCGTCCTGAAGCAGACATAGGTGCTGGCGCGATTCGTTCCGGAAGATGTCGGAGAAACGTAACTGGGTCAGTCCGACTACACGGCCGCCTTCGGTTGCGCCATCGACCGACTCGGGGATCAGACGAAACCCTCGAAAGCCCAGCAGGATATCGCTGTTGTAGAGACGGAGATAGAAGTAAACGCATTGCTGGTGACGAATCGGACAGTGATCACCCCGACCGAAACCGGCGGACGCGTTCAGGGTACCTTCCGATTCGGAAGGTTTATCGGTTTTGTTCAGCCTAGAAGTCTTAGTCTTAGATTTGGCCGGAGCAGTAAGGAAGACAGACGTAGAAACTGTCAGATCCTCAGATCCGCTTCGAGGGACCATGATTCTGATAGAACGTAATATGGAAAGTTTTTTTTGAAATAGTATCTCCTAACAAATAGATGGTATCTAACTATGGTGAAACTGTACTGCTTGGACAGTCGAAATTTCTTAGTCTGCTAAACTTGGTATACTTGAAGATCAGACAACAGCCTAATAGTCTATTTGAAGATTAAACAGCTTAAGGTCAAACAGGTTTGTTAACGCAATGTCAAGCGATTCTGGATAGTAGTACGACAGCTATGTTGAAACTAAGCCAAAGTATTCGATTACATACGGCCAATGACACTATTGAAACAAAGATGCTATAGGGATATCGAAAAAGGTAAGGCTACTGATGGTATTACAAAGGAGAACAACAACACAGTTGTGAGCAAGCAAAATTTCAATATAAACCGAAATACGCAAAAGGGCAAGACTATTATTAGTTTCCTCTACATTGCGAATTTAAGTGATTATTCTGGATAGTAGTACGACACTTCAATGTATCTAATATGTTTATCAAGATTATTCAGTTTAGTTTAGTTTATTAACAACGGTGGGCGAAGCCGTCAGCAAAGTCTTTCAACGTATTCATTCATTCATAACATAGACCGCCCTATGGGAGTCTTCACAAGTTAATTGGTTGGTGTTGGTGGTTGGTGGTGAAACAAATAACTAAAATGGTAAGAGTGCGCCCGAGAAACAAAATCCAATTCGTTGGTATTATAGTATGTAATATGATTATCAAGATTATTCAGTTTCGTAATTCAATGACTTCAATGTATGTAATATGACTACCAAGATTCTAGTCTAATGACGTCAACGTATCTGGTCGCGCCAGAGCTAGATGGGTTGTGATCAAATATTTAGTAAGCAGACTTAGTTTTTGAAAAAGAGTAATACCTAACACGTGCAATTTGCTCTAATCTTTCTATCGTGTGTCTTACGTTTAAACTTTCACCTAAAAAACAGACTCAGTGTGAAGACCGACTGTAACTTATGTTATACACAGTACTAATTGATTGATTGATTTGATTGATTGTACTACTCTGTCAGTTTATCTGAGATGAGATATTAGCTGAAATTTAAGTCGACATAAACGATCCAGAATCTTTGAAAGCAGACTTGGTAAGGCGTTGGTTTTTTTTTGGTAAAGCCACTGATAAATCTAAGAAATTCAACGAAGATAAAAGTTATATTATCATTATCATTATCCTTTGTTAGATTCAATTTTGGATTTTTTGACGGCTTTTGCCTGGCTGTGTTCATAAAAACGCTGTTGAGTCCACCTTACGGGGTAATTTCCTACCTACTACTAGTACCGGTGCCTAAGAAAATCATCAACCAGTTACTACACGGATTATTTCAAACACGGCTACCCAGAGATTTGAGATCTAACTGCACACGTAGTCCGCACAGTATCATCGCAAAACCACGATTTGGTCTTTGTACAAATTGATTCAAGCAGAAAAACCGTGATCCATGATTAAGACCGCGCTCTCTACATGATTCGCCGTCTTATTAGATACGAGACTCCAGAGAACAAACAAAGAAAATGGCTCGAACTCCTATTAGTATTTACTATTTTCTAGATCTTGACTAGTTTTCCTTGTTGGACATTCCAGTTGCAGTGTTGTTCATAGACTTTTCGATTTGAGTGTTGCTCATAGCTTCTATCAGTATAGGAACATCAGAGTTACACTAGGCACTATCTGGCAGAAAATCTGCGGCCACCATGATTAGACTAGTTGTGACTCACTGCGATAGTAAACAGTGACACAGTGACACTAATAAAAAGGTACGGATTTCGTGGCTATATTCATTAGATTCATTATCAGCTTTAATGAGTTCAACGAAGAACTTCCACATCAGCCTTAGTCAATGTAACGAATCACGTTCACACTAAGACCTAGGTCATTTCCCATCTTCCCCCCTTCCCCGCTGCCTCTGCTCCCCAGATGCAGCTACTAATTCCGCGATCCCGACCAGCAGCTTCCGTTTGTCGCCCAGCATCGTCACACCTGCCTGCATCAAACCACCGCTATCAAGCGGCTGCGTCGTGAGCAAATCCGTTTTATTGTTAATACCGGTAACCGAGAAAATCATAAAGGCGTGATATTCAGAACCGAATCCTTTATGTGTTCTCTCGAGCCACTTGAATATCCAGGAACTTTCGTGGGATGTGTCGGGCGAAGCTACAGCGGGTTTCACGCATTTTTGGGGAAAAAACAAGATGGTGGGAGCGGTAGATATTGCGGAGGCGACCGTTAGGCCTGAGTCTGGCTTGGACTTTATAGTAATGGTATTTGTTGGTTCTGACGCCGCTTTAGCAGCTGCGGTGGTACCAATCTTAGTATCGCCGTTAGCAGAGGACTCGGATGCAGCGCCAGCTTGGCCCAGTGCCTTCGTCGTTGGCGTTCCTGTTGTTCCCGGTGTCTCTGTTTTTGAGGCCCGGCTATGTCCATATCCAATGGGCCCTTTCACACTGACCATGCTTGTAGATTCTTTTTTTGAAAGCGTAAACGGTTTCGTCGGACTCGTACCCACTTTAGATCCAAGAACAGAGTTAGTTTTTAAGAGCGACTTCGGTCTCTCAAATTGACGCTACTACTAGTACTCAGTTTGCTTTTAGGTGATTCGACGGTTTCCATCGCGCCTGAGTTCTCCTTCAAAGTTTTCTCTGCTTCTTGTTCCGTTTTTCTTTGTTCAGTTTCTTCGTTCTAAGCGGCAGCCGTTACGTCTTCAGAACCCAGCCACAGCCGGGATTGCGTATAAATCGATATTTCGTCCGTCTCTTTCTGGTAATCGAGGGCGACGGCGATTTCGAAGGGGGAACGCACCGGTGGACTGAGTCTCGGAGGCGTCATCAGCGTTAGACTGTTTCTTGGGATCGAGCTTGGGAACCGCGGATTCGTCTCGTTTATCATCTTGGTCGATGGCTCGAAAAGCCGGCGATTTTGACGAAGTCAGAGGGGAATCTTCCAGACGAATCTCAGCAATTATAATATGTTTAAACTCTGGTATCGACAGCACAGACATTGTGATCTGCTCTGGGTAGGTGACTTTGCGCTCGAACCCAACCGTCACGGACGTGTGTGCACGTGACTGGTACCGCCATATCCGGTGCTTCTTTTTGCTGGTAGGACCCAGTGTTCTTACCGATAAAGCATCGAGCACGGTGTTGAAGGCCGAATCGCTTTTCTACTCGGCGTCCCCCTTAATTTCAGGTTATATTTCAGGTCTTCTGATGTCGATTTCGCCCTTCTAAGGCTAAGCCTAGTCCCCGCACTCGTACTCAAACCACGTCTGTGTTATCTACGCCTACGGTTTATAAACCATCTACGGCGGCTTCTTCCGCATCCCGCTAAATTCATCATTCCAGTCCATTATCGTTTCACTTTTCTTCGGTTTCGTGCGCCCCACCAGGTGATTCGTCTGCAGTTTGCACTCCTTCGTGATGTAATTCAGGACAGCGTCGTAGTTCTCGTCCTAGCTGCAGATACTTTTGCAGACGCAGAACTTCTAGAGTAGCCAAGAGTGGAGGTATATCGCTCCGGATGAAAGACCAAAAGTGAGACCGAAGAAAACTGCGGTGATGAGCATTCCCCGCATGAAGTCGCCACTGTCCATACTATGCGAAGTAGGCTTGTAGTGGCGTTTTTTATAAGAGTTATTCTGTTGCTCAGAGAGATGCGGATTTTGAGGAGGAAAATAGCGATCAGAGAGAAGTGGGTTAAGGGTCGGAGACCTTTACGTAGTTGAGACATGTCGATTTGAAGCGAAGTCGAGTCGGAGTCGTTCGACGGTACTTCGTTGTTTAAGAACTCTAAGTACTGGATATGCAATTAAGTGAAAAGGTTATTTGATCCGCGTTAATTCTTAAAAGTCTCGATAGTACGGTCTAAGTATGCAAAAAGCTGTGATGACGCCGGTATTTTCTACCGATGTCGACTCGTACTAAGGAAGTACACAGATGGAAATCTCAATCTGATTCTCTATGTGCTCTACCTGTTCACTCTATCTGACATCATGACAAAAGATTTGTTGAAAATGATTGAAAATCTTCCAATGAGAAAGAAATCGAGATTTGAGCTATTCTCTCGTCCACACCTCTAGTAGCATCGTGAACGGTGACTGTGTCACGATGCTATTAGCGGTGTGGCCGAGAGAATACTTTCAAATCATGTTAAAAATATGCATTTTTATTTGATGCCAGGAGTTCCGTTTCCACATCCTATCCGCTTAAAATAGAACAAGCGAAACATTCTTTACGAACTCCCATGTAACTGTGACTGTGACTCGTTCGACAATTCTGATCGCTCTATTTCGTCTGATCTTCATTCTCAAGACAGTCACCTATGATTAATTGCAGTGCAGACTCCGAGGACCGATGCGTCTAAACTTGAAAAAATGATAATATCAGAGTTTAAAATTACCTTATAAATTCACGTTTTAACTTTTTCCACTTGCTGACTATCACTACCTTCAGATTTCGCACCAGAACCATCGTCTCGCACCACCCTACTCACGTTGTTCCGATCAAACTGCACTTTCCCCGTTAAGTCTTCAACATTAGCACCATCTACCTGACTCTGCGCATCCAGATTCCCCCACTGCACCGCCGCCCCTACGCTTCCGTCGTATTTCTCAAGCCGTATCATGCCCACCGTCGTATCATGTTCTTTCAACCAGCTTGCAATCGGCGGGAGGATGTCCTTGTCCAAGCGCTCACTCGTTCTTTTTTCAGTGTCCTTGCAGCGCACGCTCATGTAGACGTCTACGTGGGGCGTCTGGTAAAGCGTGGGGACCACGTTCAGCTGGAGGACGCCCCTGGGGACTGCAAATTGCTGGCGGAGAAGAGACTCGAGCGCATTCAGAGTACGGGGCTGGCCGAGAGGAGTCTGGGAGATGGCACGCGGGGAGAGAAAGAGAGTTACGAGAGGCATGATTTGTAGCAATAAGTCTGTAGTTTGGATTTCTAACTAGTAGTATTTGATTCAAAAAGTCGAAGTGAGCGTGACGCTGGGATTACAGCGGTTTCAGGTTATCGAGATTCAAAATAGCATCTATGAGAGAGACTTTATCAGTCTGATAGACTTCAATGGGGTACATGATCCGTTTTAAGGAAATCTTCCGTATACGACCCTCAGTAGGCTCAGATTTGACCACTAAAATCTCAGCACTCGTAAGTCCAACATTTGACTTAAATTACCCGTATACTCATTGCTATACGAACACTGTAGCAGGTGTCCGAACCAGCATAAACTTGCTCAAACATGGCCCAGGTAGTATCGGGTAGTACAGCCTGTCATCTGAGAGAATATGTCTTTATCTATTTCAATTCGGATTCCATTCTTTCAGCATTATGCTGCATTAATACTACTTGACTTCCATCCTGAATATGCTTAGCCATGGACCGGTGAGTCGCGTTTCTACTAATCTAAGGGGTTCGTACTTCGAAATATCTTGAGAGAGCAACTTCACTTACACATGACTTGGGCTCCCAGACTACAGTGGGTTTTGTCCAGCGTAAGTCTGCGACCGAAGCCTAATCCATTTTTAGAATACACGCTATACTGTCACCACTGTGATCTTAGCACCACTGTGATTGTACAAGCCCAGTGCCTCTCGCATATCTGTGACCTGTTAGTTGACTTTAGCACACTATGATTGCCACTGCGCGCAATATGCATCCTAATCAAAATTACTAGAACGGCTTAAAAATGAGTCTGTAAGGCCAAGCTTATGCTGTTTGCTAGTAGTATGATATTTGCTAGTATGTTTATCCCATATGCCTACAAATTCCAATCTCGCTCTGCGCTGAAACTTTAGTCTTTAACTCATGAATAAGGAATCAGACCGAGTTTCGAACTTATGTAATGAACAAAATATGCTAGGTCTAGTTTAACGCGATTTGAGATCTTGGACCGTGACTCAGAGTCTCATTCAAAAAATGCTTGATCAATGCGAGTGTTAATCAATTCTTTTTTTAATAAATAAAAAAAAAAAAAAAAACATCTATTTTACACATATTTGATGTATGCTGACTGAAGGTTAAACCTGCATAGAGTCTATACAAGAGAAAACC
>JACKZZ010009408.1_pt1 | contig 11978 bp, 5 predicted proteins | sample 8027871 | NCBI WGS metagenome assembly JACKZZ01 (sample SAMN15724774, study PRJNA655200) | protist metagenome | isolation source: fluorescence activated cell sorting (FACS) single amplified genomes of... | place: USA: West Boothbay Harbor, Gulf of Maine | collected 2000-07-19
ATAAACGAAATAATATTGTAATCACGCAACATCTCCTTCTAATTAAGGGATAGCAAGATGAAAGATTCTAGCCATCCTGGTCATGATATCCAGGAAGAAAGGAACGATGACACGAAAATAATTGGAAATAATAGTCCGAAAAACGGGTAATATGCGGTTCGAACAGCTTAATTTGCTGCTGTATACGCTATTTTTGTTATGGTCATGTAATGCAATACAAGAAGCCCCATCTATCGTGTTCATGATTGTTTATTTTGGAGAAAAGTGGCCTTCCTTGATGACTTCGTTTCTTGTGGGTGCATCAGAGAATCCTTCCGCGCAATTTACGATAGTATCAAATATAAAGGCATTACCTACAGATCCCTGGCTAAAGGCCGAGAATATTCGTTTGGAAATCATGAGTATATCCTCTTTGAATGCGATTTTATTCGAACGATTGGATCTGGATCGAAGCAAACCTGTGACCTTTAAAACTGCATATAAGTTAGTGGATTTTAAACCTATGTTCGGATACTTATTCCCAGATTTAGTGTCTGGCTTTGATTTCTGGGGTCATATTGATGCAGATACTATTCTTAGTGACCTACGCGACCATGACTTCTTGCAATCAGACCTTCTCCTCGACCATGACATTGTCAGTGGAACGAACGGCATGTGTAATGGTCCTATTCAAGTATATAGGAATACAGAACATGTTAATACTCTATTCTGGAAAGGTCGTGATACGGCCCATGTAATAAATTCTACGATTAATCTGGGGTTCACTGAAAACCACGGAATAATGAAGACTCCATTCCCGATCATCATTCGTAAGCAGTACATACATAACAAGCTCACCTGGAACCACACTGCTCGAACATACCTAGAAGACAGATGGTACTTTCGCAATGGGGCTGAACATAGCCATGTGTGGAGTCCAAAGTACCACCTTCGGCTACTGTGGAACTCTACAGGATTGTTCCAGCAGCGACTAGGTAGCTGTGTCGATATAGGGGATGGGGCCGGTGGGGGTGGAGGTGATGTAGAGATAGACACTGCAGCCTGCTCACAGGCGAGAGCTTCAGGCGTGTCTGGGGCACGAGTTGTAGTTAATGAAGCAGAAACAGAAAGGGTGGCTGGTTTCTTTCATATGATTAGTTGGAAATACCGCAACGGTTTCAAGAGTAACACTCCTTCTCTAGTCAAGCACCTGCAGCAAGGTAAAGCATCTCGAAACATTTACATTAGCTGCCACGGACTCAGTGTAGTTGATGATAGTAATACGAAGATGGACACGCTTGCCAAGGTGGATGCAGTGACCTCCACCCGCTGTGAATTTGACCGTAGTATCAGTCACTTCTTCCGCCTCGGACACAAGCCTGCATGTCTTGGAGGCCCTGATGCCTATGATGGGATGAAAGCCTTCGCGCTTCGGAATAAGAAGCGGGAGGGTAAGGGTAAGGGTAAGGGTAAGGGTAAGGGTAAGGGTAAGGGTAAACAGGGAAAAGAATAGAACAAGAAGGACATAATTCAATATATAGTATAGTTTACGTTTTTGTTTAAAAAAAAATATTTTTATATCGTTTTATTTATTTTGATACTACAATACATGTTTATTAAGTTTTATTGAAATACTTTATTCTAGCATTTTACTTCTTCTCAGTGATCTTATTAACCTATAATGAAATAAGTTTTTTTGCTTCTCATTCGTTCTTCATTTTATTTTATTTTTGTTTTTTTTGGAGTTGGTTGTATTTTATTTAGTTCTCTTCTTTATCATAGTCTGTTGTAAAAGCTGTCACGAAAAGACTAATACCACACATCAGTAAGAAGATAGATAGAATAGCTCTGATCTTGGGTCTAGCATCCTTCATATGACTAAATACTTCACTTCCAGCAAGGACACCTGCAATAGAGCATATCAAGACAGATAGATATAAGCCCCAACCATCGCTTTGAAAGGTAACCTTGGCATCCTCAATAGTAGCAAGATAATATATTATACGCATACTGACATTCGCAAGAGTAATTGCAGCACCAGTGGCAAGCTGAGCCTTCTTAGTGAACTGTACTGGAAAAGGAGTATGAAGAAAGTATAGAATAATTGGAGGACCACGAATACCACATAGTCCTCCTAGGAATCCCGAAAGAACTGCAGCAAGAATAGTATAGAAAATAGCGGAATTAGTAAGCGGAATCGCATCATATTCCTCTTGAGTAGGATTAGAAGCTTCGATTACGAAATTCTTGTGGTCATCTGGGAGCTGAAGGGCATGTTTGGAATCAACCTTGGCTAGTTCCTTTAATTCATGCTTCATACTGCGGGCTTGAACTTTATTGAATGTCAATTCATAACCTGGCTCATCATCAAGAATGACTACAACCGCAGTAATATCATCCATATAGTCACCACGATCTATCCAATGCTGTGTGGCTTCTCTAACTAATGCAGCAGCAGCATCTGAAGGACAGTCAAAATTGGAAACGAAATCAATTATAACCTGAGGAGATTGCCATTCTGTGATTCCATCAGAGCAGACTACAAGGATATGATCCATTTTATCAACTTTATGTTCTGTAATTTCAGAAGTTGCAGAGACACCGATCGAATGAGCGTAAGAATCACCAATTGAGCGTGAAAACCCGCACCCAGGTAATTTCTCACCTTTTGCCCATATTCGTGGAGCTTTATCGCTCTCATTCCAATCTTCATTGATTGGTGCATCACCATCACGTTGGTCAGTTGTCATAACCTCACCGCCTGATGCAATAATTCGTTTTCGTTCATCTAATCTAAGTGGGGTATGGTTATTACTCAATTGTGTAGCTTTCATCTTGTTAATAGAACAACGGGTACCAAGGATAACAGCAGAGTCACCAACACTAGAAACAATCATTGTATCACCTTCTAAAAGTAGAGTAGAAGCAGTAGTACCAGAGTATTTATCATCAGTTTTAGAAGAACCAAGATCAGCATGTCCCTGCTCATGGGAGAATTTCAATGCCTTGTGAGTATTTCCACCATTTCTTTTCATTTCTTCAGCAAATAATTTAGGAATTTGTTTAGTGGCAAATTCGGCACAATGATGTCCTTCAGTACCATGACCATCAAATGCACTGAACCAATGCATATGCCCATTATTAGCTATTCCCATCTGCATCTTCGCACGGTCTTGATTAGGTTTATCATGTTGATCAGGATAGTATCCACGCTGAGTGGCTGAAGCAGAACGGAAGTGACGCCCGTTCGCTAAATGGCCATCAAGATCAGCGACTACTTCCATGCGCACCTTCAATTGGGCCTTGGTAAGAAATGGCTCGCCTTTCTTATAAAATGAATCACCGCGACGAATATGGAGCATTTTAGGACCACCTTCGATCTTTGCGAAAGAAAGAACCTCTTCTTGATAGATTCTGCGTTCGTAATCACCAGGATTTTCTACTTCAAGATCTAATTTCATTTTTTTAATTCCTTCCTTATTCAAACGATCAAATCCCGCAAGTTCAACTTCAGAATAAACCGATGGCTCAGTCCAGTGCGATGCAGGTAGGCCACTTTCAGGATCAACAGCTTTCACTAGATGTGTTTTATAGCCCATAAAAGTCAAAGGCTCATAAGCAATTGTCTCGATTAGCTGCAATTCGTCATCCTTCAAGCCATCTTTTCCAGCCCATTTTGCCATTTGAGTCTTAGCAAAAGAGTCACCACGAGTAAGATTCATGAATTGTACAGATAAACCTTGTGCCTTCTCAGCCTCACGACCTTTGTTTGCACTTCCAATCAAATCTTCAGATGTTTTCATTAATAATACACTAGCTTGACGCTTGACACCACCAAAGTGACGCTCACCGATAAAGTCATAGACTTTTTTCACTGCATTTTTCTTATCTCTCAACATATCTTCATAATGGAGCTTATGCAATAGTTTAGGAGTCTCTCGTAATATTTTACATGCAGCACCTTGTAAGTTCGCCCACTTCTTTGCAATAGCATGATAATGACAATCACCGACAGGGGTCTTCATAAAAGACATGGCAACATCACGGGGATCTCTGACTAGATATACATATCTTAGACGCTTTTCTCCATAAAATTCGAGTAACCAATCATGATAGTTCGACATTCCCATAGATTTGCACATCCAAATACGCTTACCATTTGACTTGGCATAAAACCCCATTATAGCATCAAAAATAGCAAGTAAATACATACCAGGTGGTATAGAATCCTTATTCTTCTTTTCATTGCGTGCCTCTTGCAGTCTCTCAATATTGTCATGTGCTGTATTATACATTAATGTACGAGAAAAGATAATAGCGGCACCATGTTTATTTGACCAAGGTACTTGATTACGCTCTACGAAAGAACATACATGATCAACTAAGATACGATAGTTTAATTCAATATTGAGGTCACCAAAGTTAGGTAAAAGAGGAATATATTCACGCATCATATGGGGAGGATGGGGGCAACCAAGATCTTCACGTTGATCAAGCATAGTACGTAACCAATTCGATCCTGAGCGTTGTGATCCTATCATAAAGAAACAAGGGGCCTCTTCTGTATGCTTATGAGATGTTTTTGATACATCTTTTATTTTACTTGAAAACCAAGGATGAGATAATGCTTCAGATGCAGAGAATCGCTTCGCTGGATTTGTAACAAGACAAGCTTTGATGAAATCTTTAGCATCCTTACTAACCATTTTCCAACCATGACTTTCGTCAAAATCAAATTTTCCCTTCACAATTAGTTCTTGAAGTTTCTTGTCATCAACAGCATCAGTTTCACCTCTGAAAGGTTGGTAACCAACTAAAAGGGAATATGTAATTACACCAACAGACCAAAGATCACAATTTAGATTATAATGTTCTTTTAGAAGAATCTCAGGGGCTACATAGCTAGGACTACCACACATTGTCTTGAAAGAATTTTTACCTGTACATTTCTTCGCAAAACCAAAATCAGCAAGTTTAATAATAGCATCATCTTTATCTGAATCCAAAAGTAGGTTCTCTGGCTTTAAATCACGATGAGCAACATTTTGAGACGCAAGATATGCTACGGCTTCCAGCATAGTAGCCACGATTTTACGACCTGCAAACTCTGTGAAGAATGAAACTGATGATAATTTATCAAGTAAATCACCACCACCTAATTTTTCAGTAACAATATAGTAAGTCTCAGGATCTTCAAAGACATCAACCATTGACATAACATTAGGATGTTTCAATGTTGAAAGAAGATCTAATTCATGTTGAAGAGCAAGCTCCTCCTCAGGCGCAATTGATTGTCGAATAATTATTTTAATAGCAAAGTGGTCACCCGTCTATAGAAGGAGGAGAATAGAATAAGAAAAGAAAAGGAGAAAAAGAAGAAGAGAAGTTGTTAGAAAGGAAAATATGATAGGAAGTAGGGAAGTAGTTGGGGAATAGATTCTATCTTACCTTTTTGTGAAACCCCTCCTTCACAATAGAAAATGAACCAGCACCGAGTTCTTTACCGAGTATGTAAGAATCCTTAAATCCACTTTTCTTCTTCTCGTTCATCTCAATATCTCCAATAGAAGCAACAACACCTCCATTTTCAATATCACCATTTCCACAAACGCTTGCTTTTAGACCCTTTTCAGGTGTCTTTGAAAATCCAACAGGAGCAAGTTTTTCAGCAATAGCAAGTAATCCAGCAATATGTTGAACTTCATGATGAGCTGGAGGTACATCATCTGCAGCATCCTTTTGTGAAATCTTAGAATAATGACGATCAACTTCATCTGCTTTGTCGCCATAAATCCAATGTAAAACAAGAGTAGAGAAGAAATCAAATTTATTATAAATTTCAAATATCGCAATGAAAGTGACCAAAATAGCACCAACAAGAACAATAATCTCTACACTTATCTCACCAGCAGTAAATTGTCCCAATGGGGTAGCGATAAGAGTTGCTGGAATGAATAAATAAAGCATTCTTTTGCTTGCATTGTTCCATACATCAGCCTTATATACTAACAATGGCTGAACACAAAACAACGAGAAGGCTTGTATAAATACTGCCTCTGCAAACTTTCCTTCATATCCAGAAAGAGCAGCAATTTGCCAGATGAAAAGATAAACGATGGCCATTCCAAATCCTGTTAAAGCTACACCAAAATTCCCAAAGAAAGCTGATAAAGAGAGAACAACAACATCAACAACACTAGGAGCCATTGTGAGTGATGGTTATCTATTCAATATGGAAGTGTGGAAGGCAAAACAAAACGTGAAAATTTTCTGTTTTTAATATCCCTCGAACTTTCCATAGCTTTCCATAGCTTTTCGCGATCTTTTCTCTCTTCCTCAATGACCGGGAGGGTAAGGGTAAGGGTAAGGATGAAAAGGGTAAGGAAAAAAGAACAAGAAGGCAAGAAGGACATTATCAATAGACTTTTTTTTGTTTACGTTTTATCAACATTTTATTAAAAAGCCGTACACCATGGTACATCCCTGGACATCGTTTTTGACTAAAAAAAAACATTTCGAACACACCGACATCCACTATACAATTTTAAACACTTATTCATCTTATCTCAGATTCAGGGAAATAACAACCACATAATATTTATTAACAACACAAATCATTTCTTCTTCTTTATACATTCCTCAAACTCGAAAGACTTGAAAGCTGCAGTCGTCGGATTTCCTCGCTATCCCTTTCAGCAATGCTTTTATTATTCATATCAATCATGCAACAGTACGACAGGTCCACCTCTTCTAATGGAGTCCACCCTTCATGTCGCCTACGACGCTGCTGTTGCGAGATTACACTGATTATATCAGTAGAGAGAACAGGGCACCCACTCATGTGCAAGACGCGTAGTGCGGACATCTTCTTCAAGACAAGCTTCACAGTAGGAGTAGATACATCCGTCTCTGAGAGCTCTAACTCTTCCAATGTCGTAGTGAATACTGCGTTAGGAAGAATTGCAGCCATTTCCTCATCTGAGAGCAAGTGGCAGTTGGTCATGTCAAGTGTCCTCAAAGCAGGCAGTGAGACAAGACCGCGTAGACCTGATCCAGTAATATTCACATTAAAACACGCCAACTCCTTCAATTGACGCATGCGTCCAATATTCCAGAAGGCTGTATCGCTTAGACCGGTACAGGACCCTACATCTAGTTCCAATAGGGTTGAACCGCACTTGGACCGGGTGAGTACACCTATTGCACCATCCGAGAGGCGCCCCAACTCATTTAACGATATGGACTCTAGGCACTCACAATGTCGAGCTAGAGCAAAGATAGCCTCATTTCCCACCTCATAGCATCCCATAAGTGTCAGTTTCTTCAACCGAGATCCAAGCGCTTCTGCCAGGGCAATTATCGCATCATCCTTGACGGTACAATAGGATAAATCGATTTCTTCGATATAGGGAGCATGACGAGCGATTTGCCGTGCACAGTACACACTCAAGCACCCCCCTTGTAGGATAAGGTTGCGTAGAGAGCTGCATGAGCGGACTAGTTCGATAGTGAGATGTTCAGTTAGTACACTAATATCTAGTTCCATTCTTCTTAGGTGTGAACAGTGGATAGAGAGGGCTCTAGCAGCCTTCTCGTTGACTGTATTGAACCCTTCCCCCTCCTTAGAGATACAGCGAAGCGTGCTCGACCAGACGGAAGACGCCTTAACGAGGATATCGCACATTCTATTCAGCGAGCCCTCACTGCTACCATTCAGTAACACTAATTCTTCGCAAAATGGCATCAAACGAGTGAGAAACCGCATGAATCCCGTACAGTTGTTGTGATCCACATCTACAACTGCTTTTCTACCATTCAACAATCCATACCGCAGAACTTGTTCGCGAAGTATACTGGAGGTTGCATTAAGAGAACTCAACTCTTTATAACCTAAATAATGCAAAATCTCGAAAAAAACATCAGAATTCAGGTTCACCAAACTCTTTTTAGCTATAACACTACTCCCAACTCTACGAAGAGGTATAAAATTGAATAATTGATCCTCCATATCGATCGAGTTTCAATAATTGACAAATTTGTGGAGCTTGACCGATATTCTCGAACCTTAAATTAAACTACCTAAACCACCTATGTCGACCGTGGTTAGTTAATGCTCATGGATAATCTGATAATCTTGCCTTAGTTAGCTAAAATGGAGAACATGGATGAGAAGTTGATGTCTTTTGTGAATGCGTTAGGTTTAGTGACGTTTCTTGCGATAGTGGCATATCATTTTGTGACTGCAACTCCCAAGGATGCAGAGGTGTAAATAACCTCCATTGATACCTCCATTGCATTGCAAACGAATGCAACTAGATAGATAGATGGAGGGGGATTGAATGGACGAAAGGAAGGAAGGACATGTTTTATTACATACACATTATTATTATTGAAACTAGGATAGGAGTTTAGTTTGAAGCGATTTGTTTATTGTTTTCATGTCATACGGCATATCATATCTTTGGACAGGAGTGAGGATGGAGGATGAAGGTTGCTCTGTTGCAATGTTTTTCTTATTATTTTCCACAAAGATAGAAGGCTTTTTATTATTATTGCAGTGCTTTTAACTGCATATTAGCTGATTATACCTTTCAAGGTATAAAAGAAGAAAAAAGAAAAAGCTTTAAGTCTACAGTACCATATAAGAAGATAAAGATCTTAATAATAAATAAAAGCTTATCTACCTACCCCTACCTATCTACCTATTCATCTATCTATTCACCTTTCATTCATTCAGTCGTGGCTCCGAAACATCAGCTACTAGTGGTTTAAACACTCGAGTGAACTCTGACAGCATCAAGCCCAGCTTCACATCGACCGCACCGCCGCCCATGAACACATAAGGGGGCGACACCTCAGTGATGGCTGATGCCATAATCACAGGCAGATCGCGCGCGAGGCCGAAGGGACAAACACTATTGTGAGTGAAGCCGGTCACTTTATCACCATCCACTGCGAGTTGCAAGTTATACTTACTCTTCGGCAATCGACGGTCGACTGGTCTAAGCTTTTGCAAGAAGCGCTCGAGCTTCTCACTGGAGAACTTTGCATTGTATTGCACTAGTAGTAGGTAGTACCTACTATAGGATGGGTCATACGACAGAGACCCACTCTCACTCTCACTACTGCTAGTGGTGGTTGCTCCCGCCTCAGAAGGGTCAAAGTTCACATTCTCAAAGACAATGCTCTTGCATAGCTGGTCAATCGAGCAGGGATTGGATTCTAACGAGAGGCATACTGCCCTCTCTATCATAGGCCTATCATAGTAGTCCTTAGGTACTCTACACAGCCGGGTAGTGCTTACACTACTAGTGGAGAGGTGCTTGCGAACGCGCATCACGCCTTCGATAGCTTCTAACCGGTCAGCTGCCGCTTGGATACGAGCAAGAAGAGCGGGGTCTTCCTTGTCTTCCTCCTTTTCCTTCTCCGGTTCAGGAGTTGGAGGGGTGACAGCGATGGGTTCTGGTGCTTCCACGACTTGTTCAGGCTTGTGTTGAGGGTACACAGGGGGCATAGTGGTAAGCACTTGATGTGGATTGAGGTATTCTTCGTATGCCAATTTCTCAGCAGCCTCTTCAGCTGCTATTTCCTCTTCCGTTTTCTTTACTTTTGCGGCTTGCGGTGGAGATTCTAAAGGCTTTTCCGCCACATTTTCAGCGATCTTCTGCACATCAGGCACAGGAGCAGGTGTAGCCACAGGGGCAGGGGCTGCTTCAGCTGCTTTCGACTTTGAATTTCCCATGATGATGAGGCTATTCAAGCTTTTCTTCGAATTTTGGATTATTACCCACCAAAACCTGGAAAACCCAGTGGAAACCTGGAAAAGGCGAACAAGAACAAGAGTTATACCTTACTAGAAACCAGTTGTTGGCTAGACCTACACAACAGAAGCCATGGAAGGCGTATCCCGAGTCGAAGATTCAATGGAGTATTTTTTTCTTTCTTTATTAAAAACGTTTAAGTCCAACCAACAATATTCTACGGTAAGTATTCATAGAAGAATTAAAAGTAGCATCCCTTTGCGGACTTAAGACACAGTGCTACTCCGCAAGAGAGCTGACCCACCAGCTGAGAACTGCCTCGTCAAAGCTAGGTGATTGGGACTGCCGAGTTTACCCTTCGCACTGGCAGACTTATTGAGATTGAAGAACTCCTCAAACCCATCAATGGCTGCTTCCATAGGGTTAGGCTCGACGAACTTGGTTTGGAAATAACCTTGAGTAGTGGCTAGTGTCGGACGCTTATAGGATGGGTATCGTCTTTGAACATCTTCTAGCATAGCAAGAAATTTCTGAGAATAATCTTCCAGCTCTTGATGCTCTGGGTAGCGCATGGTGCAGCGTTCCACGTTCTGCAAGTCCGCTGCTGCTCCTGCTGCTGCTGTTGCTGCTGGAGCAGGAGCAGCGCTACCAGTCTTCTTCTTCTCCTTCTCCTTCTCCTCGTCATGATTTGTCACCACAGCATCAGGGGAAAGACCAAAGATGACTCTCACACGCTCCTTCTCCATTAACCCAGCCCCATCCAAAACATCAGCTCTCACCTGGGTTGCACCAAAGAGCCTCTTGTACTGCGCTACAATAGCGTCATTGTCACCTGACTTGAACTCGAAGTGTCGGTCCATTCTTCCTGGCCTGATCAATGCTTCATCAAGCCGCTCATAGTGATTCGTCGTGAAGAACACCATACGTCCTTCTTGCGCAGTCACCCCGTCCAGTGCGTTCAATAAGCCCCCAAAGGAGAAACAGCAATTCTCAGTGGGGTTACGGAACCGTGCCTTTGATACATAAGGCTGACCCTCCTCCTGCTCAACATCCTTATCTGACTCCTGTGACAAAGGTGTAGGATTCCTTATTCTAGGTTCCTTACGCTCCTCCTCTAACGCTGTCTCTGCAGCTACTAGCAGTCTCTTCACTTCTTCGACCAAGCGGCCCATGTGTTTAAAAGGCTGCAAGGACGTTTTAAGCATTTTCGTGTCCGCGAGACTAAGGGTAAGGTTGATAGTTCCAGGAAGTTTCTTCGAGAGCCGCTCCAAATCTACCAGTGGACGGGAGAAGCAGTGGTCATTTTCATCGAAGTCGAGTGCCTTGAGTGCAACCATGAAATTCCACCATTCCTCAGTATCTAGAGCCGTGCTAGTACTAGTACTAGTACCTTCAGAGGGAATTCCACCAAAGGATACAGTACCAGCACCGGGACCTAATGTAAGTCCAGTAGTAGCACCAGGAGAAGCATCCTTGGCTGGATTCTTTTCGCTTTTCTCAGCGCCTTTCTTCTCTCCACCACCGCCACTACTACTACCGCTGGACGCAGTACTAGTAGCCGCCGAAGTACTCTCGTCGATTATTGAATCCTTCTTCGACTTTATGAATTCCTGCACGATTTTAGCGAATTTATCGAGGGTAGTATCATCGTGATCACCAGCCTCGCTCCTATCGCATGCCGGCTCAAGTAGCTCAATGAGTTCTCCTAAAAGGTTCTTATACTCTGTTAATTGTTTTAACGACATAAAGGGAAGGGAAGCGGGTCGAGGCAGATCACTAGGATTAGCTTTCGGGTTGGTACTATCCGTGTCACTGGCACCGACTTGTCGTCCACCACCGCGACTTCCCGGTCGGGGATACCTACCCCCACCATCAGCATGCTTAGCCTTGACTTTTTCGTGTTCTTCATCAGAAATAAAATAGGAGTCGATTTCTTCGAAAAGCAATATTGAATTAGGTTCAGCCTGATTAATCAAGATCTGGATTTCTGAATCACGCATATTATCCCTCCCAGTGGGGTCCACAATGCATAGAGGGACGTTAAGTTCCCCCGCTAATGCGAAGATGAAAGAGCTTTTCCCACAACCCGGTTCCCCATATAACAAATATCCCCGCCGGTACGGCACACCCTGATCTATGTACCGCTGACGACCGTCCAAGAAAGACCGACAGTCAGCCAGGATATCTTCCTTCACACTACCAGGCAAGTGCACAGTAGTGATCGGCCGCTTGAGATAA
>JACKZZ010016649.1_pt1 | contig 11977 bp, 6 predicted proteins | sample 8027871 | NCBI WGS metagenome assembly JACKZZ01 (sample SAMN15724774, study PRJNA655200) | protist metagenome | isolation source: fluorescence activated cell sorting (FACS) single amplified genomes of... | place: USA: West Boothbay Harbor, Gulf of Maine | collected 2000-07-19
ATATTACGAATAAGAACTTTAAGAAATTTAGATTTAAAGCGCGTGACAGAGGAAGAGCGAAGGAGGGTATCTGACTTATTTAAAGCGGAGGAAAGTACTCGCGCAGAAGAACGAAGGCAGCAAAAGGTGGAGCAAGAACGTTTAGATGCAATTAACACTGTTGAAAAAAAATGGAAAGCTGAAATGCAAAGTTTGGGTAATGGAAAAGCAAGTGACGCCGATGAAAACAAGAAAAAGAGCAAGCGGGATAACTTGTACTCTTCAAATTCTGGGTATTCAGAAGTTGAAGTAGAAGGGCTTCTAAAGCGATTGTGTATATATGGACCTGGGTTTAGTGTATTGACAAATTCAAAGATTCAAAACGCAGTAGAAGAAATTAAAATAACCTACGTTAAATTCGACACGGCAGCAGATACATTTAGTAAATTTAATTCATTTAACAAAGTCCGTAAAGTGATTTTGAATAACGTTAATTTAAGTACGTTGAAACAAATTGAAAAATTTTGTTTATTGCCATCTTCCATTACAGAAATCGATGTTGAAAACAATCCTGTAAATGATTTGATGTTACTGAGGCCATTTGTTGCACATTGTTTACCACATATTAATTCTATAAACGGCGTTACCATAGCGGATTCAGAACGATTTCGTGCAAGTCGTATATTTTCAAAAGCATCGCATATAGTTCAAAAATCAAAGGAAAAGAATTTATTTGAAAGCGTAAATCAAGACCGGTATAAACAAGTCAGCGATAAATATACTACTTCTATTATGGATCATGCTGTTAGAATTGAAGAGCGTTTGACACAATTAAATGAGACATGGCCAGAGATTGTACAAAAGATTGTGAAAGATACAATGATTGGGTTAGACAGTGTTGCAATGTTTTCCTCTATGTCATTATAGAAATAAGAAAATAAAAGTTAATCCCTATATTTGGACGCGCGCTTCGTTGGTGCATAAATTGTTTTTCTTTCTCATTTTGGTACCCGAGTATTAAAATATTGAGCGAGATTTAATAAAAAATAATTTTTTTTTATTTATAAATTTATATTTTATATATGAGTTAAGAAAATAGCGTTTCGTAAATAATAAAGAGATTCTACGCATTAAATATATATGCATTTATAAATGAGTAAGAATTAATTATATATGCATTATCAATTATATGCATACCAGGTAAGTGTTTCTAAACGTATATAAGCTTTTTTTACGAAGAGATTAAGTGTATAAAATATATCATAAGCTGTTTGTACCATAATTGGTAATATTTTAAAAAATATTTTCTAAAAATACTTTTAACGTTTTCCTTGCTATTTTTTGTTTATTTTAGGATATGGACTCAACGAAACGTCGTAATCGGATGGTCCAGGGGTCTGTTTACTTCTGTATATAATCCAGTCTAGCTCTGATTTTGGATTACCTTCTGCCATTTTAGGTGTAAATGATGCACCTGGTATCATTTTTGGTAAATAGGCATTTGGTCCGGGTGTTTGTTTCGCTCTGTATATAATCCAATCAATTTCTGACTTTGGGTCTGCATCTGATATTTTGGTTGTACCGCCTCCACCAGTAGATTGTATCTTAGGCATGTATTGGTTTGGACCCGGTGTTTGTTTAGCTCTGTAAATAACCCATTCTATATAACTTTTTGGGTTGGCAGCAGAAATTTTGCCACCACCAGGTTTTAAATATTTGCCAGTAGCACCGCTTTTATACTGTGGTTTATTTCTATCTTTCATTATTCTTCTTTTAACACGCTCGCGTGCTTTCTCCCGTGCTTTCTTTGCACGTGCAACTTTAGCCCTAACAATTTCAGGGTCTTCTGCTTCTTCGAACATCTTTCGCTATTAATATAATTTACAATGTTTATTTGTTTCTTTTAATTCGCGGAAGCCTGGCAGTAACTGCGTTGCCGCAAATGGTTGTTGTAACTTTCTTTTTGCTGTAATAATAATATATATATAATAATAATGTTATTTATATATTATTATTATTTTATATTTTTTACAGTGTTATAATAATACTAAATTACAATTATTAAGGATGGACGACACTACAAAAAATAATTGGTATGATAAAAGAAAAAAAGTCTGCTGTGTTGTAAATAAAGCTGAAGAAGGTATTGTCATTCTTGTTGTTTATTTTAATTTTATTATAAAAATGCAATAATAATAGATGTTACTTTATCGTAGATATGCCTCGTGGGTGTTTTTTCATTATTATGTGCAAGTTATAGGATTATCCTTTAGCTTCTTCTAGCGGATAAATAAATTATCTAAAGAGAGAGTACGTTCGATTTGTCTCTGGTGTCTGTAGAGTAAAGAGTACGATGTATACCTTCAGGACAATTGTACACCATATTAATAGATGTACATGGTTAGACTCTCCTATCAGAGTATGGGTCGTAGCAAGGAGCACGGAAGCACAACGGAAGGAGATCGAGGGCCAATTCACATCCGTGAAGTTGTTTGTTTTGCACATGGTCCATCTACCATGCATTGTTACAGCTACTCAGTCCCCTTACAGACTATTTCACACTTTAAATGAAATGCTTCAACAGTTGAAATAGTTTCAATAGTAATGCAAATCCATTTCGATTAATAATAATCTAAATCCATTCTACGTGCAGTTTGTTTTAGAGTACCTTTTTAAAAATGTTTTGCTTTACCTTTGTTACTGTATTAAATTCGTTGTTACAACTTGCCTTTTACCTTCGACGTGTTTGGAAAACGTTTGTCCTCCGCGAGTATAGTTTCTTCTCATATTGTTCTCTTACTTGTTATAGTATAATGTGATGACATGTAGCACAACAAATGCCAAAAAAATTATAAAATCGAAATGGGAAAAATTTTACCTTAAGTGTAAAATAACACTATGCACTATATGTTTACCCGAATTTAACACTATACACTATGTAATTTTGTTTACGCGTCGATTTGAAAAAATAAACAAAATTACATAGTGTATAGTTTTAAATTCGGGTAAATACATAGTGTATAGTGTTATTTTACACTTAAGGTAAAAAGTTTCCCATTTCGATTTTTTGGAATCTCAAATCGTGTAAGAAATTACGAGGATACGAGGATTGACACAGTAGATATATAGGAGGAACAATGTAGTTGTACCTAAGATAAAAGATAATGGTTTCAGTACATATAACAGTAGTGTAATAAGTACAAATGTGAAGAACTTGAACTAAATAATATAAGTATATAATAATAATAATATAACAGTATAACAAAAAAAAATAATTACTATACAGTATGCACTATGTACTCATAAGATATGATGTATATTAATATAGGTGCATTTCAGTTAACTTATTAGCTTATATAAGGGATGTATATTTTATTATAATAATAATAATATATTATAATAATATATAATAATAAATATAAAGAATTATAACAAATTGGGGATATGTACAATCGTTTACAGCAGCAACCGATGTTTGGTGGCAACATGCATTCCAAATTTTTAATTGTAGATGCGTGTCACTGGCCATGCGTGTCTTTCGTTTGCTTTGGATCATATGGGTGGTAGCTTGGTTTCGGTTGTTTGCTGAGAGCTTGGCACCACCTGCTTCGTGTACGATCGGCGCCCAGTTCCCCTTGTATAATATGCAAGGCAAGGAAGATGGTGGTGGGCGACGCCGACTGGCTGCATTTCTCATGGCCATTAAACATATCAACAACAAAAAGGATGGATTTCACGATAAATTGTTACCCAACACCACCCTGCAAGTATCGATTTATGACTCAAAGCGAGACAGTGGCATTGCTGCCATCAACGCAGTGCGCATTGTAGATGATAAAGCTGATATTGCTGTCGGCCCAGCATCGTCTGCACCGACTATAACTTCTCAAAATATATTCAAGTTGAAGTCAATTAACATTCCACAAATTGCGTACAGTGCTACTTCGCCTGAGTTAAGTAATAGTCAGATTTACCCTTTGTTTGTACGCACACCACCAAGCGATACTTATCAAGCTAGAATGATAGCAGCGACCATCAAAGCCAGGGGGTTTCGATTCGTTTGCGTAATAAGCGGCAGTGATGCGTACAGTAGCGCTGGTGCAAGCGAATTTGTAAGCATTGTCAACAAAAAAGATTCAGGGTTGAAATTGCTGCGACAAGTGGAGTTTTACACCGGGGTTGAAAGCGTACTGTCAGAAATGAATGATTTAAAAGACGCTAGTTGCCGCATCATTGTCATGTGGGCTACGGAATCAGATATAAGGACGATTGCGAAGGATGCAGACATAGCAGGTGTCACTGCTTCGAACAAAGATGCCCCGGTCCTCTGGTTCTCTTCCGAACTTTTTTTGTCCTCGTATGAGAACAGTTGCAATATACCTGGCTTGTGCGAAAAAGTCTTTCATGGTGCGCTCCTTCTTACTCCGTCGTTTGGCCCTGGCAATCCAGGTTCCTACGCTCGACTTGCCGATGCTTGGCACAAACAGGTACCCCGCATTGGTCAAGTGTCTAGACATGATGTGGCAGGATGTGATACGTCGAGAGATTTTAAAAATGCCTCCATATGGATTCGCAAAGTGTCGTCAAAAGTACGATGCGTTGCTGTCAACTTTTCTGACTACGATCGAAAAGCCGCCAGTAAATACGAAGTAGAATCAACAGGCGATGGGTGTATCAGCAATTATGTTCCTTACGCGTATGATAGTGCTTTGGCAGTTGCACATGGTCTACACGATCTTTTCACGAGCAAGAAATGGATGTCTGCGAAAAAAAGCGAGGAGGGGAAGTTGTTTACCGGGGCAGCTATCTATGATGCCATTATTAACGTCCAAGCATTTGATGGTTTCTCTGGGAAAGTAAGGTTTCATCGACACAAAAATAGTAAAAATGGAGGAGACAGAGATGCCGGTGAATTGACTTTTTATGTATACAACTATAACGGTGTAAATTTTCGACATGTTGGCTCTATCTATCGGAATAACTTAAATTTGTCCATGCCATTAACAAATCCACGAAATTTTGGCACTGGTGAGGACTTTGACGATCGTCCGTATTGCCGTAAGCCTCAGCAGTACCGATTTCAATTGGTTAGCGATTGTGATCCAAGCATGGGAAAAATACCATTAAATATCACACACGATGCAAAGGAATGTAATGGAGAACCAAATAAAATCAACTATGACGAATTTTGCAGATATACCCCACTTTCATCTTCAATGGGAACATGCGTGCTTCTCTTTTGTGTTGTTGGTGGAATGCTGCAACTCGGGTGGTTGCTGTGGCTTTTGCGCATGCGTGCGGTGGGTAGCAAAACTATTAAATACTCCCAGTTTGAATTTTTATTTATCTTCAATGTTGGGCTGATGCTGACTGCACTATCTCCGATCCAATTTATGGGTACGCCAACAGAAACAACGTGTGTAACACGGGTGTGGCATTTAAATTTGGGTATCACCTTAACTTGGGCTCCTATGCTAGTGAAAATATTTCGCGTGTATAAATTGTTTGAGACAAGAAAGTTAAAGAAACGGACCGACTTAAAAGTGAAGCGGATGCTTCGAATGGTTGGATACCTCGTCCTGTTCGAAATATTTATTTTGCTGCCTCATAGTCTCATTCCTGGCATCAAACCAGTTCCAGCTGTTGTCAATGCGTCGCAAATCTTTACGGGAGACCAGTACAATTTTGTGAGTGGGGAGATCCGTTTAGCCAGTTGCACAAGTGGCTATGATGCTGAATGGTCCACGTTGTGGCAAGCTGGACAATCCTCTGTGCACATAATTGCCCTAAGTCTCATCGCTCTGCTTGCATATCGCGTGAGAAAAGCGCCAAAAGAATTTCAAGAATCGAAGTACATGGGCCTTATTGGTATGAATGTGGTGTCTATTTGCATTGTTGCTGGTGCTATTTTTTTTGGAATGCGCGACTCGCTGCAGCCACAATTTATTCTTTTCATCCAAGCCATGACGACATTCATGATCACTACCCTTGCCGTGCTGCTAATGTATTTGCCAAAGTTGCGGAATATAAGGCAGGGAGATGCGGAAATACAACTTGGCCAGCTAACAGCAAGTATAACGAGGAAGCCTGTAAAAAAAAAAACCAACAAGACGGTAATTAATAGCTTTGACAAGAATCTTGGCCAAAACATTACGCATGTGCAAAATCCTCTTGGAAATCAATCAAATGGAAAATGCAATAGAAACAGCTGGATACAATAACTGACACCTCTTATATAAAAACGAGCTCACTAGACGCGTTAATATATATACGCGCTCGTATCATAAAAAAAAAATACCGACGAAGGCCTAAAAATGCAAAAACACACAAATTAATTGCAATGGATTGGGACTTTGAGGAAGAGTTTTTATGGTGATAATTGTGTGTTTAATAAAAATCTATTAAATTTTTAATATTTTTTGATAAAAAAAAATATCAAGAACAAAAAAGCTTTTTTTAATACTCGTGTAAATAATATATTAAAATATGTACACTCTCTCGTAATATTAATATTTAGCACAATATTTAACACAATTACTCGTATATATACTCTTGGTATTATTTTTATAATATTATTTTGATTTTAATTTTTCTTGCTTCGATTAATGTGCCAAATGATTTATGGTATTAAGTGTTGTTGAGTGAATTATGTCAGATTTCTTTTTGCTTTTGTTTTTCATTTACCATTTTCAATCACAGGTAACGTTATTGCATCATCTTTTTTCTCCTTTTTTTTACTCACTTTAATTGGTAAATTTGTTTTATTAGCATTTGTTTCGTCGTTTCCAACTTCCCCTCCTATTGTATTTCGACGTACATTGATTTTTTTGGATGGCCTTATGCCTGGGCCAATTGTCGACAAAGTACGGATTATTGTATCCGCGGTTTGTATCTCATTTAAATCTCGGATTGATTTTTGACGCTGAAGTTTTTGACGATGTGTCTTTTCCAATCGTGCTTTCTTGGCTTGTTTTTTCATAGTTTGGAATACGATCACAAATGGTAAGATTTGCTTTAAAGCATACAATGCCACTGTTAAATTGATTACAATTAAAAATATTTCAATACCAAGCATGTACCCATATTCTTCTTCAATACCATCTACAGTTTTTAATATTAATCCACAATACATTGTCAACGTAATGGCCACACTTGCCAGGGCAGCTAAATGTCTTATTGGTCCTTGAATATGTGGTTTATATGCTAAAAGGAAGCATAAAAAGAATAAATCAAACAAGATAACAACTACAACTTGTAAATCTTTTCCTGGGAAAATTAATGCTATAATACCAGTTAAAAATAACTTTTGAAGCATTTCCCATATATCCCATAAATACGTCTCTCGGCGATAGATTGCATATAAAAAGCCGAGTCGATTTAAAACGCGTCGATCATCTAGATGGTCTCGTTTTTTCCATAATTGATATGAAAAAAATGCCGGTATTCCAATTGGATACAGTATGACAGCAACTATTCCATACATCAAATTATCTTGATGCTTCCCAGTATAACATTCAATGGTAAAATCTTTAACAAGATAAGATTTTCCATCATAATGTTCAGAGCATCTAAAATACTCTATAGCACGTCGTGATATTGGTGGGTATATTAGCAAGACAATCCACATGGTAAATTGTAATACACGATTTGTAAATGTGTCTCGCATGGCTTTTTTAAATGATCGCCCATATTTTCGTTTATACATCATTAATCTTATGCAATATGCAGTTGAGACTAATACTAAAAGTAAGATTGGCATAGACATCATCGCGTTGAAACTATCAAAGAAATCATATTTCACTAAACAACCAACACCTGTAACTGAGATAAAATCGAAATTAAATGGGGATGTTAAGCGCAAAAAATTCAGAAAACTTTTTGGCCACGGGATTTTGAATGCAGTGTCTGAGACACTTAAAATTTGAAGAAACCCAACAAATGATTTCAGAGCAGCGGAGGCAGACTTCATAAATTGCTTAACTTTTTTTATTTGTTGCCTATCAAGTATACGAGCATTTGAGCTTTTATGTTGAATAAACGTTTTCGTTGCACTTTTCCAATGTGCTTTGCTATCTTTCACATACATGGTACGGCATAGTGCAACTAAAAATATTGCAAATAAAGTACCGAATACTAGGACGATAACAACTCGACTTTCGTTTTTTCTGTAATGATGGAATGGGGGGAAGATGCGGACAGCATGTATGTTGGTATTTTTGTTTGTGATTGTTGTTTAGAATATGAGAGTAGAAAATCATACTTACGTTTCCGGGCATGCATAACAAAATTCATCCGATAAATAATAACCCTCCCTGCAAATACCACATACTACGCCGGTAAAGCCTACTTCGCATTTGCTTTTTCGACATGTTGTATTTTTGGTACCATTGACCAACTGTACTGATGAGAAACCACCTTTGCATGCGCCCTTATATGGACATTTATAATACGTATCACTTCTCGTCCCTGCCGTCCACCAACCTTTCACCGCATAGATTCCATCCCATTCTGTATCAATAGTTGCACAATCCGCACCAACAGGGTGCGGACAATCAATACATTCCAATGCACCATCATTTTCAATCTTTGCATATTGCGATGGTATTCGACGTGGATCGTTGCAATGGCCAATCGTCCATTCAACAAACGCTGGTGAACCGTCTCGAAGATCTAAATCAGAGACTGCACGTGCCTCCAGACGATGCCTTCCATACGGCAATATTGGTGTATTTAACGTGCAAAGTGGAGAGATGGTAGTTCCGGGACATGGCAATTCTTTATATGGACCACCATCTAATTTCCATTCAATTTTAACAACTTCGGGATTTGGCGAATAAAGTTGAAACGTTGCCTTTTGCCATGCACTAAGTGTTGGAGGAGAAGAAGTGATATTTGTGGATGGTTCTGCACCAACTTCAGGTACAATTAAATTTACAAATTTACCAACTAGATTACCACGTGCAATGCCGTCGTTGCTAGCATTGTATTTAGGATCCAAGCTTTGCGGAATTAATTTAATGACCATCTCTCCCCTTGGTGCACCAGACTTTGCTCTAAATTTCAATCTATAATTAATACTATTCCAACTGTTCTTTGGAATCAATACGGTATTGTCGCTACTGTAAGTTTCATCATAAATAATTTCAATTTTGTTCGATGGAACTTGAACTTGAATAATTACATCATGCACTGGTTGAGATGCAAAACGTTCGATTGTAATGCCTTTTGGTTCTTCGTCTTCGGGCTGTAATGTTAACACCGTATTTTCCAATAAAATAACCTCAGCAGTATCATCATCTGCTGCATTGACAGCTGCCAATAAATCACGTCTCGTCGCCTTTTCATAAAATATAGCATCAGTTGTAATAATATTATGAGCAATTACAAAATCCAATAAATCGTGGTCAATATTATCTGGGATAGATGAATATGTCAAACGTTGGTATTGACTCCAATTTGATGGGGTAAATGTTATAAATTTTGGATGTCCAACTAATTGTGGTGGACTAAGTATGTTTGCACCGTCGGCCAGAGTAATGTTAGGCTCCACGCGCACAATTTGCGTTGGCTGTGTATCTAGTCGAACCCCGTATTGAAACGATGCACCTTCTAAATTGAAAAAAGATAAAAATTTAACATCATACATGTACTGATCGTTTGCATCTACGGTCCATAATTTTACATCTGCCTCATCGTCGTTAATAACATTTACTACAAGTACACGTGTTGGGCTACTTTCATATTGTTCATCTGTTGATTCTACACTGTGAAATACTTCGCACGTATATGCAATTGCACCCGTACCTTCATCTATTAAATTACCGCTTGTTGCTAATACAACTGATTTTTGTGTGTTGTTGCCATCATTTGCGGGAATTGTGATATTAGATGGGGTTAAAATGCAACTTAATCCTTGACTTGTTGATGTTGCGTGTAACCTAATTATAACATCTTGTGTAGGTACCATACCGAATGTCAAGCCAATATTGTATTCAAAGGCTGCATCTTCAGCAACAGTTTGGTTACCAACCGGTATGCCCGTAACTTCACCTTTATCAAAATCATACGTAAACGAACTTTTAATCTTTTGGTTCAACACGATAATTTCAATATCGCGTGTTACGCCAGAAGATCCGACGCCAGTAAATTGACATTGTAATGATTGTAAATTTGTGGTATCTACCTTTGGATCTGCACATTTTACCGCACAGCCATTGTCATCGTACACTAATATGTCAATCAAGCTCATATCAAAACCAAAATCTGTCCCTGTGATTTGTATAGTTCCACCATTAAATGGTGGAGAAGTTACGTGTGTAATGTTTGGTGGTAGGTAAGAGAATGCTGCTTGCGCTGATGCTGAATGAAGAGAAGAGTCAATATCATTAATAATTAATTGGACAACGATATTACCACCAACACCGGGTGGTGAAGTGGCTTCAATAGATGTTGCACTCTTATATGTAATATACGCCCACTCATTTCCATTTGTTTTAATTTTAATGCTACTATTAGTAAAACGCAGCCCAGTAAATGTTGTTACAATCCCTCCGGCTGATGTTTGGTTGTTAGGACTAATATTAGAGATAAATGGTATTGGGTAACAATCGTTTTGATTGTCTTGTAGCGTTACATCATATGGATTTGTTTGTGGTTTTGTTGTTTTGATGCCTGCTTCGCACGCTTCGCAAGAAGCAACACCATCGACGGAATAAAAGCCGGCTGCGCAGGGTATGCAGACATTTGAAGTACTAGCGCCACTCACCAAAGAGGACTTGCCTGCAACACAGGGTATGCAGACATCTGAATTAATAGCGCCAGTCTCTGAGGAGTATTTCCCAGGGAGACAGTCTGTACATACGCCTGCACCAGACGTTGTAGAATATTTTCCCGCTAAACAATCTTTACAAACACTTTCTGAAACAGCACCAACTTCTGTGGAATATTTTCCTGCATCACAAGTCGTACATATGGATGCAGCAGATTGGGAATATTTGCCTGCTGAACAATCTGCACAAACGGTGTGTATGTTCGCGCCTACTGCCATGGAATATTTGCCTGGATCACATTGTAGACAAGCACTAGGTGCAGTAGCGCCAATAGTCGTAGAATATTTTCCCTCGGTACAATTTTGACAAACGGTGTGTATGCTCGCACCTACTTCTGGGGAATATTTTCCTGCATCACAATCTTTACAAACTCCTGCGTTATTAGCACCAGTTTCTATGGAATATTTTCCTGCATCGCAATCTGTACAACCAGCAGCGTCTGTATTGGAATATTTTCCTGCATCGCAATCTGTACAAACACTTTCTGAATCAGCACCAACTGCCGTGGAATATTTTCCTGCACCACAATTTGTGCAAAAAACATCACTACTAGCACCTGGTGTATCGGAATATTTTCCTTCGCCACAATCTTTACAAGTTCCTGCGTGTGTAGCACCAGATTTTATAGAAAATTTTCCTTCTTGACATAATTGACATGTTGTACTGCCTTTAGATTCGGAATATTGTCCCGCGGTACAATTTTGGCAATTAGTTTGTCCAGTTACAGGATTAAATCGCCCTGATACACAGTAAAGACATTGATTAATAACAAAATATGCACCTGCCTGACATGTAAGAACAGGATGAGGATTGCAAGGAAGTAAAGGGGTTGGAAGTCTCTTCCAAACTTTATTAACCGTGTCATAACCACCATCCTTGTTTTCAAAACTTGTAGTATATTTTTCGCAGTTTGCATTGTTAAATTCACCAGCGCCACAACACAATGATTTAGATGTACTATCTTTACTATCTGTGCAGGCACTAAAACACGCGTCGTATCGATCACTCATACAAAAAGTAATTTGGAGGCACAAGAATGTAAAGAAAACAACAACATGTTTCATGTTGGATATATTCATAACTTTTCGTATTGCAATCTGTACGCCAAACCGAACCAACTTACAAACATATGCTTTCTCTCGTCTATCGTGTCTACATTGCGCATGTCA
>JACKZZ010003900.1_pt1 | contig 11975 bp, 2 predicted proteins | sample 8027871 | NCBI WGS metagenome assembly JACKZZ01 (sample SAMN15724774, study PRJNA655200) | protist metagenome | isolation source: fluorescence activated cell sorting (FACS) single amplified genomes of... | place: USA: West Boothbay Harbor, Gulf of Maine | collected 2000-07-19
TTTCAGAGTGTTACCGAAAAGTAAAGGGATGGTAGTAAGAACCGCCCTATAGTACGAGATGAATTCGGTAATGATGGAAGAGTCACCGTGCGTTGGGTCGCCTACTGCGATAAACGGTATGACTGACGGGAAGCGGCGCAGCCACTCAGTCGTTCTCTCGCCGTGGTAACTCAAAAAATAAGGTAGGGCGTATTCTGGAACGAGATCGAACTTCGTCATAGCACTTAAACAAGGACGGTGCTTATGAATATCGTGCGGTGTGAAGCCGAAAGATGGACTGAATATTTCGTCCCAGTAACCGTTCAGAAAGGAAAATGCAAGTGGCGTATGGAATACGGGTGGTATTTCAGATAACGGGCTTGATAATGTGAAAGCCGTGTTGAGAGGTCTAGAGAGGGTTCTGACTGTAACAGAACCTATACGGAAAACGTCTGCGAAGCCGTAGTTCCTATATACTGCTTCATGACCGTATAAATACTCATAAATTTCATGAGTGACAAAGAAAGGTCCAACTCGCAGTAAATAAACTGTGGGTTCATCAAATGTATGAGGTAGGATTTGTCCATAAACGCTGAGGAAGTCGGCATTTAGGCCGTCGAGCGTTGGCGCGCGACTATCGATCATCCATTCCGCTAGGAAAACGTCGGGTTTATAACCGTGGATGGTCGTCATCACCCGAAAAAGGGGGTGGTAACTAGTGACGTGGTCTAATGTGGGATGTTAGACATGGTTTCCAGTTTTTGAAAAACAGAAACTGGATGGTACAAGAGTGTCACTCGTTGGCATAGGCGGTCTCTCAAAAATCGAGGCGGCCTGCGTTGAGTAAACAGAACACGTGGAAGCGTGAGCATGACTTCGTTCCATTCTTGAAGGCGGGAGCACGACAGGACGATGGGAACGAGTAATCACTTGTAATTGGTCTTCTTAGTGCCCTTATGTAAGACTATCTGGGTTAGGCTCAGATAGAATATATAAATATGGTAAGTATGTAGTTTGAAAAGAGGTTAGATAGTAAGAAAATGGGCAAGACCGTCGGAGGTGCTTCTGCTAAGTGCGAGAAGGTAATGAAATGGAAACTTCAGTCCAATTCAGTTCCGAGTGCTCTTATAGAGCATGTCCACACAAAGAACGTCGAGGAATCGACGTTATACAGCCTAGGACGGTCATGTGACCGAGGGAAACGGAAAGGGAATATGGAGGTTCCGCTTAACGTTTTAAAGAGGAAACAAAAAGGGATTACCAATGGTTGGTTATCCCTTCGTAGTTTCCTCTGTTTAGGTCTGCATTGTGTACAAAATACTAAAAAAGGGACTATCAGACACGCTTTGCTCATAACCTGTTATATTGATTATAACTTCTGATCTGAAAAAAGTAGCTCTGTCGCAAATTATAGGGATAACTACTGGGTAGCACATCTACAGGCTCTTGAAAAGTGCGAGACTGGTCGCAGCAGGTCTGGCTCGATGATACTTCATCCGAGAACACGTCATTACCCTGGGGGAGAAAACGGAGCTTCCAGGCCGCTTGAGACTCCGATTGGATCTCGCGCGGCAAGCTCTGGCACTTGTGGAGGAGACTTGGTACTTTGGATTAGCATATCTTCTGTTCGTATCGAAGAATACGTACAGGTACACCTGTAAACAAACTATCAGTGTAAACTAACTTCTTCTACTAAAATGAAACATAAACACTAATCATTATTCACAGATGTCTAGTACGCTACCATTGTCTCTTCCTCAAAAAAAACAAAAAAAAGAAAAAATTTATTCTCTCTACTTATCCCTACTATAATCTAACTCTACACCTGGAGCACGATCACGATACTCCGGCGTACATACGCTCGCTCTAGGCTTCAGCCTGCGGGCGGGTGCTTGTACGCGCACTGGCACCGTCGAGGCTTCAGCCTCCTGTGCCTGCGGTACGTACTCATGATCTGGGACTGAACGGGGCTTAGCTAGCTGTGCTCGCTAAGACTTCTAGTTACTGCTACGCGTGGCGTGAAAACACTGGGACGGACTCATTCTCTTCGGCTCGACTCGTAGACTCTGTAACTCTATACCTCTCAGAACTCGGGTGGTACGAGGTGGCTTTACGCTATAACTCGTTTCCACTTCAGGACTAAACACAGGGCTAAGAACGTGTCTCTCGGCTGCTGACTCATGATCCAGACATGAGAGGACACAGAGGTCTGGCTCGATGATACTTCATCCGAGAACACGTCATTACCCTGGGGGAGAAAACGGAGCTTCCAGGCCGCTTGAGACTCCGATTGGATCTCGCGCGGCAAGCTCTGGCACTTGTGGAGGAGACTTGGTACTTTGGATTAGCATATCTTCTGTTCGTATCGAAGAATACGTACAGGTACACCTATCATTCGAGCCTCGTTCAGTCATCCGTTCCCTGCCATTTTCAGAGCCATACTTGGACCAGATCCTGTACAGTGTGATCTGTGCTCCGGTTTCAGCCTCTCCCTAGTCCGATTTTTTCTTATCTACTATTGCCCTCAGCATTTCTATTTCTCTATCGCGTTCGTCCATCCCTTCTTGTTCCTTAAACGCCGTTAACTCGGACTCTATCATGTCGATCTCGGCTTTCTCGCACCCGGCGAAGTCTGTCCCTATCAGTAATTCTTCTTTGTCCTCGGCCCTATGCAGTACCCCTAGTACTGGGATAAGTTGCGTTATCGAATAGTACTTCGAATCTGACGCATAGACTTCCATCATTTTGGATTTCTTACTCCAGCGGAAAATTCCGTTGAAGTAACTCCCTAGGCCGGTTGGAAACGACTGCTCCCATAGTTTCAGGGCCGTTGCCAAAGTTCTCCTCGGAGACCTTGCCATTAGTCCTGTGCTTTCCAGTAACCTGTCAATGAAGCCGCTCCCCCACGGGAACGGTTCTATTCTCAGGTCCTTGTTGCACACTATGCAGTAATCATCCCTCTTTGTCCAGCTCGCCTCGCACGTCCCTATCTCCGAGACGTCATATGCTGTCTTCTGAGCTAAGCCTCCGCTTGATACCCAGAAACAATTGCACATCACAGACACCGCTGACTGGTTCCCTGACGATATGCACTTATCCCTCCTCGGGAATGCTACTAACGCTTCTCCGTTCTGCGATTCTCTCAAACCCCCTGCTGGGATCGACTGCATTGCCACTAGGCGACATCCTAAGTAAGTCCACAGTAACAGCGACCCCCTGTACGGTTCTGCCGGTGTATTCGGCATCTTGTCGAAATCTCTCTTCGTTATCACTGGGGCTCTCCGCGGGTCATACCTCTTGGTCGCGGTCCGGATGTCCCTGTTGATCATGGCTTGCTTGTAAGCCAGGTTGGGGGCATCCCCCAGGAAGTTTATCCTGCTCGCCAAGGGCACTACCGCGGAGGCGAAACCTCTTATCGTATCCCCCGCGTGCTCTTCTAGCACTAGGGCCATACAGAAGTCGTTCAGGTAGAACAGATCCAGGTAGTACGCCTTCTTCACTGGGTCCCATGGATTCACTAGGACGTTGTCTCTGCAATACTTATTGAATTTCCCCACCTGGTAGCACCGCGCTACGATGGTGGCGTAGGCCATCGTGATCGCGATGTGCTCTACATGGCTCCTCAGCAGTAGCGGCGGTAGCGATTCCCTGTACTGGGCCTTCAGGGCCTTGGCTGGGACATAGAGGTTGGGGATTCCGAACTGACAGGACCCAAAGTCGTCTGTGAACTCGGCTACTTCCTTCCTCTGCCTCTCGCGATTTTTGCGCTGAACATGGGCGTTGAAAAACGCCATTCTATCGCCCTTGGTTCATGCTCTAACTCTACATAAGTATCTAGCTACGTGAGGACGGATCGTGCTGTACGACTGCGGGACTGGTTCGCTATTCAGGGGTGGACCGCGCTATGCGACTGCGCTATACGACCCGCTCGTTGTCCAACTCCTCTCCTCAGGCACTTCGGCGTTCTCTACTCATCCCACTCTGGTCTCAGACACATGCCCATTCTGATTACCTCGGTACCATTCTCACCGGCTCACTCGGCGAACACTCCTGAGCTTATCTGGCTCCTTGTCTCACCCAGGCTTATCGGTTCCTGGGCTTCATGCTCAGCTTCCGGTTGCCTTCGTGGTACCTTTTTACGGGAATATATCTCGTTCTCGCTCGGATTCCATCTGAATCTTGGCGGCTGTAACTCTGTGTCCTTGCATTAGGACTTCATGTACTTCTTGCGTGACTCTCGGCCTTCTGAGCACGATCCCGCGTAGGTTGTCCTACGCGAACTCCGCTCTTTCTTCTACTTCGGTCTCCTGGATTAGTCTTAGGAGCCTTACTCGGCCTTGCCACCTTTCGTTCTTTGGCTGGTCGGTGATTTGCTTGGACGGGAAAGACTTCCCTAGCGGTCCTCTTCCGAGGCCGCTAGGCGAGTACCGTCGCCTCACTCTGCCATTTCTAAATATCCGCCTATCTCGCGGCCATGCTCTCGGCTAATGTTCTGCCGTCCCTTCACTTCTCGACGGACTTATGTTAAGATTTCTTCTCTACTAGATCAAAGAAAAACTATGACTGGACTTTCCTGTACTTCTCGGCTTCGGCGGTAGTGCTCTTTCTGAAACGACGCGGTTAGCCTTCGGGCTATTCCGATCGCGCTGAGACTTTCTTAGCCTGCCGTTATCCCTACCTATTCCATACCTTATGTAGCCGGTGGCCATCTGCGTGAGGTCGCCTGATAGCCTACGGTCTACTATCTACCAGGCGCGCTTCACTGACCTGTCCGGCCGCCTCTTCACTATACAATAATCGATCTGAGTGTGGCCTCCACACTCGATCCTATCTCAACAAAGTGATTTCCCTCAGATGCTGTTCCTTAGTTCCCTCCCTCTCTCTTCTCATTCGCTTTCAGATCCATGATCATCTTCTTCAGCCTCGCTTTCGCTTCTTCGCTGAGTTTCGAGAAGCAAACCTCACTCGGCTTCTCATCGCTCAGCTTCGCGACTTTCACGCTGAGGTCCTCAACCCATTTCGCTTGTTCCTCGGCCCTTTTGTTGAGCCCATCAACCCAGACCGCCTGCTCTTTCAGCTGTTTCCCAGTTTGGAGTTCTAGCATATCACTCTCCGCTTTCGCTTTCTCTTCCATCACCCTCGCCAATTCGTCATCGATTTCCGCTAATCTACTCCTTGCGATTCTCTCTTCGTCCCCGCCTTCCGGTCCTTCCAGGGGTCCTTTCACTGGGACTTTCTCCTCGTTGGTACCGGTCCTCGCGTTCATTCCTCCCTCGTTCCGCTCGCTGAGTTCGTCTTTCTCGTCCTTGTTCGGCTCGTTGGCCCTACCGCTGCTCGATTCGCCGGAGAAGAGGACGTGCTTTTCGTCGAAAACTTCAATCGACTCGATCGCCTCCCTCTTCAGTTCTTCGTCGCTCATCTCGGATCCGTGGACTTGCTCTTGGGATTTCGCTTTCGCAAAGAAATCGTCCCTGACGAGGTCACCGTGCTTCTCTTTCCACCTCGTTTCCGCCGACTTATCGACTTCGGCTTCGCCCTCGGTGGTACTCTCGTCCTCTCCCGTTTTGGCGGCCGACTTCCCATCCGAGCCCTCCTTCTCTGCACTTTCTTCCTGTTTCTGCCCTCCCTCTACTGGGGCTCCATCGCCGGTCCCTTTACTTACTCCGGTCCCTTTACTTACTCCTTTCCACACGGGCAGGGGCTCGTAATCGAACGCCTCCTCGGAGCTGGACGACGATTCGTAGTTCGTCGCCCTCCCGGCGTCTCCCGTTGGCACCACTTTCTCCCAAAGTTCGTGCGCCGCCCCCACGGCGTTTCCTTTACTGATTCCTTTCAAGTACGTTCTCTCGTACTCGATCTGCTCCCTCTCCTCTGGGTCCGATTCCTCTTTCCCTGAAGGCTCTCCCTGGGCTTCTTTCACTAACCTCACGATCGGCCCTTTACCTGATCCGCACCTGGGATTCTTCCTCTGCCTCGGGCGAGGGGGGTTGCCGTCTTCACTCGGCTTCATGTCCTCGGCGTATCCCTCGGGCTGACGGTTCTGGTCATCGTCTTGGCTCGGACTCGCTGCTCCAGATCCTGGTCCTCTCCGGTACCAACCGTATTTGCCCTTGACGAATCCTTTCGCGAGCGCTTCTTCCGCTTCATCCTCCAGCCTCCTCATAAAGCCCTTGGACATCTCTTCACTCGCTCCCTTCCCTAGTCCTTTCCCTTGCCCTTTCCCTTGGCTGACCTTGCCTTGAGCTTTCTTCTTCTCCTTCTCGTTCTCGGACTCGCTGGTGCTGGACTCGCTGCTGTCACTTTCCTGGGACGACTTGGACCTCTTCCTCCTTTTCTTCTTAGATTTCTTCTGACTCCCCTCGTCTTCCGACTGCTTGCGCAGTTCCTCGGTCCCGGGTTCCTTGGCTTTTCTCTCTTTCTTCTTCCTCGATTTTCCCTGGGGGCTCAGATTGATTTTTCTCACTGGGACTTCATCCCTTTTCTTCTCAATCGGCAGCTTCAAAATCCCGGATCCTTCGCCGTTCCCCGCCGCCTCCGTATCCCTCTGATGCTCTCCGCTCAACGACGACGGGCTCACTAGGCTGATTCCGTGGTCGACCTCAAAACCCTTGAACCTTTTACTGTTCAGGGTCGCGGAAATCCCGCCTTCCCCTCTGGGCGAGAAACTGACTCCATGCTCGTGGAGCCACTCTTCTTTCAGCTGCAACTTCAGCTGCGGGAAGACTTCACTGCACATCCATCTAAAATTGTAGTCTCGGCCGTCACTGAGAAAATGAACAACTTGTTCCCACTCACTGAGCGACAGTTTGCTCATCTGCGACCAAACCTCGGCTGCCTCCCTAGACCACAACGTCGTCGATCCCATGATCTCGAGTTGTCTCTCGGCCTTCAGTTCGCCCGGGAAATCCTGTCCCCACGCCCTGGTGATCAGCATCCCGGCCCTTTCCTTCCCTCTTCCCATTACCACGTTCTGCCCCGACGAGGCGCCCGCCGCGGTCGGCCCTTCCCACAAATACCTCGGCCTCATTAACATCGTGTTCCCTGATCCTGTTTGCACTCGGCTGCCGGTTACGAAGAAGATCGCCTTATCGTTGTCCCCCACGTTTTTACTCGTCCAGCAGCCCTCCCTCGTCATCGCTCTACTGATCGCGTATTTGTTCCTCTTGCTCTGGGACGCCCCGATCTCCGGTCTCTCTACTCTTTTCCCCGGCTCGGACTCGTCGCGCCTCCGGTCCTTTACTTCTTGTTCAATCGACCTCCCGCGGCCGTTCCGGTATCCTTCCCTGATCTCTCTCTCTTCCTCGGGTTCCAGGGTGATGCCCTTCCCTCTGCCCTGCTCCTGTCGCTGCTGACCGCCCTTGGCCTCGTGATAACCCTTCCCGCCTTTCGGAGAGTCATCCTGGTTCCTGGGTCCCCTGGCCGCGACATCCCGCCCCTGCCATCTCTCTACTCCGCACCCTCCGAAGATATCTACTCCCTTCGATGCACCCTTTCCTCCGTACCAATCCCCCCAGACCGCGTCTCCATCCAACACTTGGTTCTCTGGGTCAGGCTGCATCCCGAAAATCGCCTCGTTCTCCCTGTAATTGGTCAGGGGAATCATCACTCGGCCTAAATCACTGTGCAGGGGTAAGAAAGGCCTTTGGATATTCCTTCCTCCGTTTTCCAACGAGACCGTGACCCTGTTCTCTCTCAAGTAAAACATCTCGTTGATGAGTCCCTTGTAAAACTCTTCTGAGAGGTCTGGGCGGCCATTCCGGCCCATAAACCTCTGCCTGTACGCGAGCTTGTTGTCGATCCTCTCGTTCACTTCACGATTCGACGCTTGGGGCACTGGGGCAGCATTTTCGGGTTCGAAGGTGGCGATCGCACTGATCCCAGCCGAAATCATTCTTCCCCTCATCCTCGGATTTTTGTTCACTCCACTATACCCGAGCTTGGACTGGTTCCCTCTACCTCCTTTCTGGATGTACACGCCCCCCGAGGGGTCAAATAACAGACTCACTAGGGCTCCACCGGCTGAGTCTGCCTTAATCCCCACCGATGCTCGTCCCGGAAAGGTCGTCAGCGTCTTCTCCGCTAGTACCTTCCTGATCACTCGGCCTCTTTCATCCCCATCCTTGTGGTACTCTGGGTCCGACAGTCCCTGTACGAGTTGGAGGAGGGTCAGCTTCTGCGACACGCACCAAGTCCCTCCGCCATCGCCGAAGAGGTTACCCGGCTTCGTCCCTGGGCTCACCTCCTCCCCGATTGCTCCTACGAACCCCCAACTCCAATTCTTAATGAAGTCTTCCCTCGTCCACTCGGCCCAAACTCCCCGGTCAACATCGAACTCGAAAGCCGGCATCACTCTACGGTCGTTCAGTTGCTGCGCCCAGAAAGCGCCTAAAGCGGCGATTTTCGTGAACGTATTGAACGAACTCGAGGAGATCACTAGGCACTTCTCGAAGGGGTCAACTCCTTTCCCTATCCCTAGGCACTCCGGCTGGTCCTGCCTCCAGTCCCTCGCCATGTCGGGGTCGATCCTGATTCCCTTGGCTGCTTTCCCGGCTGAGAACCTCACTCTGCAGTTCGGGTCCTTGTCCTTAGCTCTCGCTTTACCCCCCTTCCCATTATCAAATTTGAGCTTCGTGAGATCGTAGATCGCATCCCTCACTCCGTGAACTGGGCGCCACACTGGTTCCGAGTCAGCGGACAGGTTCCTCTCGGCCTCCTCTTCAGTCATCACTAGTCCTCTCCCCCTCGCTTTTTGGATTTCTAGCTGTACTCGATCTTTCTTGGCGATGTCATAGAAAATCGGGTCCCTCTTCAATCTGTCCTCCTCATAAATCCCCATAAAGTCTAAGATCGCCGTCCCTAGGCCCCCTGTCACGCCTCCGACCCTCCCGTCGAAGACTTCGGACGTCGGTCCGAAGATGCAGAGGTTCTCGGAGTCCAACAACTGGTTCCAGATCCTCTTAGTCACTTGGCAGTTCGTTCTCAGCACGACCGATGAGGTCATTTCGATGAACTTCAGGTGCACCATCGGCACGATCACTGGGAACCTGCTGACTTTTCCCTCGGCCGCACCCTCCTTATCGTCTTCTTTCACTCGGTTCGCCGACAACAAATCACTCAGCGAGTCCATGGTCTCCTGGAGGCTTTGGAGACCCACTATAACGGGAGGGGTCGTCTTTACTCCCTCGCCCAAATCAATCCTCTCACTCACTACGGCAGACACATCCAAAAAGATCAAGTAGTCACTTTCCCTCAACTCCGTTTCCCCTTTCTTGTCCCTGTTCTGCTTCTCGATCCTTCCTGCGAAATCCCTCGTCGCCACTAGGACATCTTCGACCAGGGACGTCTTCTCTTCCTCTAAGAGGAAAGGCGGACACAGGGCGTCACGCATCCATTCGAAATCCCCCTTTGCTTCGCCGTTTTCCGAGAAGAATTTTTTGGAAACCATCCCGATCGTACCCACTTCTCCTCCCTCGGCTTTCGCTTTACTGTACCTCAGTTCTTCCTGGGCCATCGTCCTCGCCAGAGCCACCAGTTCGGACTCGCTTCCCTCGAATTTCCTGGCGACCCTCCTCCAAGCAGTCCCTCTTTCCGCCCCTTCTAGGACTAAGGTCGACTTCCCTAGAAACTTCAACGTTTCTAACACTAGGGCGTCTAAGGCTACATCGGTCGTGATTTGGCTGATTCTGGCATACCAGAGTCTCGCCAGCTCCACCGACTCTTCGTCCACTTCCCTCAGCTTCGCCTTGGCTCGGATGTTCGTGCCTACTAACTCCTCTTCCGTAAAGCTCTTGCGAATCTCGGTCTCTAGGTCGTCTTCGATCCTGGACTCGCACTTGGCTACCGCGCCCGCGGTCGCGCTCCTCTGCCTCCTCGTGACCTTCCTCACTTTCTTGGTCCCGTTCCCGCCTTGCCCTCTGCTCTGCATCAGGCGTCCTCTCTCGGCGGTAAACTCGGGTTCGTTCATCTGGTCGCCTCCATTCCCTTTCCCAAAACCCTTCCCTCCTCCTTGTCCTCCTTTCATCATTTCTCGGCGTTAGTCGCTCGGCTTCGCGAGCTGTTCCTTCACTGGACTCGCCTTCTTGGCCACTTGACCGATCGCCCGTTATGACGTCGTGTCTGGGCCTTACTCGGACTCTTGGCGGACTGGGTCGGGTGCTCTGGTATTTATGGGGAAATACCTCGGCTTACTCGGCGGATTTCGGATGGGGGAGACTTCAGTTTCGGATGGGGGAGAAGAGGGCGCTCGGGTATTTCTTCAAAACTGATTATTCTTAATCTACTGTGACTTCGTTTATAGTACTGGTTGCAGTGTCGGGGTTACGTACACTGCTCTGCTAGCTCTTTGTTCCAGATATCGTAAAATGATCAAATTTAATTTTAATACAAGTCTCTCGGCGTCCGTGTCGATTTACGTACACTTCCGCTCCTAACTTAGTCTGGTTCTCCAGTTGGTTACGTCTAGTAATTAGTTGAGTGAGTGAGTGCTTGAGGTTCTAGTACTATGTTGCAGTGTCGATTTTACGTACACTGCCTTAGGTTGGTTTACTTCTATGATTCCTTCCCTGACTTCCGAGTTAAATTCTCTATAAATTAGTGAGAGCCGAGCTCCGTCTACGTGATGTACGGTCCCTCGGCGTTTTACTGTCGTTGCTTAAAGTTAGCGATCTAGCTCTTCTCCGTGTTATTTCTCTAATTGTCTTCTTCTACGTCCTGTTCCGTTCAGCGATTATCGCTGACTAAGAGGGTTCACATGTTGAGAAGAGGGGAATGGTACTCGTCAGCAGTGCTATCGATCACTGGCGAGATTCGGTGCTCGGATCTCGGTCTATTCCGAGCTGGCGACGTGCGTGACCTATCTACTAGGGTAAAATTTGTCGATCCGAACTCGGTCTAGTATGAGGGATGGGCACGATTGACCGTTCGACGAAGACAGAAAACGCTCGTGGACAAGTGGTTCTGACTCTACTGTATGACTACAACTGTGACCGATAGTGATTTGCAGTACTAAAACCGGTACTGTCTTCTGCGCCTCGGTTATCCGTCGCGTCTTCTGATAGACGCTCCGTGCTACGCGGCGAGTGGATGACTGGGTGCGAACTTATATGACTGGGTACGAACTACCAGTTCGAATCTCTATTCATACGAGGGAAAGAGCTCATTTCTATTCATACGAGGGAAAGGGGTTTCATTGTGAACACGTCTTGCTGGTGGTGATTCTATTCCTGGAGTAGGTCGGCCAGTTCTGGCGCCTCATCCTTCGCGTTCCTGACTCGACTGGACTCGCAGTCTCACTTCACATCCGTGTTGACACGATTCGCGGTTAGTGCGCGATCTGTTTCCTTGGACTCATAACCCTTCGCGACTCGGCTCATAGCCACTTCACGTCTTCCACCTCGGCCGCGGATCCCTCTATCTCTTAATCGAAATTCCCAGCTCGTCGCATCCTAGACAAATCGCCTTCCCACACGACGTCTCCTGGCCCAAGCGCCTCCTCCCTTGGCGCTGGTAGGAGACTTATAGGGTCAAAAGCCTCCCAGGGCTCCATTCCCTCTTCCAAGTCCCTGTTCTTTCCCCAATCTTGCCAGTTCTCCTTGCCTAAGCTTCTCGCTTCAACCGCCCTCTTTTGCTTCTTCTCGATTTCCCATCCATATTTCGTCCTTACGTCGACGGCTTGTTCGCCTACGCGTTCCATTCCTTCCCTGATTTCCAGCGGCTTCTCGGGCTCACTAGGCTTTAGAACTCTCCTCTGCTCGTTAGTCAGGGTCGGTTCCGACCTGAACCGCACCGACATCACTCGTACTTCCTCCATCGTCGTAATCTCCTCGAACCACTGGGCGTCTAAGGCACCTCGCGTGATTATGTCAACCGCACTCTCTAGACTTCCTTCATAGGTGCTATACGGCTCACCTAAATCCCTCAGCTTCTTCTTCGCTTCCTCTACTGCACCGAAGTGAAGCCATTTCCAGGGGCTCGTCATTTCCCAAATCACTAGGCGT
>JACKZZ010001803.1_pt1 | contig 11973 bp, 28 predicted proteins | sample 8027871 | NCBI WGS metagenome assembly JACKZZ01 (sample SAMN15724774, study PRJNA655200) | protist metagenome | isolation source: fluorescence activated cell sorting (FACS) single amplified genomes of... | place: USA: West Boothbay Harbor, Gulf of Maine | collected 2000-07-19
ATTTCTTTTTTAAATTTATTTGCTTTTTTTGTTCTTGTTCTATTGCTTTTGAAAATGCTTTTTCAATTAAATTCATTTTTTTTGTTTTTATGAGGGGTTTTTAAGCCCCTCTGATTAATTTATTTATTATACTAAAGGGTCTAGTTCATTTTTTAGTTTTGCTATCTTAAAAACATCTTTAGCAAATTTTAAAATTATTATTTCGTGTGATTTGCTTAATTCGTTTTGACTCATATAGTCAATATGGTATTGGCACAAATCAAAAAGTTTATCTTCTTTTGCATCATAACACTCATTTTGTGCTTTTGTTAGTTCTGTGTAAATTCTTGACATTATAAAATTGTTTTAATTAATATGCTGCAAATATAAGAGCCTTTTTAACATATTTCGCTATAATGTTAAAAAAGATTTATTTTTTTTCTAATCTAGTAAAACGCCTTTTTTTTAAAGTTTTTTTAAAATACTGTATTTTTAATGGTGCTTTTTTTAGTCGTTTTTGGGTGGTGGTGGTGCAAAAGTTGTTTTTTTGGTTGGTGGTGGGTGGTTGGTGGGTGGTTCAATTTTTGATGTTGAAAATTTGCAATAGATAGAACGCATATACGAATAGCAAAATATTTTAAAAATAAGCATAAATTTAAAAAAAGATATTAACAATTTTTTATTATGTTAAATTGTCAAAATAATAAATATTATGTTAAATTCTGAAAAATCTCAAAAAATTTTTCTATTTTTTTATACCCAACAACCCTAGCAGTTTCACAGCAGTTTCAGCAGTTTCACAGCAGTTTCAGGGCAGTTTCAACAGTTTCAGGGCAGTTTCAACAGCAGTTTCAGTAGAGAAAAAGTTTCAGGGCAGTTTCACTGAGCAGTTTCAAAACAGAAACAGTTTCAAGAAAAGTTTTTTAGAAAAAGTTTTTTTAGAAAATTATTTTATTTTCATATACCAATCAAGGACATCCATACATTCTTCAAGTCCTTTAACTACTTTAGCATAGTAACCTGCTTCATTGAGGTCAGCCACCCATTGCTTTTGTTCTTTGGATGGGTAGCAGGTCTTATCTGCTTTGATTTCTAGGAATAATCCTGCATACTCACTATTGACTTTACAGATTTGCATATCAGGAAATCCTTTTACATAGCCTGTTTTCTTAGCCATTATAGCCTGAGTCATTGATGTTCTTATACCACCTAGTGATGCACAGTATCTTACATTAGGGTAGGTGTACTGTATGTAGGTACAGAATGATGATTGGACTAATGCTTCTTTCTTCATAGCCATACCCCCTATGCCCCCATAGACCCCCTATGCCCCCTACGCTTACCCCCTATCCCCTTATCAGTATAGGTAGTCCCCTTAATGAGTTGGTACATTAAAGGTTGAGATACTTTGTATTTCCTAGCAAGAGATGAGATAGTTATCTTCTCTGTGGCAGTATTGTATTCTAGTCTGATAGCATCTGCTTCAGCAACAGTAAACTTTCTTCTTGAGTAACCTCCACCTCTACTATCTTTTCTATCTTCTACTTTTATCTTTCTAATCTTTGGCATAATTTAATATTCATTATCAAACCTATCAGTAGTTTCACCATATTGATTTTCTATATCAATATCAGTTATTGTAATATCTACTTTGTTTAGATTCTTTTTATTTAAGTAACATATTCTATCTATAATTTCTTGGTCTTTCTTTATCTCATTTATATTAGATGTCAGAACGAATGTATCTAAAGTACCTGCAGTAACTTTCCTAGTTACAGCCTTTTTACTCTTTATCTCGTAAGATATAAATACTCTAAATATCGGCTTCTTCATTTATGTTTTTTAAATCAAAGAACTCTATTTTTGCTTCATTCTTAATTCTATCTAATTCAAACTCTAAGTGATTGATTGCCTTCTGTATGCACTCAACACTTGTATCGTGCTTACGCTTTGCTCTCAGGAGATATGTCGTGGCAGTACCAACATTGTAAGATAAATCAAAGTCCTCAATTACTTTCCTAGCCTCATATCCATAGACTTTACCAATGTAGTAATTTGGAATTTTATCTTTACTATAATCTAACTTAAGTTCTTCTTTTGTTAATAGCATCTTAGGATTGATTTCACCTCCACTCCATTTTTTATCTTTATCTTCTATCACCTCATCCTGCCAAGTATTACTTGGTGTCCATCCATTCCTGCCTTTATCGTGATAATATTTATTATGCTTTGTCATTTTTTAATTTTATCTAAATTTCTTATAAGTTTTTTATTATTCTTTATTGACAACCTTCTCTCAACTAAATACAAAGCATAGATATATATTAAAACAAAACCAACAATAATTAAAGTACCAACAGTTACACTATTCATTATTTAATATTTTTAATAGTTGGTTGCTTGTGTAAATCCTGTCATCACCACTATAATTTTCATATATCATTGTGAAGTTATCGTCCTTCCAAGTCCAAAGACTTTTCACTCCTGTTTTGATGTGATGTTTTAATACACTTTTTATTGTCTTGTATGTTCTTTCCATATCTATTGTTTTAGTTTAGTAAACTTAGGTTTACTTTTGTCTTGTTTTATCTCCAAAAAAGTGGACATATTACTTCTTTTTATCTCCTTTAAAGTGTTTACCACCTACTACCCAATAGTATTCACATTCCTTTGTTTCTTTATTAATAGGACTTTCAGTAAAGTAACTCTGATAATATCCTTTAGGTGCTTTATACCTCCAACAAGTTTCTTTCATTGTACACTCTTTGCCATCACATTTAGTTATATCTGCCATAGTTTTAGTTTATTGTATTAGGGAGGTAACCACACCCCCCTTCTACTACTCTAGGTAAAATAAACGCTTTATTGTAGGTCTTACCCATTTTATTATTAATTAATCCTAGAGTATTCTTTAGTATGAATTTGATTCATCTATATTCCTATTACTATAAACCCTTCCATGATATTTAATTTCATCCCTTCTTGTATTAACCCTATCTACTGTTCTCTTAAATCCAAACTGCATATAGTAGGTTAAATCATCTGAGATTATTTCAGGAATGTCTAACTTTTTTCTTTTGTTTTGTTCTCTATCTTTCATCTTTGATTTCTAGTGTGAAGAAGTAAGCCTCTAAAATACAAGCAACTATAATTACTCCCCATATTATTAAAATTGTTTTCATTTGTCAAAGATATAAAAATAATTGAATTTTATACAAATTAATTCCTAAAACTTTTACCCTTGATAATCACAACCTTACACTTCCTTAGCCTATCTAAAGTCCTTTCATCATACCTTTCTTTAAGTGCTTGAGGTGTTAAATTTGTAGTGATTAGTAATGTTTTAGAACTATCTTCAGCATAAGAAATTGCATCAGCAACTGCATCAATCTTAGTACCATAATCATTTTTAATACTCTCAGTTCCTAAGTCATCAATTATAATGAATGGTGCTTTGTTTCTATCTACTATACCTAATTCTTTAGCAGGAACGCTTCTTAGTATCTTATTTGTTCTTGTCCTAAAGATAGCAGGAATAACATAATTTAAGATAGTTGATTTACCTAACCCACATTCACCCATCAACATTAAGCCTCTACCTTTTGTATCTACCATCCAATCAATAATCTCATCATAAGCAGGAAGATGATTGTACTCATCAATAGTCTTATCATAGTATTCAAATGCCTTAATAAACATTTCTTTTATTTCTTCTCTTTTTCCTAGTTTATATCTGTTGTAAACCTTTGGCTGCAGAAAGTCTGCATTTTTAAATGTATCTTCTATTGTTCTCATATTCTTTTAAAATTTACCATCACCATAATCCCCTCCTTTTTTATGTCTGTGTGATGTAGTGTTATTGTTATTAGTTTTATTTTGTCTTTTCTCCCAAGTCCTTATACATGCTTTCCAATTCTTCATTTTGTTTTTACCTATCAACCAATTTTTACTTTCATAGAAATCAAAAAAAGTTTCTGAATCAATACCATTATTTCTTTCTAAACAATATTCTTTAATATCATTAACTGTTGGTTTTTTAAAAGAAGCCCCTTTATTATTAATATGTTTATCTTTAGATAAACTAATACTATCTTTAAAGTTTTCTTTAATACCCCCCTTAAAGTTTTCTTTAATACCCCCTTTAAGTTTTCTTATATACCTCCTTTCAATTTCTTTAGTACCTCCTTTGTAGATGTAATGAGTTGATATGTAGCCATTTGCGACTAATTCACTTATCCATTTAGAAATAGTAACAGTACTCTTACCATAAAGGTTAGCAAAGTATTTATTTGTAGCAAAGCACTCACCATTGATGTTAAGTAGTGCAGTTATTTCAGCATATAATAATTTAGCATTTGCAGTTAGATTCTTATCGTATCTAACCTCAGCACTTATTATAGCATAGTAGTTTGGTTGTTCTTTCATTGTTTGTAGTTTTAATTGTGTTTTGGTATTTCTAACTCATAGCACTTAGTGTATGTAGACATCACTAAACTCCATTCACTTACCTGTTCGTGGGTAAACCAACAAAATCTCGCTTGTAAGGCATTTAAAGGCTGAATGAATAGATAGTGCGTAATTTTCTTTTTAGGGTTGCTATGGGCTTTAAAATTAACTCTAAGCGTATTTCCATTAGTCTTAACTCCTTTGACATCAATATAATTAATTGAGTCAATTCCTTGCATAACTATATCAGCCTCAACAACAGGATTCATATCAATTAATGGTGCAGCCTTATATTTAATGCCTTTATTGTTCTCCATTAGATGTCTTGCAATTAGTTCTGCAAATATTCCTAACTGAGATATAGAGTGTTCCTGATTACCTCTGTATTTCTCTGAGCCTTCTTTGTAGACTTTAGCAGAAAGCATACTTCTCACCTTAGCAAGTTCATCAGATAATCCAATGAAAGTGCTAGGGTAAGTTGTATTTTTCCATTTAATCATTAGAATGGTAAGTCATCATCAGTTTTTACACTTGATTTCTTAGGTGCTTTATTAGCAGTTTCTTTAGGCTCAAAATCATTTACATAAGCATAATGAGTTGCACCTTTTTCAGATGGTTCTCTCCTTTCTGAAATCACCATTGATACCCAACCATTCTTTGAGTTCTTTTGTAGTTCATCTAACTTGAAGTTAGCAACCATCATTGTTCCATACTTTGTTGGAATGTTTTTAATGCTACTTGGTAAGTAGACTTTCTCTTTCTTGTCTGTCATTTTTTTGTTGTTTAATTTTATATAATTTAGTTAATGAATCCGTTATTTTCTGCAACTTATCTTCAAGTCCTAATATCTCCTCATCTATCTCAACTTCAATGATTTTACTTTCAACTCTTTTAAAGTCATCATTTTCTTCAGGATAGTTATTGTAAAAGAACTCAAACTTTCTAGTGTGATGTATTACTGATGCGTGATGCAAGTTAGTTACTCCTGCGATTTCCATTAGAGTTAATCCAAACATCTCTCTTAGGATGTATATGTACATTCTCTTAGCAAATATAATGTTTTTCTTTCTACTTCCTAGAAACATTTTCTCTTTATCTACGCTGTAAATGTCTGATAACTCATCAACTATTATGTTGTGGTAGTAGTCGCTAAATTTTAATCTTCTTCTTTTCATTTTGTTTATTGTTAATTTAAGTCGTACACTATTGTATCAACTATGTCTTGGATATTTAAGCCTATAGAGTCTGCTAATCTCTTTGCGTGTATGAATCTAAGTCTTGTTGGCTCTGCTATAAACTTACTACTTGTAGCATAATTAACTTCTATAATTTTACATAACTGCAAATTAGATATTCCATATATCCTTAATAGAGCCTCAAACTCATTTCTTGATTTTCTGATTTTATCCAAAGAATATTTCTTAGTCATCTTTAGTAATGTATTTATGAATTTTAGACTTCTCTACTTTAAATATAGTTTTGTCAAAGTGATAGAAATCTACTAATTGTTTTTTATCTAGCAGTTTCATAATATCATCTTCAAGAATAAATCCTAAGATATGTTTATCTTCCCATATTATGTAAGTGTATGTTTTTAGGAAATGTTTAAAAATCTCTACTTTCAAATACCCCATCTCTGAACATTTTGAGCCATTGTTTTTGTGTGTCTTTTTCATATCTATTGTTATTGATTATAGTTATTATTTCTTCTGCTTCTAATTGTGATAAATCGTTAATCCTATTTAAGATTTCAGATTTCATTCGTGTAGTAAGTGATGTTTGGTCAATGTTACACTCAATGATAAGCCATTGGGTATCTGTAATACCACTAGGCTCACCATCAAGTAAATTATCTAACCATTCATCATTCATTAATCTACAATCTCATCTTGACCAAATACTCCTTGCTCATAGAATCCTGTAAGTTTAAGAACTACTCTTGACATTGCTCTTTTCTCAGCCATTGAAACAGGAAACTTCTTACCACCTCCCATTAAGTTAGATGGAGATGCTTCACCGAAACTCATTACATTTCTAACATCATTACCTACCTTCATAGTTGCTGCTGCTTTAAGAACACAGATGCCCTTTTCAATATCCATAGTGATTACCTCATACCCAATAGTAATACCATTCTTTGATACAATCTTGTCAATACCTGTTCTTGTGATAATTACAAATCCTCTAGGGTCTTTGTGAATATCCTCCTCAGTTAGTCCATTAGTTACATAAAGCCTTTTTAAAGCCTCTCTCCTAGTTTCAACGATTGGCTCAGGTTGTTTCTTCAGTTTTTCTTGCATTGTTTTTTTTGTCATTTTTTTATTATTTAATTGATTAATACTCGGTTCTAATTGTTCTTGTTCTTGCATTTTCATTTGCATAAATTCTTCTTTCATTTTTCCCATAATTGTTTATTGTTTTAGTTATTAATTTCTTCCCATAAATCTTGTGTTATTTCACATAACTCGTTACCATCTTCATCCTGTAATATATCTTTATACATTCCATTTAGATACCATTCACTAACTACATTAAGAACTTCTTGTTCAGTTAGTTTTAATCTTTTAATTATATTTTCTTCCATTTGTGTATAGTTTAGTTATTAAATTCAAGGCAAAGATATAAAATTGGAATTAACCACCAAAAGATTTTTAACAATTTTTAGATAAATGTTTACCTACTAGAGATAAAATGTACAGAAATTATGTGATATTTTAGAAATAATGCACTAAACGAGCCACTTGACCACTCACTTTTTCGTGCAAAAATCCTTCAACTGCTTTAGGAACTCCTGAAAATCCTTTTCTTGAGTGCCAACTATCAGTTCCTGATGGACTACGCATATACTCTACAGTTACTCCAATAAAGTCTTTAGCATCTCTCCATTTATGTTTTACCTTGTGATGTAAGTGATGTAAATACCAATACCTATACTTAGTTTCACTCCACATTTTCGGCTGCTCTTGAGCCATTAAAAGAGGTAAGTTGTCCATCTTAGCACCATCTCCGTGTTCCAAACCTATTAGATTCTTACCATACCTATAATACTTCCTGTGTGCTACTGATATGTCAAATGTAACCTCTCTGTCATTTCTAAACCAACTCTTTAATGCGTGTGCCAAATGGAAGCCACTCTGATAATCGTGATTACTCATTGAATGAATAATATCTACAGGTGCTACCTCTCTTAGTATCTCAACACACTTAACATATAGTGCTAGAGCAACTTCAAAGTGTTCCCACCATTTACCATCTACATCCTGATTTGTACCTGCTGTCGTAGTGTTGTAAACATTATCTATATGTAGAACATCATTACCTATGCAGAATAACACTCTATCTACATCAAAGCCTTTAGATTTTTCTATAAGTCCTTCTAAGCCTTCTAAAACCCTATTACAAGCAATCTCTACATTATAACCATCACCTGTTTCAGTATGACTAGCATATTTACCTATGTGAATGTCTGCAGGATTTATAACTAATAAGTGATTGGATTGTTTTATCTCTCTCTTTATAGATGGATAGTGTGGTGAATGATTTTCTATAAAACTCTCAACCTTACCTAAGATGTCATTTTCGTTTGCAGTTAAATCTTCCTTAGTTACAATACTGAATCTAAATTCTCCACTAGCAGATTGCCAATGTTTTACAGAAACTACATCTTTCTTTTTTATACCCCTCTCTGATAGGTGTATGTCTAATGCAGTGTTGCCATTGAAGTTAGTAGTATCTTCTGCTCTATTCTCATAAATCATTTCAACTTCTTCTTCTGAAAGCCTTAATCTTTTACCATATTGTTTCATTGTTTAAAGTATTGGTTATGAGGCAATATTACGAAAAAAAATGCTTATATAATACAAAAGTGAGATGTTTTTAAACATCCCACTCTTGAAAACTATAAACAATTTTGAAAACAAAGAAGGACACAACCCCCTCAAAGTCTATGCAAAGATAATTATTTTTTACAATTATCGGTACATTTATTATTATTTTTTTCAAATACTGAAAAACATAAAGGTAAAACACCTAATCCTGTAAGTATTAGTGCATTAGTATCGATACCATTTTTCTCAATATATAAACTTGCAGACAAAACTATTACACCACTAATAGTTCTCTTGCTACTCCACTTACCTTTTGTGTCTGTAAACAGTTCTTTAACTGCTTTCAATAAGTCTGTTATTGGCTTTACACCACCCTTAAGTAGCATAGACCCCACCCATTGAGGTATCATTATTTTTTCTTTGTATAATTAGGCACTAGAGCATCAATCATAGTATCTAGCCAACCAAAGATTTTGTTGTCTTTTTCTGTTGGAGTTAAATTAGTAATAACTTTAGCGAAAGCCATTAAGCCAACTAATAGTTCAATCCAATTTTCTGTAATAAAATTCATAATATATATTTAATTAGTTAATATTCAGTTTAATAACCCCAAATACAAGGGTTTGTTTTGTCCTCATCACAATCAGCGTGTATAAACTTGTTTTTAAAGTCTATACCAAATCTTTCAAATCCTACACCACCTAATCCTCCAAGAATTAATGCTAAGTTTTTACCATCAGTAAATTTAATGTCAGCAGCAATACCCTTAATATGTGAACTTGTTGGATTGCTTATTGATAATGGATGTTTTTCACACCTATAACCACTATTGATTTTAAATGGAACTCCTGCAATCCTTCTTGCTCTATCCATCATCTCTAAGAAGTTTTCATTAATGTAATTAGTGTTACAACCACACTTACAATTAAACTCACTTCTTTTAAAGTATTTTAATTCCACTTTACTTTTAAGAAGTAACCATTACAAATTCAATATCTAAAGATTCAGTAACTGAAGATGATTGACCTACTATTTCAGTAATATCTACAATTGCTATTACAGTAGTACTTGCTGCAGGTACATCTATTCCATTATCCATCAATAAGAAACTGCTTGATGGTAAAACTTTTACAGCAACATATTCTGAACCATTATAAAATCTAAGATTTAATGTATTCGTATCATCTAAATTAGTGATTCTAAAGTATTTGTAATCTGTTTTAACTACCTGACCTTTAGCATCTAAAGTGTTTAATGATAATATAGTTGTAAAGTAATTAGTGTCCTCTCCAACTGTTTTAGGAGAAATACTCATAACTCTTTGAGATACTTGACCGTTATCAATGTAAGTCTTATTCATTGTATTACCATAATCAACCCCATTAAGAGTGTATGACTCTGATATTGTTACTGTTAAATTTGAAGGTACTATTGTTGTTGCCATATTATTTTATTTTATTTTTTATATTTTTGTGAATAATGCTACTAAAGAGCCTATAGTTACTGTATAAATCAACCACATTGCCTTAACTAATACTTTTCTCATTGCTGTGTTTCTGTTTACTCTTGCAGTAACTCCTGTATCAGGATTAAGTAATCTTTCTGTAAGCATATCTAACTTATCATCTAAACTATCTATCTTTTCATTTATTGAACTAATGTCTTTCTTCATTGATACTATCTCCTCTTTAGTTGTCATAAGATAATTCCATTGTTACATTAAAGAATATAACCCTCCCTGTTACATCTGACTTAATCATAGCGAAAACAATATCTCCATCAAGTAAACTATCATTACTAAATGTAACCTCACTTATCCTTTGTAATTTATCATTAGTAGTACAGGTTATTGCAATTTCATCTAAAAGTATTGGTGTTAATGGTGTTGCGTTATTATTAACAGGTGTTATCTTACATATCGCTAGAGTAGCAACAGTAGCAGCATTACCAACTATCCAACCACTTATCTTACTTACATTGCAATTACTATGAGAAACATAACCTCCTGCTCTAAATATATCACTAACATCTAAAGTTGCATCACCAACTGTACCACTACCATAATCAACATTATGTTCAAATGGTGATTGAGCATCAGTCATTTGTTGTGCATATTCATAGGTGCTACCATTACTAGTAGTATATCCTTTTTATTGGAACTACAGTAGTCTTTACACTACTTTTAGATAACCAAACTAAATTACCATCAGTACCTGTAGCAGATGTACCTGAATCTTTACTTAATAAAGTATCATTGGTAGCATTTTCAAATCCCATTGGATTATGCCTATTTATATCAGTTAGATTTTTATGTTCGTTTGCAGCCATTTATATATTTATTTTAACATTCAGGACAATAATTCTTCCAACTATCATAATTTCTACGAGGTCTTGAGTATATACTATCGTACATTATAATTCCGTGATTCTTGTATGTAGTTGTATTACAAGGTGCATTAGCAGTATATGTAGGGTAATCACCACTATTATCAGGGTCATCAAGAAACTCTATCATATCTTTTAAGTATATCTCAGCCTTTCTGTAAGTATCTTGCTTGTAAGCATTTAATTCAGCAGGGTCAATAATAGTAGAAAACTCATCAATATTATGAACAATACCTGCACTACTACTATTACTTTGAATTTCATTGATTACCTCAAATCTTGCAAACCAACATAGAGTTCTAACTAAGAAGTCATCCATTAAAGTTTGATTTGCAGTAGTTAAAGTACCACCATTGTTTTGTGTTTTTAATTCCTCGTAAAACTTCTTTCCAATAGCACTTTTTAAATGTGCTAATTCAGAAAGCAATATAGTGTTAGTGGAAATTAAAGCAGGGTCAGTATTAGCGTTAGTAAAACTATTACTTATAACCTCTCCTGCTGTTGCTAGTGTTTTATATTGATTTACATTTGCCATAGTTATTCTGTTTTTTCAGTTACACTTAAATCACCTGCATTGTCATCTCCAACACCATCAGCATCATCATCTCTTGTTACAATAATTTGCTCTCTATCAGTTAAGAACATATCACCCTCTACAAGCATTGGCAAGTCCTCATCTAACAATCTTCTTTGCTCATTAATTGTAAGGATTTTTGATGGGTCAATCTGAGTAGCAAAACTAATTGGTGGCTCATAATGAATTATTAAATCTTCAGGTAAGAAACCTAATTCTTTATATAGTATTGTTTTAATACCATTTAAAAGTAAATCAGAAGTATCTTTAATAACAGTAGTCATTGCTAAATCATAAGCAATTCTAATCTCACTACCTGTATTATTCATCTTACCTGAACTAACTAAACCACTTAATGATGGTTGCCATCTGTGAGCAGTTACAATGTTTTGGTCGGTTATTCTCTGTAAGTCTATCCAACTACCTTCTTGGTCATCTTTTATTATCTGTACATTAGCCTGAGAAGTATCTCCATTCTTAACGATAAACATAATCTTACCATTATTCCCATCTCCTACAAACTTCTTCTGTGCTTCGTGTACTAATTTCTTTGCTTCTTCTTCACCCATATCTCCACTAATCTCAACGATTGCAGATGGTTGGAAGCCATTTTTAAATTTTGTGTGATTCCATTTACCAATCTCATAATCAACTGCAATATGCTCTAATGCAGCAACATAATCAGGTAAACCATAGAATTGGAATGTAGGCTCATAATCATTAAACTCAAATATAAATCTATTACCCTTTACTTCAGGATAT
>JACKZZ010001979.1_pt1 | contig 11964 bp, 9 predicted proteins | sample 8027871 | NCBI WGS metagenome assembly JACKZZ01 (sample SAMN15724774, study PRJNA655200) | protist metagenome | isolation source: fluorescence activated cell sorting (FACS) single amplified genomes of... | place: USA: West Boothbay Harbor, Gulf of Maine | collected 2000-07-19
ATGCTAGGATTACTACTGAAACAAAAGAAGCTATTAATACTATTAATTTGGGTTTAACAGCTGAAGAAAAAGCACGTCAAGAAGCTGATAAAGAATTAGAAGAGGGGATTACTGCTGAAGCAGAAGCACGTGGAAAAGCTATTAATACTATTACTTTGGGTTTAAATAAAGAAATAGAAGATAGAATAAGTGTTGACACAACTTTAACTAATAAAATTACTGCTGGTTTAAATGAAGAAAGAACTGCAAGAATAAACTCAAATATAAATTTAGGTAGAGAAATTGATGGTCTTAGTGAAAGTATTAATAATAAGTTAACTACTGAAGTAACAGCACGTGGAGAAGCTGATAAAGAATTAAAAGATAAGATTACTGCTGAAGCAACAGAACGTGAAGCTGGTGATAAAGAATTAGGAAATAGGATTAAAGGTCTTAGTCAAAAAAACATAATAAAGTTTAATACTGAAGTAACAGCACGTAAAGCTGCTGATTCAGAATTAGAAAGCAAAATTAAAAATTTAAGTTTAGGATTAGGCAAAGAAACTAAAAAGAGAAAGGCTGGATTTAATAAGATATTTGAGAGAGAAGAAAAAGATATCAAAGAATTAAATAAATTAATAAGCACTAATTCAGAGGATCTTAATGAATTAAAAAATAAAGGTGTTGACGAATGGACAATTGAGAAATTCAAAAAACAAAATGAAGTTAATAGAATGTTAATTGAAGCAATCACAGTTACATTTTCAGAGGTAAGTAAGACTAATGAGAAATTATCAAAAAGTGCATTTGGACCATTTTTTAGATAAATATTTTCTACATTTATATTATATGAGTTCTTTTAGCACTCAATTTGAAGAAATTAATGCTCGTAAAATTCAAAGATTATTTAGAAAAAATAATATATTAAAAAATTCTGTAGTTTTAAGAAATGAAATGAAGCCATTTCAATCTACTGAAGATTTTGATAAATTTACTAAATTTATGAGACAATCTAGCACTATTAAGATCTCTGAAGATTTAATTAAATCTTTTAGTAATTACAAATCAGGATTCAAGTTAACAGCAAAAGTAATGTTAACTGGTTACTTGATTAAAAATTTTTCCGAGGAATTATTAGGTAAGGAACAACATCCAATGGACAAAGGTATTTATGATTGGTCTCAAGAATTAGTTAAAAGGCTTGATGAAATCAATGATACTAAAGAAGTTGATAAATTATGGTTGTTACTTAATAATTACCAAATTATTTTTTCTCAATGGAAGGAAAGTGATAAGTCAAGAATGATCGAATCGATCATAATTACTTATTACAATAGGTCCAAACATATTGAGAAAATACACGCTGATGAAAAAATAAGTAAAGAAGAGAAAGAGATAATTATCGCCGAGCTTAATAAGCACAGACAACAAGTAGTAGGTAACATAAGATTTATTGATCCAGAGTTCAATGTAGAATATTTCTTAGAAAACTATGAAGAGGTTTACAATAATATGAATTCAGCCTATGAGCATTTAACTCATCAAATAGGTAATACAATGAAAAAGGCATATTTTGATATGTTATGTCAAGAAATAGCAGAAAATAATTTACTACCAATAGCAGAGTTGATGACCGAAATAAGTAAGAGATTAATAATAATAGTTCCAGAAAAAAGAAGAGAAAAATTTGCTGAAAAGATTAATGTAAATGTAATTGTAGAATTAATAGCAGATCAAAGTTGGACAACTGAATTGAAAGATTATTTAAAATTTATATGTGAATCAGTTTTCATGTTAGGAGCACAATGTGATGATGAAGAGAATAAAAAGTGGTTAAAAGAGGTTGAAACTCTAATGGAATCTAATTATAATAATAATTTACCATTGGTTTTAATCCAAATAGAAGAAAAACTAGATAGAATTTATCAATTAATTAATGATTTGAATCAAAATAAATAAATCTATAGCATTATATCCATGATATTATACGTAGATATACTATTTATTAATATGAAATTAGAAACATTTATGATTGAAGTAAATGATAACACTAATCTAAAGGAAGCAAAACAGCTTGTTTTAGAAAAGAGTTTTGTTTATCCGGAAGAACAAGTTTGGTTTTTAGACAATATTCCAATTAAAACTTTAAAAATTAATTGGAAATTAGCTCAAGAAAACAATTCTAAATTCTCTATCATTGTAAATAATTTATGGTATAGTTTTAAAATTAAAAATATGACTGGAACAATTATTGATGTAAATTACTTGTCATCACGTGATAAAATTTCAACTATTAAATACCATATTTACCAGAAAACCGGAATGTATCCAGAGTCATATTATTTATATTACAAGGATAAAGAATTACAAGATTACGAATTTATTGGTAAATATTTTATACCAAATAATGCTATGAAAAATTTAGTTATAAAGATGAGAAATGGTCTAAAATATTAATTAATTTACCAGTGTCTTCAATAAATTTTTCTATTCCTTCTTTTAATTTGGTTGATGCCATTTCATTTTTATCCATTTCTTGACAAAACAATCTATAATCAATACAATCAGGTAAGATATATTCAACATTTGATAGTTTAATATTTGATATCGTATTGTCGTTATTATTAGTTAGCTCTTCAATAAATTTTGGTGCAATGGTTAATTTTTCCAATCCAGTCAGTGCTTTAATTTGATTAATATTTCTAAAACTAGCACCCATAATTATAGTTTTATAGTCATTATATTTATAGTAATTATAAATCTCTTTAACGCTTTTAACTCCCATATCTTCTTCAACTTGACCTTTATTTTTATACCAATCGGTAATCCTGCCAACAAATGGGGATATCAAAGTGACATTAGCTTGAGCACAAGCTACAGCTTGCACTAGTGAGAATATTAGTGTCATATTACATTGTATACCTTCTTTTTCTAAGATTTCAGCAGCTTTAATTCCCTCCCAAGTTGTTGCAATTTTAATTAAAACTCTTTCTTTTGGGATTCCTTTTTTTTGATACAAGTTAATAATTTTTCTTGCAATTTCAATAGTTTTATCTGAATTATAGCTATAATTTGGATCTACTTCAGTTGAGATATATCCTGGAATCTCTTTGATTATCTCAGAACCAAAGTTAACTAGAACTTGTTCTAGATCAGGACTGTTTAGTAAATATTTATATTTAGGATCTTGACTAACACTAAGTATAAGAGATGGGTTTGTGGTGACATCTGAAGGTTTATATTGTTTAATTAAATCAATATCTCCTGTATCAGCAACAATTTCTGTATTAAAATTTTTTATAATAGAAATCGAGTTCATATTAATATAAAAATTAATTTTTTCTATAAATATATTTCTATTTTATATTAATATGAAAATAATATCTTTAAAAAAAAAATTAGTTGGAGGAACAAATATTGAAACTATGATTGAAACATACAGATTTAATAATACTCCATCAAAAAATATAAAAATAGCATTAAAGCAACTAAGTCCTCCATTAGAATATGTAAGAATCATTGGTGATGGTAATTGTTTTTTCACTGCAATTGCAAAAACAATAAATCCAAATCTTAATGATGAGGAAGCTATTGATAAAGGGTTGGAATATAGAAATATGATTTCAACTGTAGATATAAATTTTATTAGAAAGAATCTTTATCAAAAAGGAAGTATTAGTCCTGAAGAAATTTTAGATGAAATAAAGAAAGAAAGTAGGCCAAATGTTTGGGTTGAAACTGAATATACAATTAAAACTATAGCTCTCTTATTAAAAATAAATTTAATAATTTGGTATAATTTAAAAGGTGAAATAGTAAAAAATTTTAATTATGGAGAAACAAAAGTTAATTTAATTATAGAAGAATATCCTCCATTAAAAGATTTACCAAATGAAATACAAAATGCAATAAGAAATAGTGGATATCAATACCGAGTCACAACAAGTCATTATTCTGCTACTAAAATATTAGACATTGGTATTGACAAAAAAGACTCTTATTTAGAAATAAAAACTGGTAAAATATGGAATATTATAAAAGAAGAAGGAGAAGGTAATAAAAAAATTTTTACCTTAGAAAATAATAATGATCAATTAGAAGTAGATAAGATTTGGTTAAATAGAGATTTTACTTCAAATATTAATTTATTAAAAAATATAAATAAAGAACTAATGGAGTTAAGTAAAGAACTCCAAGAAACTCAAGAAAATTTTGTAACTACTGAAGACACTAAACCTAATGAAAAAAAAATTGTTAGTTTACACTTAAAAGCTAAAGAACCTAAAAGTTATGTTACACTTTTTTGATAGAATTTAAATAAATTACTATTAAAATAATAGTTTATTTAAATTTTTTGTAATAAAATAATTATGCAGTTTCAACATTTACATTTGAATCACCTGTTAGTCCCGATTTTCTATTGTATCTGTAAAATACTCCTGTTTGACCTTCACCAAGGTCAAATTCCTTATTCTGGTCCTTACTCAACAACTTATCCAGAGCTTCTTTTGTATCAATAGTTAAATCACCACAACCCAAATAATTCTTCTTTCTATAAAGTTTATAATATAATACTTCAGAATCAGTTTTATTTTGGACAAATTGAACATGCTTTTCCTTTACAGTATTGTAATCTGTTTCGTCTTGTAGTCCTTCCATAGTAAAGAATACCTTGTAATGAGCAAATTTTACCATTACATCAGTATCATGGTCTTTTCTAATTGTTTTCAATGCTTCTAATGATTTGTCGGTATCATCAAATGTTAAAAAGTATGAACCAGTTTTTTCAGTTTTGTAGTGAGATGTAAGACCATCTAATTTAGTGAACCAAGATTCATCAATTGATGAACCATCTTTTTCTTTCAAAAGCAAAGTTTTACCAGCTTTACGGGTAAACTTCTTTTTGCTACCATTTTCTTGGGGCTTATCTGACATATTCTTAATAATATATCACTTCATTTCTTTAAATCTTTTGTTCAATTTTTTTTTAAATATACATATTTGGAGGAGTATTATCATTATTTTGCATCTCACTAACTATTTCCTTTAATAATTTAGGATTAAGTAGGTCTTCATCAGGTTGTAAGGAATTAAATCTAACATGCATAAAAAACTTTTGTATAGCACAAATAGAGAAATTAATGTGTTCGATTTTTTTATAAAAGATTTCAAAATTATCTTTATCTGGGAAAAATTTATTAAACATTTGTAAAATTTGTTCTTTATTAGCATTTTCAAATTTGATAATTAAATCAACTCTACTTGGTCTAATTAAAGCTTTATCTAATCTATTTTTATAATTTGTAGTTAAAAAAGTAACTAATCCATTTTTTCTAGCCATTCCATCTAAAACATTTAAAATACCAGAAAATGAAACCATACTTTTGTTGGAATCATTAGCTTTTCTTTCTACAAATAAAGCATCTATATCTTCTAATAATAAAATTGTATTATTTGGCAGATTAGCAATTGCAGACATAAAAGCGGAGTCATCAACTTTAGGGCCCAAGTTAATCATATGAATATTCATATTAAACAGCGAAGCTAATGCAAAAATCAAAGAAGACTTTCCAGTTCCAGGAGGACCTTCTAATAGGTAATTCCTTTTCCAAGGAATTCCCAAGTCTTGATATTGCATTTTTGATTTTTTAAATTTAAATAGGTCATCAATAATTAATTTTTTTTGTTTGTCAGAAAGATAGATTGTATCCATGCTTCTTTTTGGTAATTTTGATAAAACTGACCAATGACCATTCTTTAATATTTTACAAACAATTTCTTTCTCGTCTTTTTTATTAAAATAATTTTTAGAGTCTTTGATAAAGCTATCAATACATTTTTTCTTAATTGTAAAATTTTCATCGTTATACTTAATTTTTACTATTAATTTTTCTAATTTTTCAGCAGTAAAATAAGTTCCAACAGATTCACCTATTTCTTTATATTCAATAATAATATCATGGTCTTCATTTTCAAAATTATATGAAATAATATATGAACCAAAATTTATTTCTAATTCCAGTTTTTCTTTTTCGCTATTTGAAATTGACTCACATTTAAAGTTATTAACAGATTCAAAGGTGGCAGTAAATCCTTTAACTAAATTAGCTAGGTAAGATTTATATGGAATTTCAATAACCAAATCTTTTAAATTTAAGTTATCCATTTTTAAACTATAATATAATAATATTTTAAAAATAGTATGGTAGATATAATTATTTTTTCTTCGTAAATGTTTTTATGTAATAAATTAATGTTGTCATTCATTACTAAGTATAGTTTGCATATGTATTAATATCATTTCTAATAATTTTTGCAATATTAGAAAAAAAGTCTTCAAAGTTTTTGGTTAATTTAACTTTTTTAAAAGTATTTTCAACTTTCAATAGTTCTGGATAAATAGTTTCTTTTGTATCAGTATTTTCATAAATTTGATATTTTTTAATGATTTCTTTATAAACAACAAATTTTATAAATGTATCAATAAATCTTTTAAAATAGTTTATTTCCATTAGTTTTGATAAAATTTTTTTAGTATCATTCACCCAATTAAAATACAATTGAAAAATATCAATTAATTTAATTGATAATTTTTGGTCGAAGCTTTCTACTTTCATAAAATAATTATTTATTTTATTAATAACTTCCCCAAAAGGTTTGGTAAAAATAGTTTCATATCTATCAATATAATTAAAACAAGTGATTTCTGGAATTAAATTTTGGTAGATAAAATTATCCGGAAATTTTTTTAATAACTCTGGTAAGTATAAAACATCAAAAGCACTATATAACATTGTATTTTCATTTAATTTATTGATATCAATATCAATCAAATAAATTGGACCCATTTCTTCTTCATTTTTAATTAACATATCAAACTGTTTTTGATTAATTACTTTCATTTCTAAAAGTAAGCTATAAATTTTACATTTTTTATCAGTAAGATTATTTTCCAAGTGAAAAAATTCACACATATATCTAGTATCAAATAAGTTATGACAAAATTTGTTTCTTAAATTACTATTAGTAAAAATATTTTTGAATAAGTAAGGAATATCCAATGATTCTGCTCCATGAAGAATTTTTTTTATTTTATCGTCTGTTAATAAGTTTATTAATATATCAGTTTGTTTGGAAGATAAATAAGGTGGATAAAAAATATAAATAAAAGCTTCTTTTTCATCAGATTCTAAGTTTATTTGAAATAGAGCAATCTTTTTCCCTTCAGGTGATGAATTAAATTCAAAATCTAATCCAGCATATTTTTCTTTTGATTTTAATTTTATAAATTTAATAAAATATCCAATCATGTTTCCAATATCTTGTGATGTTTTAGCAGTAATAATTTTATAAACTTTATTAGAAATTTTTTTGGAAAAATAATTTGATGATTCAATTATTTTCATTAACTATACATTTTCATAGAAAATAAATAAATGAAATCTATATAATAACTCAAACATCTAAATCTTTTTCTTCTTCGTTAGTATCAAATATTGACTGGTCTGTTATAAAAACATTCGAATCTTCATTTTCGGAGGAAGAAATGTTTTCTTCTTCTAAGTCAGAGTAAGATGGAGGAACTAAGTCCTTTGTTTCATTTTCTGAAGAACTATTTTCTTCTACTTTTTTTTCTCCATAATATTCTAATAGTTGATTTCTTAATTCTTTCATTTCAATTTTATGTTTCAAAGTCTCACTTAGCCATAATTTTGTTGTTTCCAATATTTCGTCTTTCTTAAATTCAAAATGTTTTTTGGATAATTCTTCAAAGCCATCTGGTGGATTAAGCATATTATCAAGTATTGCCCATTTTAAAGTGTAATATCTAATATCATCGCTATAATCGAATGATCTTTTCTTACCCTTTGCAGTATGCATATCTCTTTCCCATCCAGGTTCATTATAGTATGGTTCTTCAACTAGAATTAAAGATTGGATAGAAATTAAAACTTGTAAGAAGGTAGATGTATCTTTATTCCATGATTCACCATTTTCTCCTTGCCATGTGCCTAACAAAGACAAGCAAACCTTACCACAGGCATATAAATTAGGATTGAACCTTACTGAACCATTTCCAGTAGTATTCAGTAGGACTTTAGGTTCACTTTCTGGATATCCTTGTGGGAAACAAGCATGAAATTCAAAAATTCCATTATGATATGGGGTATCTTTTGGACCAGTAATTACAAAACTAAATACATTCATATTATTAGGGGAACCTCTAACTACGATACTGGTATCCCAATTGTTGGGTAGATTTCTCTTCATAGAAGAAAATTCAGATGAAATCCTCATTAATTGTTTTGGATTAAGTTTATCATTAATATTTTTGTAAAAACGATGATTTGACTTTATATCATAGCCGTTAAAAATATTACCTTGCTCTTTAGTAATAGTTTCAGAATATTGTTCTTTGCTATTAGATTCAACATCATTATAACTTTCAATTTGCTCTACTTTTTTATTAATAATACCTAATTCTTCAATTTGTTCAGTAATTTTATCACTTGTAGTAATAAAAGTAATATAGTTAGTTAATTTGTTCTTATCACTTTGGGATTCACCAATAGTATTTACTAAAGGGGAAATATCTGAGCTAATTTTAGATAAGCCATCATAAATTTGAATCAACCAATCTTCATCATCTGTCAAAAAGACAATTTTTTCAGTAATATTTAGAATTGCTAAAAATAGATCTTGTTCATTATCAATTTCTAATAAAGTGAAATGACAAACAGTGTTTTTGATATATGTCATAACTGGAGTTGAGTAAACTCTAGCAATATTGTCTGAATTAATACTATGTTTAATCATATTAAGTTTATTAACAATTAATACATTTTTATTACTCTTCTCTTTGACAAAATTACTGATATCCCATTTATTTCTACCACTATAACCATAACCAACTCCAGAATTCCAATATTTATTATCGGATGAACTTGATTGTTTTAATGTAAATTTGTTATATTTAAGTTTAATATCAAGATTACTATATGGATTCTCACCAATAAGACTTGACAAGTCCAAGATGTCTTTATCTAATTGAGTGACGTCATCTTGACAATTCAAGATAAACTCTGAAATTAATGGTTCAACTGTCATTGCAATATTTTCAACCAGCCAAGATAAGCTCAATATAGGATTCCAATTTTCTACCTTTAATAATGATAAATTAGATATATGATAGATAAATTCTTTTTTTGCATTTGGCTCCATAAATTTAATTTTAGGTGGATAATATGGATGTAAATCAGGGTCAAAATCAATTCGTAAAACTAATTTGTCTAAAGTGTCAAATATGAAAACTATATCAAATGTATAGTCAAAATCGGTGGTAGTAATATAGTGTTTAAATTCTTTATTTCTGTTAACCAACTTTATTTCATTAATCAAGATATCAATAATCTGTTTTCTTGGATAAATGATATCTTTTGGAATGGAAGACAAACTAAAATCAGAAGTGTGATTAGAATTTGTCATACCTCTTTTAATTTCATCATAATTACATCCACCTTTATCAAATATTTTGGTATCTCTAAATAACCCAAATATATCTTTTTCGACATAAGATTTTTCCTTTGTCTTATTGTAATACTTAATGTGGGACAATACATTATTTAAATTTTTATCAACTAATAAATCCATATTTATCATATCTGTTTTAACTTTATTAGATTCGATAAATATATATTTTAGATCTTTCTCAACTGTTAGAGTAAAATCAATTTCATTGTGATTAAAGTTGATTTCAAATATGTTTTGTTTAATAACAAAAGAATATCCATCTAATTTTTTAAAATTATGCTCAATTTGCTCTATTAATGTCATAATGTATGTATTATTTTAATAAAGGAAAGGATTAATCAATTTTTATTTTACGAAGCAAATGTTGCGAAGCAAATGTTGCAAAGCAAATATGTAAGTGATAGTAATAAAATGTCATTTGCTTCGCAAAAATAATAGCTATTTAAGTGCTTCACTGATCAAATCAAATGATTCATCATTTAATGTTTTAATAAAGCTTTCTAGTGGAGTAATTTTAGTTTCCACAATACCATCTTTTACTTCCGTTTCAGTAAATAATCCGGTCATAACTTCTACCATGACAGTTTGAGAAAGTCCAGCTACAAGTTTAACTCCTGTGGTGAAGCTTTGAGCAGGAAATCCAGATGTATTACCAGTATTTAAGTTCCAAAAAATAGTCAAAGGTATTTCGAAACCACTTTCTTTAAAAGCAATTTTTTTTCTGTCTAAAAAGGTATCAAATTTGTTAAGTGATAAAGTTTTTCTATCAGAATAATAATCTAAAGGTGAAGGCGAGTCATTTGGTATTTCTACCATTGAGTTAAATTGACCATCAGTCAAATATAAAATTGATAATTCTTTACTACTTAGATTCACTTCGTTAATGATTTCAGATTCTTTTTCTTTTTTCATTAAGTTTAATATTAAATTATAAGTGGCATCAATATTAGTTGAAGCTCCCCAATCAATTTCTTTCAAAAATATAAAAATATCAAAAATATTGGCAGTTAAATCGATATCTACAATACAAGGGTTTGCTGAAAAAGTAATAATTTTTCCTGGAATTTTACTGATTGATGAGCAAATAATACCTAATGCGATTGCATAATGACCTACATTACAGTTAAACATAGAACCACTTACATCAATAACAGGAATTATATATCTAGGATCTTTGATGGAAGTTACATCCATATTTTTTTCCTTTGCTTCTTTAACATCCCTATTATATTTTTCCAAAACTAAATTTTTAACGTTTTCCACCATTTTCTTAAATTGAACATCAATCAAGTCTCTTTCAAGTTGTGATTTTTTTTTAGAATTTTTAAAATCTGACCAAATAATATCAGCTAAATTTTTTAGGTCACTTTGAGCACCCTTTATCCTAAAATCTTGAATTGCCTTTTTAAAATTTTTAGCACAAATAATTCGGTCTTCTTTTTCTGTCCTAGGTTTTCCTGTTTCATCAAGATTCAAAAATGCATTGGCATATTTCGTAGTTGCTTTAGAAGGAACTTCTTCTGGAATAATATCTTTCCAATTTCTAGCGATATTTGATTTAGTCATGTTTTGTTCTTTAACTTTACAACATTGTCTTAACACAGTTAAAATCTTTCGAAGTGCCATATCACCAAGTCTAAGGTTTTTAATTTTAGAGCAATCTAATGATGGCCAAATTTTAGAAATTATATCAAGTCTAATTTTGCTATCTTTTTTGTCACAACTTGGAACCCATTTACTAGCCAATGATAAATTTTTTCCTATCATGTAATCATTAATTTGTTGTGTTGTCATAATTTGCAGATTTTTATTAACCTGGTCTACTAGTTTGGTTAGACTCTTGATGTCATCGTTTTTATCAAAGGGACTAATAATAATTTCAAAATCTTGAATCAAAGCATCACTATAAATTTGAGCTAGTTTTTTTACAAGTTCTTTATCATCGTAATTTTTTATCATCAATGTATTGATATCTTTGAAAGAACCATAATGAGGAATAAGATGAAGCACTTTAAATAATTGCTCCTTAAATTTTAGTTTTAATTGTTGAAAAATGATGTAGAATTGATTTCTAGAACGACCGCCTTGACATCTAATTGCTCTAGTAAAAAACATTAATTTAAATACAAAAGTTATTAGTTCCAGTTTTTTAATAGAATCTTCTCTAATTATTAAATCGATTATTATTGGCAAATAATTTTCAACATGAGTATTAATACTTTCTGTATCATTTGTAACTAACCTTTGTTTTAATTCTAACATATAACTTATAACTGTCTTAAAATTAATATTTTCATCTAGGTCAAATGAATAATTACCTAAACTTGAAAACTCAAAGTCTCCATTTTCCCCAATTTTATCAGGTTTAGAAATATATGATTTTTCATTAATAAATTCCATAAAAACATTGTTATAATTTTGATGGTAATTTATTCAATTTTTATTTGGCTATTT
>JACKZZ010001155.1_pt1 | contig 11963 bp, 10 predicted proteins | sample 8027871 | NCBI WGS metagenome assembly JACKZZ01 (sample SAMN15724774, study PRJNA655200) | protist metagenome | isolation source: fluorescence activated cell sorting (FACS) single amplified genomes of... | place: USA: West Boothbay Harbor, Gulf of Maine | collected 2000-07-19
ATAACGAATTCAATGAGCTATAAGATTTACCTAGATTAGAAGGATCAGGTATATCATCAGGCATTATATTTGGAAATAATTTATTACAAAAAATTGCAATTAATTTTAAATGTACCTTATCACATTTCAAATTCAATTTAGAAAACTTCTTTAGAACCTCATTTTCGGAATCAACTTTAATCCAATTATACATCAACTTTCTTACTCTTAAATATTGTTCTAATTTATGAGTATCAATTCCTTTCTTTAAAAACTGATAAATATCTTTTATTTGTAAATCTTTAACAGGATATTTATTATTACTAAAATTCGACAAATTATCACTTGAATTGCTATATTTCTTTTTAAAATATATTCCTCTAATATTATATAAAATTGTTTTATACTCCTTAGGTAAAATCTTGTAAATTTCTGTGTCAGTTTGTTTCCCAGTTTTTATATCCCATAACATTTTAAATAATTCATATAATTCTGATGTACAAACTTTAAATACAGAATCAATGATACCAATTGTATCATAAGATTCTTGAATATTTAATGGATTAATAATTTTCTTATATGGATTCAAGTTTTTATTGCTTTGTAGATAATTTACAAGTTGATTATTTTGATATAAATTCAAAAATCCCTTGAATATATTCTTTTCTGACCCTATCGCCTTATTAAACTGATAAGAATATGTTTGAATTTTTAAAAATTGACTAAAACTATTACTATTTTTTATTCTAATTATTATTCCTTCATCTTCACAAGAAGTCATATTATCTAACGAGTCATTTGATTTATCCATTTCATTATCTTGTTCTGAAAAAGAAAATTTGTTACTTCCAATTTCTTGTATTATTTCTTGGTTTATTTTTTCTGCAATAAATATATTATTAAAAGATAAAATTTTATTTAATGAATTATTAAATAGTGAATCTACAGTTGAATCAATATTAGAAATATCAATTTCAGATAAATTATTTTTTTCCCTTATAAAGGCTAAACATAATTTTTTATAATTTTCACCAAATTTTGATGTATAATCAACTATATTTTTATTACTATGATGAATTAAAATAAAATAATAACAATATGATTTATCAAAATCTTTACAAAAATCCTCAAGAGAATCAATATTAATATCATCTAGAACATCTAGAAATAAATCATAATACGATACATTATTCCAAACTGAATCTTTACTATCCAAGTTCCTTCTTGTAGATAAATACCATTTATCTCTATGACAAAATAAGGATAACAATGTTCCTTCATAACATTTAAATTTTTCGACATTACTTTTTGATTTAGGACTATTTTTATTATTTAACAAATAATTTATTGCTTCTAAATTACAAATTGGAGTATTACAACTATATGATACTATTTCTCTATTATTAGTATCAATAATTAAAGAGCGACATTCCATTTTTAGTTTACTGATATCTACTGTATTAGTTTCTTTATTATTAAGATCAGATGATTTATTATTTAAATTATTATTAACTAAAGAACACAGCGATTTATCAACCACTATAGGTTCATATTTTGTATAAATTAACATTAATCCTTCATCAGGATAATTTTTAGAATAAATACCATGATTTAGTAATGTGTCTCTAAAAAAATCAACGTTTTCGAAAGAATCGATATAATTTTTAATCATTAAATGTGGGCTTTCCATTAAACTAAAATAACCATTCTTCTTTTATATGTTTTTTTATTCTAATTTTGATAGGCCCTCAATAAAAATACCAAATCCTAAAATTTGAGTTCCTTTTTTGTCATTTTTCAAAAATATTACTCTCTTTCCATTACTAATACACATTGGATATTTTAACCTAAATACAAAATTATCTTCCTTTATCTCTTTAAACTTTGAGATTACTAATTGATTCTCAAATTGAATACTTACTTTAGATCCTGGTTCTAGGTTTTTAATATCCCATATATTACCAAAAACTTCATTATTAATATTTCCAATAACTAATTCTTGATAAACAGATGGTAAAGTACCTTTCTTTCCAACAAGTTTTCCAGATAAACCATTATCTGATGCAATACAAGGGATTAATTCAGTTCCAATAGAAATTAAACCTCCTCTAGATATACTATTTAAATTAGTATTATTATATCTCAATGAAGAAACAGTAGTAGTAATTGGTACATAATTTTTGGCTGAATCTCCTAACCCAGGTCTAATTTCAATTTCTTCACCGATACTAATATTACCTCCTAACAAAGATCCACCAATACAAGATCCAATTACATTACTAAAAACTGTTCCAGGCCTTGTTATTGAAAAACTTCTATTAGAAAGGAAATACGAATCGTCATCAGGATCTTCATCACTTTTAATCCTTCCAATCGCATCCAATAACAAATCTGTACCAATGTTATTTTGAAAGGAAGTAGGTATAATTGGGTATATCGGTTTAATTTCAAATTTATCCAAAAATTTTTTTAACTCATTGTATTTATTAATTATCTTTGCCCTATCATTTCTATAAAGATCTATTTTATTCAAACAAACTATAATATCTTTAATACCAGATAATTTTACTGAATTTAAATGCTGTTTCAAACTAGTTTTTGATTCTAAATCTCCTTCAACAGAAACAACTACTATAACTGCATGCATTAATCTTACTGAACTTATCATTGTTGTGATTAATTCAAAATGACCTGGACAGTCAACAATAGATATATGATCTATCAAATCATCATCTGTACAACTATCTATCAGATCCCTATTATATCCTTCACAAACATACTTGTTGTCTTTTTTCCAAATCTTACTATCAGCATATCCTATCTTCATAGTAATATTTCTTTCCATTTCTTTTTTACTTCTTTGAGTTGCTTGGTTGCTAACAGCCAACGTCAATGTTGACTTTCCTTCACTAACCATGCCTATAATTCCTATATTCTTTCGCGGTTGATTCATATTATTTATCATATATATCATAGAATTAGTACTCTTGTCAGTTACTTCTTCAATTTTTTCTTTATTTTACCTTTTTTTAACTTATTATTTTTAAAATTAGTTGAACCTTTTGATTTAACTTTATTATTCTTTCAGAACATTTGATTCAAGTATCAGAAATTAAATTAGAATATTCTTTGTCAGTTTCAACTTGTATTATTTCTGAAACATATTTGCTACAATCTCCATTTACATACTGTTTTATAAATTCATTTTACATTTATTAAATAACAAAATATTATTTTTTAATTTTTAAATTAATAAAAAATTGATTTAAAAATATTATCTAAACTTATACTTGCTTTAATTATAATGGAACAATTTAATTTCAATATATCGAAATCTAATAATAAAACAAATGTTATACAAACATCTAGTTTTAGTATATCTATTAATAGTAAAAAATTATTTGATAACTCTTCATTATCATTATCTCCCAATAATATTTATGGATTAATAGGTAAGAATGGATCTGGTAAAACAACATTAATTAATCATATTAGTAAAAATAAAATACCAGTAAATGAAAAAATGTTTCTATTACACTTAGAACAAATACTTGAAGAAACAGACGAGCCACCTGTTAACATTCTTCTTCAATCAGGAGGATCAATGTTTAAAGTAAAAAAAAGATTAGAGGAATTAGAAAAAAAAATGGAAGAGTTAGAAGAAGATGATGAAACACTAGATGAAATTTATGAAGAATACAATGAATTAGAAGAAAGATTAACACAGGAAGAATATAATATTGATCGTGAAACAGCAAAAGTTAAAAGTATATTAAATGGTTTAGGATTTGATCAAAAAATGATGGAGAAATCTTTTAATCAATTTAGTGGTGGATGGAAAATGAGAATTTCATTAGCAAAATGTTTATATCTTGATCCTGATGTTTTACTAATGGATGAACCTACAAATCATCTTGACTTGGAGGCAGTTTTATGGTTAGGTGATTATTTAGAAAAAAATAATAAAGGAAAAATAATTTTGATTGTATCTCATAATATTGGATTTTTAAATAAAGTTTGTACAAACATTTTGAATATTGAAAATTTTAAACTTGTTAACTATTCAGGAAACTATTCGTCTTTTAGAGAAATTATTAGACAAAAAGCTGTTAAACAAGATAAGGATTGGACTAAAATCGAAAAACAAATTAAAAAACTTGATAAAAAAGAAAAAGAAAAACTAATAAAAGAATCAGAAGAAAAAGGAATTATTAAACCAGAAAAACCGTACGAAGTTAAATTTGATTTTTCTAATTATTCAGAATCAAAATCAACTCATAATTTAATAAGCTTTAGAGATGTTGACTTTACAGTTAGTGAAAATGAATTGTTTAAAAATTTAAATTTTGGGATTGATTCTGATTCTAGAATATGTCTTATTGGGAAAAATGGAATAGGTAAATCATCATTATTTAAATTAATTAGTGGTGAATATAAACCTACAAATGGAACAGTTAATATTGATGTAACGGTAAAGATAGGATATTTTCATCAACATTTTGAAACATTTTTAGATAACGATAAATCACCTATTGAATTTCTAGAAAACTTAGTTCCAGAAAATTTATTAACAAATAATAAAATGCAAACGGTTAGAAAATATTTAGGAAATCTAAAATTAGAACCAAAATTTCATAATACTAAAATAGGCAATTTATCAGGAGGACAAAAAGCTAGAGTAGCTTTCGTTTTTCTAATATTCCAACAACCAAATTTTTTACTATTAGATGAACCAACAAACCATTTAGATATAGAAACAATAGAAGCTTTAATAGATGCTCTAAATAATTTTAATGGAGGATTTATGATAATTACACACGAATCTGAATTATTAGATAATATTGAACCTAATATATGGCTTATTAAAGATAAGTCAATAAAATATAATTCTCAATTAACTGATATATTAAAATAGTAAAAATTGAAAAAAATATATAAATAATTAATTATATTTAACCTAATAATGGGAACTCCTCTTTTAATTACGTTAAGATATCAAAATAAATATGAAAATCCAAATAATGATTCTGTAGAAATAAATAATGATTCTGAAGAACCAAATAATGATTCTGAAGAACCAAATAATGATTCTGTAGAAACAAATAATGATTCTGTAGAAACAAATAATGATTCTGTAGAACCAAATAATGATTCTGTAGAAACAAATAATGATTCTGTAGAAACAAATAATGATTCTGTAGAAACAAACAATTATGAGTTATGTGATTTAGATGAAATAATGAAAAATGATCCTGTTTTTTTTAGTTAAAATAAATTAATAGATATATAGATAAATCTAATATGAATTTTAAATTCCTATTAAATATATTTCAATTTAGAAAAAATAACATAATTGATTTGTACAACAATTTAAAAACATAAGGATCACATCTAAAATGTTACATACTTGCACCACCATTATCAAATCCTGAATATTATATTGAAAAAAATAATACTAAGCAAAAACGTTTCAATAAATTAAAATTTTTTTATTTTTCAAGTTTAATAACTGGAACATTTAATTGATTTGTAAAAGATTTTACTAATTCATCATTTTTATAATCATTAATATATTTAATATTTTTTATACCTGACGCTAATAACATCCTAACACATATTATACATGGATAGTGAGTGATATATGCGGTAGAATCATTACAACTAACTCCTCTTTTTGCACAGTCAGCAATTGCGTTTTGTTCTGCATGAACAGTTGCTTGTTCATGGTTATCCCTAATTATTGATTTATGTGGACATCCTGGTAAAAATCCATTATACCCTTGACTTATAATTCTATTATCCTTCACTAATACACATCCTACTTTTAACCTATCACATGGTGATCTTTTAGCAGTAACTTCAGATATTTCTGAAAAATATTCGTCCCACGATAATCTTTCATTCATTAAATGTTACTATTGGTTATTTTTTAAAATAAATTCAAAATGTTTAATTGACTTTTTTTGACTTTCTTTATCCAAAGATAAAAACCAATTTTCAATTTGTAATGGGATTCTAAAAATTAAATCTTTAGGACCTAAACACTTATCAACATATTGATTACTATCATTAGAAATATCAGAGAAATAAATATATTTATCATTTTGATCCAATCTTGTTGAATCAATAGACCTGTCTTCAGATAATTCTTTGTCAATCATAATTAAAATAGTTTAGATAAAATCTTTCAAAAAATCAATTTTTATTATTTATTTTTCTTGTAAAAAAATAGATAATGAAGAAATAAACTCATTCCTTTCATCATTATCTTTTATTTGATTAACAAATTCTTTAATATTTTTAATAGATCTTTTTGTTTTTGTGTCAACATCTTCAGTATTAATAATATCTAAATATTTCATAGATGGAAAAAGAGGAGCAATAAAGTTATTATTTAAATTTCTATTTTCATCTCTAACAGCTCTTGGACGATCTGGTATCTTTTTCTCAACTAAAGTTGGTACAGGAGACAAATAACTTGAATCTGGAAATTGTTGGTTTTGGTTAAAATTAGACATTTAAGTACTTATATATAGTTAGTTGGAATATATTTTTCAATTTTTTATCTTCTTCTTCTTAGTAAAATTGCTGATTTTTTATTTAATTTAACATCCTTAAATATACTTTCTTTAGTTTCAATATTACTATCTTTAACATTAGTTAAACTATTATTTTTATCAAATTCAACATTATCTAAACTATTGCTTATATCAGTATCAACAGCCATTTTATCTTTTTCAATTTTTGGATCTGGTATTTCTTTTTCTTTCCATACTAAAAAATTATTAGTAGGAAAATCAAAAAAATCTTTATTTTTTAGATAGTCAAAAGCCTTTTTCCCTTCTAAAATTTCTTTATAGTCGGAATCAATTATGGTTGGCACAATTTTTACCTGTTTAAAAGAATTATTTTCATCAATACAAATCGTTTTTATTTCTTCTTTAATTTTACATTCATCTAATTTACTAAGTATCTCCTTACAAAACTTACAATTATTACTATAAAATAGAACTTTCATTATTTAAATGTATAATTAAAATTTTAATAAACCAATATTAAAAATTAATTAAAGATACTATTTAATTAAATAATAAAATGAAAATATATGCTTTTATATTTTGTAGAAGTGGATCAAAAGGGTTAAATAATAAAAATATTAAAAAATTAAATGGAATATCATTATTAGAAAGGAATATTAATCTTCTAAAAAATAACTCTAATATTTCTAAAATATTTGTATCAACTGATTCTAATGAATATAGAGATCTAGCAATAAAGGCAGGAGCATTAGCACCTATACTTAGACCAGATAATTTAGCAACAGATAAATCTTCAGAAATTGACTCGTGGAAATTTATGATTGATTATCTTGATAAAGAAAATGATAAATTTGATATCTTTATTTCTGTTCCTGTTGTTACTCCATTAAAAACAAATGATGATATAAACAACTTGATAATTAAATTTTTAAAAAATAAACCTGATATACTATTGACAGTTAGAGATTCTGAAAGAAATCCATATTTTAACATGGTAAAAGAAATAGATAATGAAATAAAAATTTTTGATGATAATTATAAAGAAATTGCAAATAGACAAAATTTTCCTGATGTCTATGATATTACTCCTGTTGCATATATTATGAATAAAGATATTGTAGGAAAACTAAATAATACATTATTTTCTAATAGTTTTAAAATAGAAAAATTTAAAGTTGATAAAATAAATGGAATTGATATTGATGATGAAATTGATTTTAAAGTAAGTGAATTATACCATAAAGAAAAAATAAAAAATAATATTAACTTCAGTGTTCTAAATAATATTATGCTAAATGATAAAACAGCAATTGTAACAGGCGGAATGGGTAACATTGGAAAAAAGATAGTTGAAACATTGGTAGAACTTAACTGTAAAGTTATAATGATTGATTTACCAAATGAAAATAATAAAAATCAATTAGATATAATGAATAATCAATTAGAATCAAATATAGAATTATATGAATTAAATCTTGAAAGAGAAGAAGAAATAGTATATTTTTGTAAGAATACCATAAAAACTTCCAAAATAGATATATTAATTAATTGTGCTGCACTAGTTGGTACTTCAAATTTAGAAGGTTGGGCAGTTCCATTTGAAAATCAGTCTATGAAAACATTTGATAGATGTATGAATGTAAATGTAAAAGCGCCTATTATACTTGTACAGAATCTACTAGATAATTTCAAAAAATCTAATAATATTAAAATTATAAATATAAGTTCAATATATGGTATAAGAGCAAATGATTTTTCAATCTATAAAGATACAAATATGGAACCACCAATTGCATATTCAATTAGTAAATCAGGATTAAATATGATGACAAAATTTTTATCGTCTTCACTTGGAGAATATAATATTTGTATTAATTCTGTTGTATTAGGAGGAATATATAGAAATCAAGATGAAAAATTTGTTGAAAAATATGTTAATAAAACTCCGTTAAAAAGAATGGGAACAGAAGATGATGTAAAAGGAATTATATCATTTTTGTCAAGTAATTTATCAAACTATGTTACTGGACAAGAATTTGTAATAGATGGAGGTATTACTACAAAGATTTAATCTCATCTATAATTTTTAATGTTAATTGTGATTCTTCTATATCTTTTATATTAGAATCATTATTATTTTTAACTTTGTTTAAAAAATCAACAAGTTGTAATTCAAGAAGATTTTCATTCTCAAAATTTTTATTAATATTTCCATTTTTACTTTTAATAGATATTTTTTTTGAAATAAAATCTAAATACATGCTTCCATCTTCACCAATTAATTTACAAGTCCTATTGCTGTCTTTATCAACCATATCTAAATTAATACTAGCAACTACTTTTTCATTTGATTTTAATATTAAATCCATCACAAAAAAACAATAATCTTCAACGTCAATATCTAAATCAGATATTTTACCTACAAATGATTTTATACTGTAAGATTCAATATCTAAAAATCCTAACAAATAATTTATATCATGGCTTAATTCTAAAAGAACACCACCTCCCAAATCGTTTTTGCTTGAAACAGAATCTTTGTAATCATTTTTTCTCCAATCAGGAAGATATTGACCAACATTAATCTTTACTAATAATAATTTTCCAATAAATTTATTATAATTTTTCAAATATTGATACATCGACGAATATCTTAATAAATAACCAATCTGAACATAACAATTATTATTAATTAATTTTAAAGATTTTTCATACGAATTACTTAATGGTTTCTCGATTAAACAACTTACTTTCTTATTTATAAAATAGTTAGCAATTTCAACATGAAAAGTTGATGGATTAGTTATTATTACACAATCAAATTTTAGAGATTTAATATCATCCAATGAATAATAAAACTTTTTAATGTTGTATTCACTAAGTAATAAATCTTCATTTATTTGTTTAATTTTAGAATGTCTTAAAACATAAATATTATAATAGATATCTTTTTCTGCTTGGCTATTCAATAAATTTATATATTTTGTTCCGAAATTACCTAAACCAACAATTAATATATTCATTTACAAGTATTAAATCAATATTATTTAAACAATTTAGTTATTAATCTTTAGATTTATTAAAAATCAATCAAAATAAAAAATGAAAATTATTTATAAAGAAATTAAACTTAGATAATAATGAGCAAGAATATTAACATTAAAGTTAAAAATCATACACAAATAAAAACTAATCAAGGATCATCCGAACTTGTATTGAATTTTTCAGGAAAACAAGTTAATCATATTATTATCAACAGTATTAAAAGAATGATTCAAAGTGATATTCCTATTTATGCTTTTGATAGTTTTACAATGACTCATAATGATAGTGTTTTTAATAATAATTATATTAAAAACCACATTAGAAATATTCCAGTTTGGGGAATAGATAATAAATTAGAAGAATATAAAGAATACAATGAAGAACAAGAAGAAGAAGAAATATTTGATGAAGTAACTGGTATTATTAAAGACGATGTTGATCTAACAATAAATAAAGAAACTAATTATTCTTCTTTGAATAAATTAACATTGTATTTAGATTTTCACAACAATAAAAATGAAATAGTTCATGTAACAACGAATGATTGTATATTTTATTATAAAGAAGGAATGATAAAATCACCATACAAAAATCCAGTACAAATTATAAAATTACAACCAAATCAAAAAATTAAACTATCAGCACAAGCTAATCCTGGTATAAATGATAATTCATCAATTTACTCAGCAACATCAGCTTGCTACTTTAAAGAAAATAAAGAATCAGATTATGATTTGATTGTAGAATCAAGAGGACAATTATCTGAAATAAGAATAATTCAATTAGCATTAAGATTAATTAATAAAAAATTAGCTAAATTCTTACAAAACCTACCAAAAAGCAAAGGTATGGAAGGTACTTTAAAAATAGAAAACGAAGATCACTTATTGGGAAATTTACTAACATACCAAATGCAACAAATGAACTCAGTAAGATTCTGTGCTTATACAACCCCTCATCCATTAAATAGAGAGATAGAGATTGATTATAAACTTAATTCGGGAAATATTAATGCTATTTTCAAAGAAGTTATTTCACACTACGAAAATATTTTTTCAAATATTGAAAAAGATATTCTAAAGATAAAATAAAATCAATGTATTAGCTTTGCTAAATTAATTTATACTACAAAAATTTTACCAAATCCACACGAATCTAAATCTTCATAAATAAAATTTTGGTTATTAATATTAAATAAATCTTTATTTCTGTTGAATTCATAGTAGCAATTATTATCATCAATAATTTTTTTTAATGTTATTAATTGATTCTTAACCATAATTTGTATAGTGCTACTATTATTTATGAATTGTTTTATATTTAATATCTCTTTGTTATCTTTGATATAAAAAAACCAAATTAATTTAAATTTAGTTTCAGGTTTATAACTAAAATTACTTAAAAAATTTACTTGTATATCTTTGAATCTTAATAATTTTGAAAAATCACCATAAACTTCTAATAATTTTTTTCCATGTAATTCACAACAATCAATTGATATTGTTATTGTAGATGGCGAATCAATTGAATTGACACTGTTTCCATCCTTATAAATACTTTTGACATTGACTTCTAATGGATTTGTAATAGTCATTGATTCAGAATCATTAACATTATTATCAATCTTAATATCCATGTAACAATATAATTTTTGATTTACTTTTAATTTTCCACAATCTAAATATCCAGATAAAATTAATCCTAAATCTTGATGAGGATATGAATTTATAAAAGTAATATTTAATAATTCAGATTCAAATAAATTGTTCCTAATATTTGATTTATTATTGAACAATAATTTTAATTTTCTTTTATATTCATTTGATGAAAAATTAGATAATTTATCATCAGGAAATATATTATCCATTTTTTCTAAAATATTAGTTACTTCATCAATCTCAGAACTAATATTATTATCGTTGTCTTTTTTTATATTGACTTTAGAATCTATTATTTCTTTTTTTAATAAAGAATTTAAATAACTTAATATTTGTTCCTGTGAAATTGGACTTTTCAAATTTATAAAAGATTTTTCATCAAATAAATTAATAGAAATAGTTGGTGTATTTGAATATTTTGCATATTCTTCATAAAATTGTTTTTTATACCATTTACTATTTGGCTTATCAAAAAATATAATCAAATCAAAATTAAAAGTTAAAACTAATTTATTTCTTTTTCTCGATGATTTCATATTTAAATTACATGTTTCCGATATAGAATTTACACCATCCCATCCAGGAGAATCAATAAAAACAAAATTATTTTCATTAAAATTAATATACTCACATGTAAATGATGAAGTTCTTCCAGTCTCAATTTCATGTTTATGATTTAAAATATGTAATCTTGCTTTACTATACTCATTATCTATTTTATTTTTAATTAAATAAGCTAAAA
>JACKZZ010004880.1_pt1 | contig 11952 bp, 1 predicted proteins | sample 8027871 | NCBI WGS metagenome assembly JACKZZ01 (sample SAMN15724774, study PRJNA655200) | protist metagenome | isolation source: fluorescence activated cell sorting (FACS) single amplified genomes of... | place: USA: West Boothbay Harbor, Gulf of Maine | collected 2000-07-19
GAATTCATGGACGCCCGGAAGTTTCAGGAGTCCACCGCAAGGAGGGAGGGGAACAGCCATGCCCGCAAGTTAGCTCGGGATTCAACTTACGGAGACGCCGAAAAAGGGAAACCAGTTTACGGGCCGTTGAATCCTTCTCAGAAACGGGTGCCCCGTTCGGCGGAAGAGGCCACTTTTAAGGGCAACCTTTTCGATGGCCAAGCCCTCTCGAAGAACGAACACTATATGGAGGCCGTCCGCAGGGCGCAGCAAGCTGGTCATGCGGCGAGGTTACAAATCGAATACGGCGAAAGACCTCCCGCGCGGTGGCGTTCCGTCGAGGCCGGGAAGAGGAATGTGACTTATAGTCCTGGTACCAACCCTGTTTTCGATAACTTGGACGGTCAACATCGGCTACCGGATATGCTGAAGGACAGTGCGTTTAGAAGTGAAGCAGCACTCGATCAGCCTATTGACATGGAGGAAAAGACGCCAAGCCTGGTAGAACCGTCTAGCGGAGTAGAAGCACCTATTCCAGTAGATAATGGAGGCTTATATGAGGAAGACCAGAATAGAGATCAAATTAAGGGCACAGGTCCTCAGGATTTGTCTTCAGATGCGGATTTTACGACGAAATCGGAGCATGACCGAAAAAAGTCTGAAGCAGAGGGGGAAAACGTTGGAGAGGATGGAGAAGATGTGGGGGGTATAGCGGCTGCGGCAGAAGCTACTGGGGCTAGATCTGCAGCTGATGACGGAGAACCAGCTATGTCAGGGTCGCCGGATGGAGATGTTGATGTCGCCACGGGAGGCTCTTCCGCGGCGGCTGCTAGCGCAGCTTCTTTGATTGAAGGAGTAATGGCTGAAAAATCAGCGGTTAAGACCCAGAAAACGGTTAAGACCCAGGTTCAGACCATGGCCAAGGATGCCGCCTCTGATAAGGCCGACACCGCGGCGGGATCCGACTCCGAGGAGGATTACGAATATGAATCCGACGCGGAATACGGCGATGAGGATGCCGATTATGTTGATTATGATGATGATTATGAAGAAGAAACGGCTCCAGTCGTGGCGCCTGTGAAGGTCGAAAACGCAGCGGTATCCGACCCCACGGGTCAAATCCAGGCTGCTAGTGATTGGGCCGCAATGGTTCAAGGACCCGCTGGGCCGGGCGCCAACGGGGTGTTTTTGAGTCAGCATAAGAGAAATCACGGAGATGATGCTGACCGTGAAGGCCAGGATTACGAGATCATTTCCATTCCGTCGAAGCATAAGAACGCGGTTAGCTTCAGCGGGCGTGGGAAGCACCACAAATCTAAAAAAGGAGTGCGAAAACATGGGAAAAAGCACGCCAAAAAGCATCGCAAACAGCAACCGGACAACCTCTACGGGATGAATTGGGGCCCCGTAATGTCTGAGGATCTTGACGGGGGGGAACAATGGACGGAGTATATCCCAGAAAACGGGTATGGGGATGATGAGGCCCCCGCTTGGGAACTCCCCAAGGATGCAGCAGTGGTTTTTGACAAAAAGGGCTCGAGGAATAAACGGGGGGGGTTTGGAGGGAATAGGCCGGAGAGAGCGGTTCCTCTGCCTCAGGCAGTTCGTGATGAACTTGAGAAGAAAAAGTTCTTCCACGGGCACTGGTCGGGCGGGGACGCCGCTAGAATGGGGCGTAGAACGGACAACGCTTTAGACTCGGTTGCGATACATGGGCCTATGGAGAGCGGCGGGTGGAGACGCCCGTTACCCCTCGTATCTGATCAAACAATCATTGAGGAAACGACTCGGACGACGAGTACTACTACATCTACCGCTACCACGACTACCACAACCACTACAACTGAGGGCCCACACACCAAGGGCACAGCTCATGTTAGCCAGTATGGATTACCAGCTTCTCCGGAGTCTATTCGGTATCGGACGAGGTATCCTGGGAGCAGTTTGTTCCCTGATGTACAGAATTTACCCCGTACAGGGGGAGGGAAAACAATGAATATGCCGTGGCCGCAATTCGCCCCAGCAGTTCCCCCTACTGAGGAGGAGGAAAAGCTTCAGTACGAGAAACCGGTGCCGGGTAGTAAGCGGCGCGAGAAAGAGGTAGGAGGAGATGGGAAGCGGAAGCCGAAGGTTAATGCGGAGGTGGATCAGCCGGATTTCCACGAAAAAGATGAAAAAGTCGAAGAAGCTAGTAAGAATCCAGAGCCGGATGAAGATATCGCTGAGGCAGGTGAAAATTCAGTTAAGGGCGACAGCAACCCGGATCCTCTTATCGCCGAGCCCGAAGAATCGGGGAAGGACCCAGTAGAGGGCCGTGACGGCAGTGGACCTGTTAATAACGACGTTTCGAATGTGTATGAGCCGAGTGCTGCTGATGAGTCGGCGCGGGAGGGGTCGTACAATGTTGATAAAACAGTAGCTGCGGAAGAAGGCGCTGTCCGTTCACGGGAGGCGGCAAAAGCCAACGCGCTTGCTGATTCGGTTGTGGCGAACGCGGTGCCTACAGGCGCAGCAGCCTCTTTCCACTTGAAGGACAAGGTCGTGAAGGAACATCACCACAAGAAGAAGTCGCATGGGCATGGTAAGAAGAAGCAAACGAGTCTTGCGGAGACTCTCTCCAGTATCCATACCACGCATGCTGGTGGGCACAGTAAGGGGGATGGGGTGAGGGTTACAGAGGATTCTCGCTCTGATTCAAGCATGAGCCTAGCAGCTCGTGCCGCCGCTGAAAGAATCCAACGGGCTGTTGGCGGTACTGGGGTTCCGCAGGTTGTTGAACGTGAGAAACGAAGCAACTTGATGGAGAACGGGCGCAAGGAAACGGATTCTCTTTTTAGATGGCAGACCGGCTTAAGCTCCGTGGACCAGTCTGCCAAATCCGAAATCACGGGCGTAGTAAACAGAGTTGATACTACAACTAATAAGTTTAACAAGGGTAGTAAGGGGGAGAAATCTGCCGCTAAGAAGATTCAGAAGGATACCAGCATTAGTACCGAGGGTACTGCCGCTGGCTCCCTCAAAGACGCTTTAAACGACCTCAAGAAGAACCTGCAGAAGGAGAACGTGGGGGACAGCGAGAATCTGAATGCTGTGGTTGAGGGTCAGATCGGTGTTAGTCGTAACACCGCTTTAAATGGTGGGGAAATAGTTCAGGGAGCTCTCGCCACTGCACATTATTCGCTACGGGAAAAGCTTCTTCAACATCAGCAAAGCAAAGTAAGAGAGGAGGGTCTTAAGCTACAGAATGAGGGGGAAAAGCTTAAAACTGAGGGAAGGAAGTTACGGGAGGAGGGAGAACTCTTGAAAGGACAGATTGCAGGAGTAGCAAAACACGAAGAGAGTCTAAAGAGGAGCGAAGGCTCTTTGAAAGATAGAGAAGAGACTGTTCAGAGGGGTGAGAACTCTTTAGCTGAACGCATTGAGCAGCTTGAAAGTAAGGAGAGTACCATTAATAGGCACGAAAAGAAAGTCTCGGCAAGAGAAGAAGCTTTGGATCGGAAGGAGGGGCAAGTTTCTGACAAGGAGAAATTTTTAAGTATCGAAAAAAAGGACCTTGAGAAGAGAGAGAAAAGCCTTTCTGAGAGGCGATTGGAGACCGAGAGTCTGATTCGGGAGAAGGTGAAATCGAGTCAGAAATTGGTGGAGAGCAAGAGTAAGAGGGCTCACAAGATTATACTGGATAAGGTGAAAGCGACGGAAAGTGCTATTAAAACAAAAATTGAGTCTAGCGAAAAGGAGTTAAGAGAAAAATCGGAGAAGACTGAGAAGGAATTAGCCGAGAAAAGGAGTAAGACTGAGGCGGAGTTGTCTCAGAAACAGTCTCAGATGGAGCGCGAACTGGCCGAAAAGAAGGGGAAGATCGAGTTGGAATTAAAAGAGAAGAAAGAGCATAGCGAACTCGATCTCAGCCATAAAATCAAAGAAGGTGCCGAAAAACTGACTCAGCGCTTAAGAAGTATGGATAAAACTCTTAAAGAGAAAGAGAGTAAGTCGGAGAAGAAAATCCGGGAGAGGGAGGCTAGAAGCGAACGAAATATTAACCACAAAGAGGAAATCCTGGGAAAACGGGATGAAGTTATTGGGATGAGAGAAAAGAGTGTTGAGGGACGACGGTTAACACTGGACAAGGAGGAATTAAGACTAAAAGAAGACGAGGAAAGGCTTCGGCAAAGGGAAAAAGCTGTTTCTGTTAAGGAAGAAGCGTTAAGAGTGAAGGAAGAGAGTCTTGGTACAAAGGAAAGAAAGCTTCAGACGAAAGAGGAGGAGGTGTCTGAGAAGGAAAAACGCGAAACTGAGCGCGAAAGGAAGGAATTTTTGAGGGAGAAAAGAGAGGTGGAACGCGAACGGGTGGAGCATACTCGGGAAGGTAAAGAGCTCAGGAAGGAAAAAGAGGCGTATAAGAGGGCTAGAGCGGCTCATGAGAAGACAGAGGAGTCCGGTCATGGGCCGAGCATCGGTGCGCCGAGCATTGCGGCGAGGCGGAAGGCGGTGGAAAAGGCTAGAGACGAGGCTAGAGAGGCTCGTCAAGAGGCAGAGCAGGCCAAACAGGAGGTCAAAAAGGCGTTGAGTTCGGCAATGTTGGCGGCAGAAGCGGTGAAGCACCACGTGTCAGGTGATACGGAGGCGCGGGGGGTGTTTCTGGCTGAGGAGACTCGGAATACCACCAAACTGAGTAGTACTGGGGGGGAAGACGTCGATTCCAAGCAAAAACAGGCCGACCTTAAAGAGAGAATCGCTCTTGAGAAGGAGAGAATCCTAAGAGAGGTAGCCAGTGTTGCCCTCGAAAAAGCCTCTGAACAGGGCGAGGGTAAGAGGTTGATGGAGAAAGTAAGGGAAAAACGCTCTAAGGTAGAGCGTTATTTGGCGGAAGAGGAGAAAGCGGAGGCGGAGCTCGCAGCTTTTAACCGCATTAGGATGCGACGGCAGAGAATGAAGGAGGCTGAGCAAAGGGCGGTGGCAGCGGTTGACGATGCGAATTGAGGAGGAAACGCGGCCCGATACCGCGAAATGCAATTTAATTCGAGAAAGTACAGTAGCACCGATGGTGCAACAAACCAAACCAAGTTTTTAGTCTAAGTTAGTGAGCACGATGGAACGATCAAGTTTTTAGTCTAAGTTATCGAACGAAAGAGCTACCACAACGCCAGGTACGCGCACTAGTACTGGCGATAAATCAAGTTTTTAGTCTAAGTTATCGAATCATTATCAATATGCAATGAGAAGACCGTTCATACACTGTTTTCCAGAACCCAGTAGAACGGCGAAATCCAAGTAAAAAACGGAAAATCAAGTTAATAGCAGTGATAAGTAACTTTCGCGAACTACGGTAGTACTGTCGGCCTCCCGCAGGCGGCGGAACCGCCACGATTCAAATGCACTTTGCCTTCTGGCTCTCATTTTTTTCAAGTCCGATCGGCTACTGTGGCCGTGGTACGGGGGGTATCTATGATCACAGTCGCTCAAGGACGAGTATTACTGTAGCTCTCCACGCTGTCACGAACGTTGTTATGAACCCATGAAGGTCGGGCGCTGTAGATCCAGGAGAAATCACGGTGCCACGCGAAGATGAATGACCTAATTATGATGAAGTCCCAAATGTCCCTACGGCCTTATTACCTTGATCTGTCTTCTATTGAAATGATTCTGTTCTGTCCCCAAAATTCAAATCGTCCCCTATACCGCGTCTCCTGTTGAAAATCCTGTCTGAAATCGCGAAATCTGTCCATTATCATCCCATTTTCAATCTACCTGTCCCCACTGTGAATTCCCCATCTGTTTCTACATTCCCAACCTAATCCCCACGATGTTCCCATCCGTGACTTCACCCCACCCACGTTACCCTCCCTTTTTAACCCACCATTCCCATCATTATACCCCTGTATTACCAATCTAGCTCTACCTCTCCCCATATTGTTTTAACCCCGATTCCCACCTCTTTTCTGCCCCGCTTCACAGGTGAGGTTACCTTGATTACGAGTCTAATTAGTTGTTAGTCTTATCTAGTCTTTTTAGTCTAGTTAATAGCGTCTAGTTTAGCAGCAACGCCGGCTACAAATTGGAGAAATTGGTAGAAGACCAAGATTTCATAGATCATTATTTGAGTAGAGAAGTAGAGCTACTAACTCCCCCTTGTCAACACAATGCCCGTCGGAGGTAAACACAAGCATACGGGCGGCCTCGGGCGCGCCATCTTCCACTCTCAGAAGAAGACTCATGATGCCGCCAAGGCTCTCCACAGCAGTGGCAAGCAGCGTTTCTTGGAGGGGGCGGAAAGCGGGATTTCCTGCTTAGAAGCTTCGAATCTGACTGATTTCTTAGCCAAAGCGGAGCTTGCCAACGCTGAGTTTGAGTCCATCAGGGGGCGTGTGGAGCTTATTGAGAAGAGTGTCGTGGAAAAATCGATTAAGAAGGAAGGGATGTCTGCTGAGGAGGCGAAGAACAAGGGTAAGTCGGCGATCAGAAGGAGGACACGAGTGGAGATGAGTCATGGCAGTTGCGACATGATACGGACCGTGAATGTGATATGTGATTGATTAAGTACGATAGATTCTCCTTCTTTTTCTCCGCGATGACCTTGTAGTAGTCAGCCGTTCCTTTGACAACCACCCTCTTAGACTTCCCTCCCTTCATAGTCAGCCCGTCGTCCTGGGCAGGCGCAGACTCATAATGCTGTTCCCAAAACTCCGCTTCCCCGGCAGACTCCTTATCCCCATGGGCCCCCGTATGCTGAGTAAAGCGAGTATCGGGAACGCTCTTTTCCACGGCAACTTCGGTGCCAGAAGGAGCCTGCAAGTGGAGTTGAGAGGACTTCTTGCCCTTAGTTTGACTAAACTTAGTTAACTTGTTGGCCAGGGACATAGAAGGAGCTGAAGTGGGGGGGATAAACGCCTTACTCGAGCTTAGGCCCATCCACTCCTTCGCCTTCTGCCACGAAGAACTGAGCCAGGCGGCGGCAGTCTGACTGCTGCTTCCCCCCAAAACACTCGCCTTAGTGTTGACAACCCCTTCTCCTGCGCCGGCACCTTCTGGCATTTCACCAGCGGGGGCCGCTCCTGGAGCCACAGCAACATCGGGAGTAACAGTCGCCTCCACACCCGGCGTAGCAGCAGTCCCCTCCACGGCCGCGGCAGCCGCCTCCGGGGCAGCGACCGCCTCAGCCGGGACAACGGTCGCCTCCACGGGCGCGGCAGCAGTCGCCTCGGCGCTGTCAGCCGCAGCCTCCGCAGAATCTGACTTAGCCTCGGCCTTATCAGCGGACGCTTCCTGGGCATCCACCTTAGTTTCACCCGCATCTGCGGTAGCTTCAGCCCCATCCGCCTTAGCCTCCGCCGCATCGACCTTAGTCTCACCCGCGTCGGCCTTGGCCTCCGCAACATCAGTTTTCGCCTCGGCCACATCAGTTTTCGCCTCGGCCACGTCGACCTTAGCCTCCGTAGCGTCCGCCTTACTCTCAGTCGTGTCAGCTACCGCCTCGGTGCTGTCCGCCTTAGCTTCCTGAGAATCGACCTTGGTCTCGGCGCTATCAATTTTCGTCTCGGTGCTGTCAGCTACGGCTTCCGTCTTATCAACAGCGGCTTCGGCGTTGTCAGCCTTGGCTTCACCGGCATCCGCCCTCGCCTCAGCTACATCAACCTTAGCCTCGGCGTTATCAGCTTTCCCCTCAGCAACATCAACCTTAGCTTCGGCGCTATCCGACTTAGCTTCAACCTTATCAGTAGCAGTCTCAGCCGAATCCGCCTTCGCCTCCGCCTTGTCAACCGCGGTTTCACCGGCGTCAGCCTTGGCTTCGGCGGAGTCAGCCTTAGCCTCGGCCTTATCCGTGGCTGTTTCGACTGCATCTGACTTAGATTCGACCTTATCTACGGCAGCCTCAGTAGCATCAGCCTTCGCCTCGGCTTTATCCATGGCGGCCTCACTCGCGTCAGCTTTTGCCTCAGTTACATCGGCCTTAGCTTCAGCCGCATCAGCCGCCTTACCCTCTGCAGCCTCCTTCTTAGCTGATTTGGCCTCACTCTGAGCCGAGCTCGCTACTGATTTAGCATCAGCAGCGGCCTGCTTAGCAGCTTGGGCGGCGTCAAGGGCCTCCTGAATTTTGGATTCGGTATCATCTGCGGCGGCGGCATCAGCTTTAGCGGCGGGAGTAGCAGCTGGGGCCGCCGCAGTAGCAGCAGGGGCCGCCACCTCAGCCTTCGGCGCCTCAGCCTTCTCAGCGGGGGCGGCAGCCGTCGCTGCGGGAGCCGCGGCAGTAGCAGCCGGAGCAGCCGCCGGAGCCTCCTTCACGGCGGCAACAGCCGGAGCCACCGCGGCAGCCGCATCGGCAACGGCCGCCTTAGCATCTTCAACTCCCTCATCAGCATCCTTGGCTACTTCCCCCGTGGAAGCTTCCGCAGCTCCTTCTGCAGCGTCCTTCGCAGATTCTGCAGCCTCCTGTGCGACCTCTTGACTGTCTTTGGCGGCGTCGATAGCGTCCCCCGCAGCCTCTTTAGCGTCACCCTGCACCCCCTTTATGTCCCCTACCGCTTCTACAGCCTCCCCAAGCGCCTCCTTCGCCTCCCCCGCGGCTTCTACAGCCTCCTTAGCGTCCTCACTAGCCTCTTTTGAGACCGATTCAGCTGCTTTCTGAACCGCATCCGCCGCCACACTGCCGGCATCTGCACCCGAAGTTCCAGCTGCAGCAGTAGCTCCGGCCGCCGCCGCATGAGAGGCGACAGCGACTTTTTCCTTTTCCTGGGCCGATTTAAGGACGTCATCCTTCTTTTCGGCGGCTTCTTCGACCTTCTCTGATACTGCGTCTGCTTGCTTGGCTTCCTCCGCTGCTTGACTAGCCGCCGCAGCGGCCTTTTCTGCGTTTTCCGCAGCGACCGCAGCCTTATCGGCCTTCTGGTCGGCGGCCGCCTCAGCGTTTTCCGCCGCTGAATCAGCCTTCTTAGAGTCAGCTTCAGCTTTGTTAGCCGCAGCACTAGCGGCTTCGGCGATATCGGATTTTGCCTCCACGCCCTCGGGATCCGCCTTCAAGGACACCGTGGCCTTCACAGCCTCGGTTGCCACCGCGGCGCTAGCTTGGCTTTCAGCTAATTTTTTGTCCTCCTTCTTGGCTTCTGCGGAGAATCCCTTTGATTTCTGCTCAGGAACTTCCTTCTTGGAGTCAGTCGTCTTCTCCTTCTTCTCAATCAAAGTAGCAGACGATTCCTGCTTCTCCGGCAGGCTATCCTTCATGAGGGCCTCATGTGCTTCCTCGAGATCCGTGAAGCGCACCTCCTTACCCTCCTCCAACGGGTTAGACGACCCCGGCTCCCTCTCTTCTTTCCTCCGCTTTCTTTGTTCAACCACGTCAGCATCTGTCATCCCGCCTTTGTTCACGTACTCCGGATGCTCTCTATTCTTCTTAATAACCGCCCGTTGCTCGCTCTCCGGGCTGCCATCGCCCTTTACGGGAGGACCTACAACAGATTGTTTTTGCTTCTCCGGATCGTTCAAAGCAGGATCTTGAGTGGCTGGGATGAAATCCCTAGAAGTCCGCGCCGCCTCACTCAGAGCAGCCAGATGTTGAGCAGCCGCGGGAGAAGCGGTAAGAACGTCCCCCTTCCGCTCCTTGCGACGCATTCCATACTGCTTAGCTGGGAGCTGTTGAGTGTGCCTCTGGGAGAGAATCTGGACAAACGAAAGACCCGTAGCAACCTCCTCCTCAGAAGAAGACTTGGAGTCCTCAGCCTTTTCGGTCTTGGACTCCTCAGCCTTGGTATCCACCGGCTTAATTTCCTTCAATTCCGCACCCTCTTCGGCCTCGTTTTCGGTCTCGAGCTTGGATTTCTCCGCCAAAATCGTCGTCTGACTCCGACCGTTACTAGCATAAGCCCCCGAGTTGTACATGTATTTTCCGGCACGGAACTGCGGGGAGAGGAGGAGGTTCTTAGCTGCATCCTCAGCGGTAATCTTGGTGGAACGTGAATAGAACGCGGGATCAATATTGTGAGGCTCAAACGCCGGAGCCTCATACTGAGGGGCTTTTGCGAACTTCCAACTACGGGCCACAGTTCCGCCGTTGGCCCCATTCGAGATAGCGGTAGGATCCGCCAGCAAAACCGAGCTGTGAGGCCCCCTCTTTCCGCCCCTCCCGTTGACCACCCTGACTGGCATGGGGTTACTCGACCCGCTTGGGACCCCGCTCTTAGCGTTTGAGTTATTGTTATCCAGGGGTCCAGAGGTCTCTCTGGAGACGGCCATAGCAAGCGGGATCTTTTTCTCCTGCTCTTGGCGGATGCGCTCGAGGTCGTCCTCAGTCATACCCGGGGGAAAATGGCCCTCCCCCGCCCCAGACTGGCTTTCGGAAGCAGCTTGCGCTTCAGCGGCAGAAGCGGCCTCAGCTTCCGCCTCAGCCTGAGCCTGCGCTTCCAACCTCTTCTTGCTCGTAACTGAGAGATGAACATGCTGTTTCCCGGCCTTAGAAGTCTTCTTTTTCATACCAGCCTGTTTTGAAACGGCCTTCTCAATCGCGGTCTTCGCCGGAACGGCCGCGGGCACCGCCGCCTTCCTCACCGAAATGTGAGCAGCCGAAACCTTCTTCACGGTCTTTTTGGACTTTTTAGGGGCAGGAACTGGTTCCTCTTCCTCAGCATCGGAATCGGTCTCAGCCTCTTCATCAGCCTCCTCCTCAGCAGCTGCAGCTCTAGAAGCTTCCTCCGCCGCCTTAGCCGCCTCTTCAGCAGCTTTCTTGGCCGCGGCAGCCTTCCTGCCGGCCTCGGCCTTCAAAGCTTTCGACTTCGAGTGTTTCTCGGTCTTGTTATCGTCCCCAAGCCCCCTCCTCTCAGTCGTAGCTGGGCCGTTCTGAACTGTGGAAACCAAATATCCCTTGCCCGCTTCTGAAACGATTTTATCGGCTTCGGCCTGGCCCTGCTTCTCCACCGCAGATGCCCCGGATTCCGCCTTCTTAGCGGGAGCAACCGAAGTTGTCGGAACAGCTACAGCGTTAGCAACATTCGGATTTCCGCTCTTAGACACCTGAGAGGTCTCCGTAGCTGTCTCCTTAGCAGCCACATCCGATTCGCTCACGTCAGTAATTTGGACGTTCTTCTCCGTAGTCTCTTCCTGGGAAGCCTCCTTAGAAGTCTCCTTCGCATGCTTCTTCCCCTTGGTTTCCAAGAATGCCTCATCTTTGGAGTCTTGAACCTGCTTAGAAGCCTCTGTTCTCTCCTCGCGCATCATCCTCCTCACCTCTTTACGCTTAGCTTCCTCCACGCTCGAGACTATGTCAGCTTCTTCTGAGTTTTCTGCGATAGCTTCAGCTTGTTGACCAGTCAGTCTCGCCACTGAAGGCTCAGAAGCAGCAGCAGCCCCCATCATCTTCTCCTCCTGCCTCCTAGCCCGCGCGAGAACAGACGCCGCACTCTCCTCGGTTTGACCCGTCTGACCCTCCCCATTCTCGGTTAATTCGGCCGATTCCAGGGCGGAACGGGCGTGATCTATAGCGGTAGTCTTCCCAGTGCTGGAGACCTTCTCATTATCCTTCTTAATAACGGTCTCGGTAGCTGAAACTACTCCGTTTACGGCGTTACCCTGTCCCGGAGCACTCGCGCCGGTCTGAGTAGTCGCCTGAATCTTAGTATTGCTGGCGCTGACAGTCCCCGCGCTCGCCTTTTTCTTGGCGAATTCAGGGGCAAGAGCCCCAATTGCGTCCATAGCCCGTTTCAAGTGATTGCTCATCTGAGAAACCATGTCGACGTTATCCTTCAGTCGGGCTTTAGTTTGAGCCGACAAAGTCGACTTCGGCTCCGATTTCGCCTCTGCGGCCTTATGGGCATCAGGTTTGATATCAATATGAACCGGACTAGCACCCGGGGTAGGCTTTTCGCCCTTAATCTCCGTCGTAACTTCTAATTTCGCCTCCACAGTACCTGATTTCGACCCCTTCTTCGTGGATTCCTTGGTCTCATCAAGATCCTGATTCTCTTTCCTCAGTGCGGTTTTCGCGACTTT
>JACKZZ010017157.1_pt1 | contig 11952 bp, 12 predicted proteins | sample 8027871 | NCBI WGS metagenome assembly JACKZZ01 (sample SAMN15724774, study PRJNA655200) | protist metagenome | isolation source: fluorescence activated cell sorting (FACS) single amplified genomes of... | place: USA: West Boothbay Harbor, Gulf of Maine | collected 2000-07-19
ATTTAGAAGTGGGTTGGTTGGAATTCTGTACTGCTTTTCATGCGCAATTTTCTGGTTGGCTGCTATCGCAGCATTTAACAGATCCTCTTCATCCAGATCTTCTTCATTCTTTACTACAGCAGCTGCACGACACGATATTTTCTTCTTTTGTTTCGACTTCTTCGACACCACAGTCGAAGAGGTAGGTTCAGATTCCATATGCCCAATCGCAGCCTTTTCAGCCCGTCTCGCCAAAAAGGCGTTCGCAACTAAGCGATCTGCAACCACTGCCTTGAACGAATCATCTACTGGCAAAATGTCAATAGATGTCTGACACGGTAGGTGTTCAGCGGAAGTATCGGTGGCACCAGAGGTGATTGATTCACAAGGTGGCGTCCCTGAAGTCCCATGCAGAGCTGATTCATCTGACGCGGGCGCTTTCGCCGAACCTTGCTCAAAATCGTTTACCACCCGTAATTGCGACGTGGCATACTCCACAACACAGGAACCGACAGCATACCCGTTCTGGACAAAGTTGTCCGTAGATACTTCAATAAATCGATGTTTTCCTTCTCCAACAGAGCGGTGATACATACGTAATTCCTCTGCAGATTCGTGCAAAAGTTTCCGCATTTGTGCACTGTACGAAGCAGGAAACTGTACAACTAGCGGTTGTTGTTCTTTCAAGGTTTGATACTGCAGTGAAGCATTAGCAAATACTGACCTTAAGTTGGGAACGGAAATCACATGATGGGGCTCTGCAATCGGTGTGCGTTTACCAGCTTCCACCATGCGGTCCTTCACTTGAGCGCAAGTGGAACTATCCCTGGTTGTGATACTAATCGCTTGCGGAGTTGACCGCTCCCATATCCTTTCTCCTACTTCTGCAGAAAGCGGCAACGGGTTGTTGCAGCCTGCACTGAACTCTGCACTTATTGTGGCATCCTCCAGGTCAAAAAATTCATACGCACTGATATGCTCACCACAATGCGAAATATGATCAATTAAAGTGTTCAGGAATGCATCGGCTCCCACTGTGTCCGCATCACAGATAACAGCAAGATGTCGTTTTGCTCGGGTTACAGCTACATTTATCCGCCTCCGATCACCTAGAAATCCCACAGATCGATGAAGATTGCTCCGAACAAGAGACATCACAATGCATTCTTTTTCTCCCCCTTGGAAGCCATCGATGGTTCTGACTTCAATGCCTGCAAGAGAAACGGGACTGGGCAAGACGACCTTTTGAGTAGGATGGACACTACTGCCAACAGAATCGTGCCCAGCATCGTCAGACTGAGTTAGTAACTTAGCTTTCAGCACCTCAAGCTGTCCGTTGTAGGGTGTGATAACTCCAATTTGAGTTGGGTTGACTCCACTCCGTACAAGTTCACATACATGCTTATAAACTAGATCCGCTTCGTGCAGGTTTCGATGAGATGATACGCCGTGCTGCTGCTCTTCTTCAAACATCTCACATCCACTTGTATCTACTAGGAGAAGTACTGGAAATGTTTGTTCTTCCAAGCCTGGAAGAGTCGATATGGTATGATCACGCACTGAAGGTTCCGATACAACTTTACCCGCATACATTTGTGTGGATGCCCAATCACTTATAAGTGAATTCATTCTGTACTGAGTATTTAAAAGTTGGGTGTGGCCGTTGAATCGCGGATCAGCGATCAGTTTCTCAAAGAGGGTGACACCTAAGCCACAGCGCTCGGCTTCTTGCGACTTCACGGTAGGTGGTAGCTGGCAGTGATCCCCCACAAGTACACTACGTGTTCCCTTAAGCATAGGAATCCAACAAGCGGGCTCCAGAGCTTGTGCTGCCTCATCGACAACAACTAAATCGAAGTCAGCATCGCAAAGTAGAGATGAAGCTGCACCAATACATGTTGATAAAACAACAGAACTGCGATTTATTATCCGACGAACAACTTCCTTTTCCCGGAGCTTGACTTCTTTACGTAGGGCTCGTAGTTCAGTGAGCTGCTCTCGGCGTTCCGCCTTTCCAACCCATCGCTTTTTATTTTTCTTTCCAGCTGTTTCCCCTATTTCCTTTGTCATACGTGAACGAATAGCTTCAACATCTTTGCGGACGTCACGAACTATTTCAGTGCCATCATCGATTGAAATTTGATTATCCAGCGTGTAGCGTAGTACAGCAGAGTTAACACGAGCGGGGTGACCTAAACGAATCATAGTAAGCTTGCGCTTACGAGGATTGTCACTAGTCTTGCGGTGGGTACCTGTCCCCGCAACAGACTGAGACATATCTACGTTATACTCCGCCAACCGGGCAAGGATGGTGTCGACTGCTACGTTGGATGGCGCAGTCACCAGCACCTTTTCGTTTCTATACACCGCCTGCAACACAAGCTCACAGAGGGTACTTGTCTTACCCGTACCAGGAGGCCCGTGAATTAGGGCGATGCTAGGAGCATTAAGTCCACACCGAACTGCTGCCACTTGCGATGCATTTAACGACGCATTCACCAATTGCTCGTCACGAAGCACCACAGGTGTTGCACATTTCCCCACTTCACGTTCGGTATTAAATATCACGTCAACTAATGGGTGGGACGACATGGCCATTGTTGACAACACTTCTTTCATCGTATCGTAGGTCTTACTGTTTGGACGCAGATCAAGTCGCAGAGGAGGGCTGAAATCGCTCTCATCAACTTCGTTAACGACTATCTCAATCCGTTCACGCGAGCACTTCGACACTAGACCCCATACAGATGATACATTGTCGCTATCGTTACCACTAGAACCCTTCCGGAGTTGAGGGTTGTAGAGAATGACTTCATCGCCAACTTTGAACGCTGCATCGAAGTTTGAATTTCCAAGTTTTCCTAACGTAACACAGTTCCGCCCAAACAAAGCGCTTGAAACGCCAATGATTTGCAAATTTAATAAGCTTAAGCCTTCTTTTTCACACTTAGAAGCTGAAAGTGATTGAATTTTATCAGCCAATAAAGAAGTTTCGGCATCCCTTTCCAAATCGAGCAGAGTATTACGTGAAATTATCCAATCACCCAGCATGGTGTTCCTATCAGAGTAAGGATTAGGATTCGCTGTTGCGTTCTTTTTAATCAACAACTACGCATCCTGAATACCAATACAGTCAAGGGTATGTAATGCTTCTTCTCTTTGTGATGCAGTATATATATATACCTACTATATATCTTTTACATAGATTATGTCGGCCGTCTGTGGCCGTCGCGGCCCTGAGAAATTCTTTTGGCAAATAGGCCTTCGTCGTGCCGCGACTCTGAAATTCTTCACGACCTTATATATATATAGATAATATCCTTATAGATAGAGCATACTCAATAACCCAGCCTAGTTTGATGTGTGAGTAATTGAAAATGGAGACTCTTGTGGATAAGCATGGAAAGGTCAAGAGAAAGGTGGCTTATTTTTATGACCCAGATGTAGGAAACTTTCATTATGGACAAGGTTCGTTTATGATTACTGATACAACGACTGCTTCTGGTTAAGACTGGCCTATGATTATAGCATTGAATTCTTTATTTACTATATTTTTGTCCCTTCTTGTTCTGTTAGGCCACCCAATGAAGGTAATTCAAGCAATAGAGCAAATTTATTGATGAAAAGTCCTCTTCAAAATATCTATTTCAAATTTATCTTTTCCATTAGCCGCATCGGGTGCGTATGACTCACAATTTAGTCGTGAACTATGGACTCTATCGCAAGATGGACTGCTTTCGGCCAAAGCTTGTGCCTGCGTCAGAACTGACAAGGTTTCATTCGGACGACTATATCAACTTTTTGCGTCTAATTTCGCCAGGTACGCTCTCCCTTCCTCGCCCCATCGAGATATACTTGACACTGTTGCCGCTATGCTACTTACTGTGCATTCGATGTTTTACTTTTTCTAGATAATATGAGTGATTACATTCGTCAACTACAACGGTTCAACGTTGGTGAAGACTGCCCTGTTTTTGATGGGCTGTATGATTACTGTCAAATTTATGCGTCTGGCTCTATCGGTAAACACCCTCTTGCATAGCTTCTTCTTCTTCTTGCAACCTATTAACCTTCCTTTGTTTGTTCTAATATTTATGCTCTGTGCCTGTCAGGAGGAGCTGCGCGTCTTAATGAAGGTTTGGCGGATAACGTTATAAATTGGGCCGGGGGCTTACATCATGCCAAAAAGAGCGAGGCGAGTGGATTTTGTTACGTGAATGATTGTGTTCTCGCGATTTTGGAGTTGCTTAAGAAGCACCAGCGCGTGTTGTATATTGATATTGACATTCATCATGGTGATGGGGTAGAGGAAGCGTTTTATACAACCAATCGTGTCATGACATGCTCTTTCCACAAATTCGGTGAATACTTCCCTGGCACTGGTGACGTAAAGGATACAGGGTTTGATGCGGGAGAGAACTATGCTATAAATGTCCCGTTACACGACGGAATGGACGATGAGTCTTACCAGGGCGTTTTCCAGCCCGTAATTGCCAAAATTATGGAAAGATTCCAGCCAGGAGCTGTCGTGCTGCAGTGCGGGGCGGACAGCTTGTCGGGGGACCGCTTGGGCTGTTTCAAGCTTTCCATTAAAGGACATGGGGATTGCGTTCGCTATGTGCAATCATTCGGCACTCCTTTGTTGGTCCTTGGTGGTGGTGGATACACTCTGAGGAATGTACCAAGATGTTGGACATATGAAACAGCAGTGTTGCTTGACGAGTGTATTAAGGATACGCTACCGTACAATGACTACTTCGACTATTACGGCCCAGAATACCGCCTTCACTTGCCTGTAAGTAATATGGAAAACCAAAATAGCAAAAAATATTTGGAGGACACAAAAGTCCAAGTGTTGAGTATTCTGGATTGCGTGTACCCCGTGGGTGCTCAAATATTGACAGGGCAGGATGGGACTTCTCAGATTCCAGACGGCGCACCGCTCGGAGTGTCTGATATTACGACAGGGAAAGGTAGTCGTGATACTTCAGCTGCTGAGGAAGGTTGCAGTGATTGTGGTATGAAAGAATTAGAAGCGTCGGAGGGCTCTGCTGGTACTGGTCTAGCGCAACTTGCTGGTGGTTCAAACGCACAAACAAGCTCTGCCCCCCGCGAATTCTCCATCATGAACGGTGGAGTTGAATCTAGATCAGAGGCGTCTGGGACAGGGACTGGGAGTATTGTAGTACAGGATTCACAGGGTGTGATCTCAGACCTGCCTGCTGCAAGTGGAGCTATGGACCTGTGCGATACTGCTCTGGAAGATGCTGCTGGAGTGGGACAATAGATTGCTGATCGACAGCTTATTGACCAGCATCACCTGATTGACGGAAAAATCGACGTTAGTTCGCATATCTAAAGTGCATATCAAGAAAGCATTTGTGTGTGCAAGTTAAAAGAAAACGATAATTCTAGATTGGATGCGAAAATGGTCTGGTTAGGTCGTTTACAATTCATAACCCGTCTTCTTCTTCTTGTACTTTTTACCACTATTAGTATTGTTCACTACACAACTTAACACAAATGCATTGACTTCGTGGAAACAATGAGGAGTGAGAGCATCGATATTAACTAGCAGCTCGTCGGTAGATACCTAATAGAAAAGCATATAACAGAACTATTAGTGATGCCACACAGCCACTCTCCTACATATCATGCCAACACGAACAACAATCTTTTTATCTACCTTTCGTGATAAGGCACTAGGACATGCAGACTCCACCATCGTCAGGACCCGAGCCATCTCTGTATTTCCAACCTTAAATATATCTGATACAGAAAAAAACGACAAAGTAAACCTACTTACACAAAAAATACCACGATTGCAATAGAAAAATGAAGGTAGTTACCGTAGCTCAGTTGCATCTTCTCCTCGACAGTGGGTATTCGCTCCATATCCTGTTGAGAATCTTCCATCCTCTGAAACGCAGCATAGGCTTCTTCAAATCCTTTAGCGAACTTGTCAGCCAGGTGATAGAACTGTCGTGCATTTATACGCATAAACATGCCAGGCTTTAAAATGACAAAGACATATAGATGGTGCATAATATGTCACGTACCTCGCTACCATCTCTATTATAAACCATGCAGTTTTGCCACACTTGCCGTACATCGGATGCAACCTCATCCACAGATAGATACTTGTTCTGTTCGATTTTCCGTTTAATAGTACCGAGGTCCATAGGGCTCTTTATAATATCAGGATAATCAATAAGTCCAAGCCTTTTGTAATCGACAGGCTCTCTAAATGCAGCACTTTCTGGTCTACTAATAATCCCACAAACTATCTACAGATAATATAAAGCGTCGATATTAAAAACAACACAGCACCATCTGCATATAGAGCCACCAATAGGTAATATTCTCTCCTTACTTTGTAGATGGAATTCATCCCTTCTGTTTCTGCCATAATTGATAGCCGTTAATCGCTGAAATAGCTAGAAATACGTGAATTCAGTTCTTTGTGCCATACGCTGTACAGTATCTACTCCAGACCGTGCATAAAAGGAATTGGCGGCTGCGCGGATGCAGTGTTTTTTAAAAAAAGCGGATTCGCGGGTGGTGGTGGATTCTCGCTTCTCGCGGATTCTGGCTCCCTCCGGGATGGATCCGATCGGATCGATCCGATCCGAAACGCCCGAATCATCTTTGACTTTGGCCTGGCTGGCCGCCGCCGCCGCCGTCGAGCATTTTTGGCCAAAAAAAAAGAATATGGAACACTTGGCTTAATATCCCTACTGAGCGGTTGTTTAAAATAGAACTGCTACATTCTGACCGCGTCATTTGTCCATTAGTTGAGTGCATAATGGCTGTTGAGATTGGAAAAGTCGCTACAGTGGAACTTATCCGTGAATTAGAGAAAAGATTGCGATGTGCCGAGCGCACCGACGAAAGGTAGTAATGAGCTCCATGTTATTATCTTGAACCAACCTTGCTTGACATTATCTGTTCTTGCTTAATTAGGCGTACAATCTTTTTTGGCCCTCCTGGTGCTGGGAAAGGCACTCAGGTAAAATCTGCCGGTCATGTGGTTGCTTGCTGTTAGATGTGTTAGTGCTGAGCTCTATCCGCTTTTATTACATGTCTCCACTGTTTGCTAGGCCCCTATTATTAAGGAAGAGTACTGTCTCTGTCACTTGTCCACGGGAGATATGTTGCGTGCAGCAATCAAATCGGGCAGTGAAATGGGAAGAAAAGCGAAAAGTATTATGGATGCAGGCAAACTGGTAGGAGACGATGTTGTGGTCGGTATTATTGAGGAGGCGATCAAGAGCCCCGAGTGTTCGAAGGGCTTCATTCTCGACGGATTTCCCCGCACAGTGCCACAGGCAAAGATGTTGGATGCGCTACTAGCTAAAAAGGGGTGCTCAATTGATAAGGTTATTAATCTTAGTATCGACGATGAGGTTCTCGTAAAAAGAGTAACCGGTCGCATGGTTCACCCGGCAAGTGGCAGAGCGTACAACGTTTTCTTCAAACCCCCGAAGGTGGAAGGCAAAGATGATGTCACCGGCGAACCTATCGTGAAACGTGGCGATGATACCGAAGAGAAGCTGCGGGTACGCTTGAGTGAGTTTCATAGCAAGACTGTTCCTGTACTCAAGTACTACGGGTCCAAGGTCGCCAACATTCCAGCTGACGCAGCAATGGACAAGATTACCGATTCCATCCGCAAGTCTTTAGATTAAAGGATTGGTCATTGAACTCTATGTGGGCTAGATAAATGGTTTAGCTTTCGGTATAATAGATTTATAAAGAGGAACAACGTCATAATTTAGTGTAGTTGTGCATTCTTTGTTGTCTTAAAAAATAGTGCGCCCTACAACGATTTTGTACTGTCCATATTTTACGTAATGTTTCGATACACGCTCCATATCACCTAAAAACTGAATTCTGGTGATGCTATTGCGCACGATTCATAAATCCAGCAAATTTGTGGTGCTGGCAGCTGCTGAAGTTGCGGCCACTGCAGGAGGTTCACTGGCCCCGGTTGGTGAAAATGTGAAAGCCGAAGCTGGTACCGTATGGGTTTGTGGTGCATTGATAGCAGGTGCACTAAAACTTCCAAATGGATCTTCACCAAATGGGTCGCTATGAATAAAAATGAAATAAAGGCAGGTGGGTGAAGTTGGGGATCTCAAACAAATTGTGTGCTTCTATTCATTCGTAGAAAACGTAGAATTCTACATTTGCTTCCGCTGATAATACTCAACTTGTTGACATTACCTGTCACTGAATGGTTCCGGGGTATGTTTCGAAGACGCTGAAACTATGGGCGTCGAGGAGGCTACCACTCCTACTTTAGCGGGTTGAGACGACACAGGTACGATGTTGCCCTTCCTAGGAGGCGGTAACAACAAGCCTCCGCTGCCACTTACAGGTTTTGCAGGAGATTTCCGGTCAGCGCCGGTTTTAGATGGTCGATTCTGTTTCACCATTTACATCACCCCACAAACGAGCGACACCACAGAAGATATTCAACTTTATATTAGTACCGCTAAACATACGAAGGCCGGGTATGTCTGCATTCCAATAAAGAAACAAAATTTTGCAGAACTTACTATTGTGATTTTAATTTTCTCCCCCTCTTTTAGTGACATATCCATTAAAGGGGCAATAGTTGACGGTACCCCCTTAGCAGCTTGGTCTTCTCTTTCTAGTTGACTTCGAAATTCTGACAGCGCCACATTAAAGTCAAAGGAATCGTTCCTCTCATTGAAACCTATACCGATGAAGGCATGGCGGCCTTGAGCATTCGTTATTTTTAAAACAAAATACCTTCCCGAATCAAGAACCTTTTCGACACAACTTTCGTCCGTCACCTTTATACGTCATGTTGTATTAATATGTCAAGGTAGGCAGCCTAAAAGTAAAAAACACAGATTACAAACACCTTTTCATACCTTGCAAACAGCAAAGCTTGGATTCTTTTCGTCGTACAAAATAATGGAAGCTACTCTTCCCTTCGCTACAATCCTAAGCTTTCCAGACCAAGCGGGCTCCTTGGGCCAATCGGCGGCTCTATAGCCTTCTGAAGACATTCGCGTTGGTATTTTAAACACACACACATGCGGTAATTGGGTCAGGGTATATTCAACTTCGTCATCCGTGGACATAGCTTCTGTATAATTGCTTGCACTTGATTAACCGCCAAGTTCAGAATGCGAGTCTCTCGTGTGTAGTCAGTACATTAAACTGTTCAGATTAGAATTAGTACATGAATTACAATATAATTCAGTTTATACTGAATTATTATGAATTATCATTATATATATTTTTTATTTTTATTCATCAAGTCTGCCCCATCTTACAGTATTCTATTCTCAAAGCATTCTATTACCTCACGTACACCACTGATGCTAGTTTTAAAAAGGAAGGGTCGCGTTCAGCTGGGATAGTATGAGCTATGAGCAAACCCTTGTACTGTCAAATTATAGTAACTTTGGTGGGACTGTTCGTGTACACAGCATTGGGGACTGTCTTTAGCACGCATAGTAACTATTCACAGAGCTGTATTGACGCCATCAATATAGAGTCCACCGAAAATTCTTTCTGCTTTGTTTCATGGATATCAGCCAAGGTTTACCGTACAAATCACCATGTGGCATCGGATAGGTATCAAGTTTATAGAGACGCGCTATCGTATGAAGAACAGGACGACTTTGCTCTACATGCTGTAGAACAACTAACTGCCAATCTATCGATGTCCAATGGCTGTAAAGCTGCCCTTACAGACTTTATATGCTTACAGATATTTCCGGAGTGTGTAGTGGTCGGAAATGTCCAACCTTTTGGTCCTTGCCAGTCTGAGTGCAGAAGGGTCGCTTCAAAGTGCCCGTCAAACATAGTTACGAACTTCAATTGCGAAAGTTACCAATCAAGGGGATGCATGGTACACGACACGACTGAGGATTCATCGTTTGACGGCGCATTGCCGGAGGACCGGGGGCCATATACAGCCATCCCAATATTGTACGCGGTGGTACAATGTTTAGATGTTATAGTGCTAGTCATTCTTATTGTTTGCAAGAAGATGGAACCTTTCAACAACAAATTAGATAGCATATGGAATCGATTTTTGATAGTGCTGGTGATAAAAATGGGTATCGATGTGCTATGTTTCGTGTTTTGGTTACGAACTCTAAATCAAGGGGGCACCTATGACGTTGCTTCATTGCGATATGTTTCGTATGGACACCATGTTTCCGAATCAGGTGCAGTACAATCAATGCTTATCTAAGTTAAGCTAACTCTTTCTTATCCCATGCTGTTGCCTACGTGTTGTTATTGCTACAACTAGTTCAACTGTGGAATATGCTCATCATTGCGAGTGGTCAATATATCACTCGAATAATATCGCATACTCTGAAGAAGCGAATTTTGTATACGGCATTATTTTATTACGCGGGGTTCTTATTGTTTGGGTTTACGTATTCAACTTTGTATCATTTTGATAACTGGCTGAGTATGACTGTAATCCTTTATGCTGTGAGCTACTTTGTGCTAATTCGGCTGTGCACACATGAGTGGCCATTTTACATGCTCAGCTTCGACGGGTAACGAGAGGGGGTGAGAATGCCTCTGTCCGCGAAACCTTATCAGCGAAAGAAAACCTCTATACAGTTTTCCTCGTGATGTACTGCTTCAAGTTTTGCAGTGAACTAATATGTCATTACCTGTACGTTTCGAATGTCAAGTGGTTCACTGTTCTGATTTTCTTTGAAGGATCGACATTTGTCTTTTGGGGCAGCATGATAGTCGCAGCTCAAATATATTTGATGCCAGCTTTGCGCTCTCCTTTCTTTTATATGATTCCTTCTTCCCACCACTTTGAAACCGTAGAACAAGAACGGACTAGATCGAGAGCTGACGATATCTGGGACAGGTGAGTTGTGGCGTCTAGCTGGGAGACTGCTGACCACGTAATAGTGTATCATACTGACCTTATGGTTCTTTTGTATTCGTGCTTATCGCACATGTAAGGGCGACCGCTATCGTGCACGCATACAGCAGCGAAGCCAGTAGGTTAGTGTGTATGGCCAGTGAAAGTGAGAATAATGACGTAGATAAACACCACATTAGAGGTAACGCTAGCAGTCCTGTGCGCAGTTTGGAAGTTGCTCGCAATGGTGCGGATGATGCACACGAAATGTCAGATGCACTCCCAGTAGAGATAGAGATAATGCCGTTGTTGCGGACAGTCGGCACCACGGGGCGACAAGGATCCAATGGTCGCTCTCATAGACCGAATCGCGGTATTCGCTCATCTTCCTGGTTGCAGAGTGTCACCGGTCTCCATAGACCGCGCAGAGAGCTCAGGAATAGCATAGTGGTTACTACCGACCCGGTAGAGAGCGCTGGAGCATATGTTCATATGTATGAGCTGGGTCGCCTTCTCGAGGAAGAGGGATTGACATAAAACGCAATCTGCGATGCGTAAAGTACGGAGTCATGCACTGTAATGTAATGCGTCTGATTAGGATTGTATCTTTGCACATGATATATAGTAGTACACGACATTACAACTAAATACTACTACCACCCACTACTACTACTTACTGTATGTGAACAATATCAGAATATGAGAACATAATAATAACGACTACGCAACGGTTTTGCTACTTTTGGAGGTTTAACGCTCTTCCTTATCGTTTGAGATTTTCAAAGTTCTTAGCACTTCTTCATATAATTTTGGGCGGTCGCTTGGTTTTAAATTCAGATAGGCACCGATGCACATTGCTGCAACAGTAAATCCTTGTGCGGCAACTCTCCAGCGCATCATTAGCTGTGCTTGCCTTTTGTCACCGGTGCGGAAGGCTCGCATGCCGTAACCCAGGAAGCCAACTGTCACGATTGCTCCTACAGGAACAAACGGTTCATTGTAACATTTTCTGTACGTCTTCTCAACAAAGGTTTCACCTAGTTTCTTTTCAATTTTCCCCCCGCTGTCCATGTCCCTATCACACGAATTCA
>JACKZZ010022103.1_pt1 | contig 11948 bp, 12 predicted proteins | sample 8027871 | NCBI WGS metagenome assembly JACKZZ01 (sample SAMN15724774, study PRJNA655200) | protist metagenome | isolation source: fluorescence activated cell sorting (FACS) single amplified genomes of... | place: USA: West Boothbay Harbor, Gulf of Maine | collected 2000-07-19
TGAAAACATTTGCCAGGACTGCTCGCTCGCTATTTGTGGATGTCCAGTTGTGAAAATGAGTCGTGGAGGCAAAGCTCTCAAAGCGGATTTATGAGCATAGGTTGGGTTTGGCGAAACGTGCCAACAACAGAGAAAAGAGCAAATAAGGGTTGAGAGCTTACCCCTTGCAGGCCTTTCCATTGACAGCAATTGCAGTAAGAAAAAAGGGAGCAGGCGGAGTTCAGAGTTTCGCTTGCCCCCTCAACTTTTTTTTACCTCAACCCCCTCTTCGCAGATCCAGATCGGCTCAGGGAATGGAAAATGCACAAGGTGGAAAGTCAGAGTTGAGAGGCGTAGAGTCAGCAGAGTGGCAAGATGTGGCTGTCTGTGATTTGTGTCTTTCGAGTAGTAGGGGTAGAGAAAGAAGATAGGTTAGTTCTTGGACACAGCCCCAGAGTTGTGTAAAGTCTCGTCATCTCGATCAAAGCCACTTGACCTAATCGCTCCGTTTGTGCCTCGGGAGTGGCTTAGCAGGTTTCGAGAGGATTTGGTGAAATGTGGGATATTGTGGCATTTGTACCCCTTATAGTGATGGTGCTGGGAGGCTTATTCTTGTGAGTTGCTTTCATGCCTGGTGCCTGTACATGTACATAACAGCTGGAGAGAGAAGGAAGGAGAGAAAGATTCATTTACAGATGGACAAGCGTATTGCATAATGCCTTCCCAGAACCAAGTTACAAAGTTTTGAATGAGTTCTAACTTCTTTGTCAACTGCAGTTGAAAATCTTAACAAATGGACAATTTCAATGCCAAGCCTGACTCGCCACCATCTCTTGACACAAATGAGACGTCAACTCACGCTGCACCTAAGCGGCCAGCAAGCAGATCTCGTGAACACGTGGAAAGGGCGAAGGCCATTCGGCAGTGCTTGGAATTTTTTGATGTTGATCAAAAAGTACACTGAAGATTAGAAGATTCGGCTTTTATTTATCTCTTTATTTGTGTTTTTTGTGTGTTTTTTGCAGGGATCCATAACAGTCAAGGACTTGGAGAAGAGGCTAGGTTTATTCTATGAAAATCTCACTCCACGAGAGTACAAGTTTTTAATGAACGGAAAGGTAATACTTTCACTTTTGCTTGGTGGTATTTGCTTCACGCCATATTGAATTGTGCTTTTCATAGAGAGAACTGACTGAAGACGAGCTTTTCCAGCTCTTGGCACACAATGAATTGAACAACTATGATCCAGTCGCTGAGGCTTTCAAGATCTATGACCCAGATGGAACCGGGTTTATGGACCTTAATATCTTAAAAGAGGTCTCAGCAGCCTTTTTTTTTGAAACGAGTTTCACCACGGAACGGCTTCGTTCGTTTTATCGATAGGTTCTTTCGGGTTTGGGTTACGGCACAGTGACAGATGATGATGTCAAGGCGGTGCTGAAAAGAAGCGATATCGATGCAGACGGTCAAATATCACTCGAGGACTTTAGGAATATGCTGGGTTGACCGCGCCTGACCATGGACTTCCTGCGGCCTTCCCAATTTGGCCGGCCGAGCGTACATGTACGAATATAGGTGTCGAAGGGAAAGCAGCCCGGATAACTACAGCGATGTGAGTAAGAAGAAATTACTGCATGTAGGTCTGCGCTTGTAGTAGAGCGGGACATACATATCATTTTATGACTCTGCACAGCCTGACGCTTTCATGTCCCTGCTCGTGCTGCGGCTGCGGCTGCTGCTGCGGCTGACTCACTGGCTGACTTACTTGAATCATTTTTTGTACTCTGAAGCCGCCCCACCGGCCAGCTTGCATTGATGCCCATACATGTAATCTCAGTGGCTAAGAAAAAAACCTTAAAGCAAAACGACATGAAAAATAAGATGAGTGTTTTAAAACAAGTCTTAATGGTGGAATATTTACCTGAGCTTGCCTGAACCCGAACGCGGGGCGATCTCAGAATATGTTTGGGATTAAGCTCAAGGCCCATGGATTTTTGGCTCTTTTTAGTTTTTTTCCGTTTTGGTTTTTTTGGTGCACATTCTGAGCATGGCCTCAGCCTCTCTTGTGCATTCCTCGAGTGCAAGAAAGTCGAATCGAAGCATTTGCTCATAATATTTTTGGCAGCCGTTACACCAGTTGCCATTGCTCCGTGCACGCATTGATGACCAGCAATAGAAGCTGCCTCACCAGCAAACTGCAGCCTTCCGTCCTAGGAGTACAAATGCACAGTGAAACAAAATGCAAACACTGAGGTCTAACTATATTGTGGACCCATTCTGGCTGGGCCAGCTGAGTAGCCATGTTGACACTTGCTCCTGAGCAAGACAAGTTAATTGCTTTAGAAACTCCCGAGAAGAATACAAGGAAACAGATTATAGCAAAAATCAATTTGCCGAGTTTGTAAAAGAACAAAAAAGCTTCACCTATTGGGACGAACGAGTAGGAGCCACGCGCATAAGGATCCAAATGCCAATAAGTAACCCTGATCAGCAATGAGGAATATCATTTAATGGCACTTGCATTTTCCCATTGGCAACACGTCACTTTGTTTGAGTGGGATCAGGAACTTTGGGGCCGAACATTGATCTATGTCAACAGAACAACATCACCAAAATGGAGCGGAAACTCAACAAAGCATTCTGCACTTACCGCAAGGCATCCATGACTCCGTTTAAAGTGGCGCTTTCCCTTTCCGGCATAACTTCAACCGAGTAGGGAGGAGGCAAGTGCACAACCTGTGAGCAGCACACGGTTAAAGTTCAGATTTTCATGGGACTTGCAGAAAATAGAACCAGTGTATTTGGCTTGCCAAAAGCATGCAGATTGAGAAAGATATATCTGTCAGCACCGATTAACGATTAATTATGTGTTTTAAAACCATCACAGGCTCTCACTTGATGTGCGGTACAGAGTGCAGGTAATGGTCGTTGGGAGGCCAGAAACAGAAAGGAAACTTCAAAATCACTTTGTTCTCACAGCCCTTCGTAACAGAAAACATAAAATCGCTTAATTTGCTAGAGTCAACAAATATTCATGGTTCAGCACCATTCCAAACTTGCGGATCGCGTTGATTTTACTTGGGGAGAGCTTAGGCTGAAACTGAATAACACCCGATTTGTCGTTGCTCGGGGCAGCCACAGAAGTCACTGGTGAAGTCTGGTGTTCGGGCTCAATACTAGCAGCATCCGAAAATTGAATGCAAGCTTTCAGCACCCCTGGCAAAGACGAAGAAGCAATCATAATTTTTTTACAAGAGTGAAAGTAGGATTCAGTGACCAAGAGGCAACGTGCTTATGGCATATTCAGCTGTGTACTCTCTGTTGTTTGCGTCCAATAATTTCTTCAAAAACGATAATTAAAAAAAGTGTCGGCGGGCATGTGTAAAAACAAAATGACCACTCCGGTAGCGGTCCGAGTCACAGCTTTGATCGGTCTTTCTGTGAGGATTTCTAAAGCAGACTTCTCGTCGCGGCTGCATGCGAAAATCAGGCAATAAGAGCCACAAAATACGATCACATAATGACATGAGTGTTGTTGGTGTACCCTGGAGGCTGCACCAGAACTTGGAGCAACGAGCGGTAACCAGTTTCAATTATTTTGTCGCTGCCTGTGTCGTAGTCATTGTCATCGTGGTCCCCAGCGAATTCCTCTTCCGCGGATGCGCAGCTGGCGTGTTCAGCATCATACTCGTTCATGTCTATTCCCAAACAAACAACCCACAACGCACCAAACAAAAAAAAACAAAGGACATTACGAAATCAAACTATTGAACCAGGCCACACAAGAAGCATCCACCGCATGTCCAGTCATCAAGCTTCGAAATGTCCACATGCGCGGGAAGCTTCCTCCACTTGAGGCACGTAGCACGCCCACACTGAATCCAGTTCTGCGGATTCACCTGTGGCGACGAGAACAAATTAAGCATGTAAATATTGAAATCTTGTGGTGTTCAGCTTGGCGCCGCGAGCCAGCGACGCGAAGTTGAAAGAAACGACAAAGAAGCTATGTGCATACGGATGGAGCGTATGAAGGCTCCTCCGCTTTAAATGGCTCCATGTTCTTCAGCAGCTCTGCTTTGTCATTTTCCTTTGCGAATGCTAGACAATCATTTGCCTGCGACTCATCGGGTGTTTCGGGGATGAAAAAGCCGCTCATTGACAAATCCTGAACATGACGTCGAAATGGAAAACAAAAATGTGTGTTTTAGAAGAATAGTGGTTTCATTGCGCTGACTCCAAATGACAAGTCTGGCAGGCGAACCTTCAATTCTGCGCAATACGCAGCACCTTCTTGCTTAAGATGGCAAAGAATTTCTTTCTCCGTAGCATCCAGCATATTCTTTGTGTACGGATTGCTTTGTTGTTTTCCTATACTTTTTTTCTGGTTCACTTTGCGCGTTTTGAATTCAAAAGGAGATCTGGACAACTCAGGAGTGAGGACAAAAGTGTGTGTCAAGGCGGTGAATGTGCTTACTTAGGTTTGCGGCTTCGTTTCTTTCTCCTGGTGGTGACTGTATCAATAGGTGGGCTCACCAAAGGGGGGTTCGGTGGCCTCGGTGCGGTATCAGTCAGTGAAGTTGCCAAAGGAGGGTTCGGCGAGCTCAGGTTATTACTTGGCACAGAAAGTGATTGCATAGAGGATGAAGCACAGGTGAGGGATTCCAGTTTCGTAGGGGAAGTTGAAGGATTTAATGTTGATGAAGACACGGGGGGTGTCGAATTCGTGAGGCCAAGTTTGTTTGTCAGTGGATGCAGCCCTGGCTGAGATGCAAGGGAGCTCTGAGAATCTTCGAGTGAAGGACCGGAAGTCAAGCAGAAGGGCGCGGATTCCGAGGCAGTAGGCAAGCCAGGGAAGGAGGTAGGAGACGGGAAAGATGAAAAGAAAATAGGTGGTGGTGGAGAAGGCAGTGATTGCGGAGGAGATATAAATTGTTCAGGGGGGTTAGGGGCGCTGAAAGTGCTCGACGAAGCGGTCGGACCTTGCAAAGAGTCCTGCGGCATCGACTCTTCCGAACATACATCCTCCTTGCCGGCACCGCCAATTGTGGCAACGTCAACACCCACAACCGGCAAATTACTTGAAGTCACGAGTTTTGCCTCATCTTCCTGTTTAATACTTGCCTTGGTGGACACGTTCTCTGGGTAGAAATACGTCTGAACGGTCTCCAAGGCTTCCTGTAAAAGATGGAACGGGAAAAGAGATATGACTGTCAGAACCAAAACGCACAACAAAAGCTATTGCACCTCCAAGGACACGTCTGGTTCAGATCGGGCGACACGTCTACTGGCAAGCAGTCCAACCTATTCACCATATTGCAGAGTTTGTGATTTTCATGGTCGAGAAATCAAATCAAGCCGCATTAGCAGTCGGCGAAAGGAGCGGTATATGACCGATTCCATGAGTAAGGAGTAGTAACTCCGAGCCTTATTAACAGACTTCGCCTTAATCTTGCTTGCTCCACCGACTAAGCGATTTCGTTGTCTTGGTTTGGGGGTAGCAAGAGGGAAAGAAGAGGAGACCGAAGACTGGATTGGATTTGTACCATAAAATGTGGCTTTCGAGACGATTCTAAGCAAGCATCACCAACAAAAACAGTATCATACAGTAAATGCCAACTTGAAAAGGAAGTTGCGAAACCTGTCTCTCATTGTGAGGTTATGTTCTCTAGCCCTAGTTCACATGTTCAGGAAAAAGTCGGGTTTTTATTAAAAAGTTGCAGCAAAGAAGATAATACCAGGAGAAGGCGAGGTTGCTGTTGGTAGCCCCGTGCACAAAGCAGGCCCCCAAGTCCACAGGGGCCCCACCAAAGTCCACCGTGTCGATGCGCCCGCCCCACCGGTTCCGTGCCTCCAGAAGCTGGACGCTTAGGCCTGCGTCGACAAGCGTGCGAGCCGCCGCTATTCCCGCAGGCCCCGCCCCAATGACAAGCACCCTGCAGGACTTCGCACGCTTTGATACTTCCCGAGCGAACCTTTGTTCCTTGCTCAGCAAATGCTTGCACGACAAGACTTTTGAGTTGGGCTGGAGAGACGTTCGCGAGTTCAAGCCAGCAGACGTGATGCTAGTCGACGATAATGATGGCCTCACATTGCCTGAATTAGGAAACATTAGTTTGCTGTTATCTTTCAAATGATGATTAAAAACGGGCAACAACTACCTGTGTACACATGCTTCTGTGGTAGAACTGCATCTACTTTTTCTCCAACCAGCTTTCTTTTTTTAAAATCTTTTTGACGTCGTTCTACAGCTTCGCGCTTTCTTTTGCTTGCAAGCTTTTTTTGCTTTAGTTTCTGCTGCTTTGCTCGTTGCTTGTCCTTCAGGCGTTGCTGTTCCGACCTCTTCTTTTCTCTCTCCTTGTCTCTGAGAGCTAAACCAGGTATGTGGAAAGAAGTGAAGTGAGTTTTTCAAGCGAAGTTTTTTCAAGTGAGTTTTTTTTAAACTCCGCGCTCATCTCAAACCCTCAAAAGAGCCTCCTCAACTACTAGTGCAGACCTCTTGGCCTTGACTACCGTCAAGAATTAAGCTTCAAGGAGCAAAGCCTTGACCTTTACACGGTCCCTGTTTAAGTAGCCGCTTTAGGTGACAGGTGAATTACAGGTGGAAGAGCTGACATTTACCTCATGCAAAAAAAATTGGGGGAGAACCCTGCGAATGTTAATTTTGCGGAAACCCGGAGTGTGTATGTGTATTGATGAATGTGTCTTGATTGAATTGAGAAAAAGTATGTGCATTTTTGTTGTCTTGGAGATGTGGTCTCGTGCACTGTTGGATGCGTGCACGCCTAAATTCACACGCGCGCGCAAAACATTTTCCGTGCATATCTAAAACAAGTAGCCTAAAGAGAGCCCCGCATGGAAGGGGATGGGGTGGCGTGGCATGAATGAACTGCATGAACATTCACTTACAGAACACTCTTTTTGCACGTCCTTTACTTGCCCTTAACTTGTACTTCCTTTCTCTTTTTTAGACTTTTAACCAGCATTGAGAGCTGGACACACTTAATTAGTTCGTGGAGCGATCGAGAGGAAAAAATATGCCAAAATTTTATTGCGATTATTGCGATGGTGAGTGTCTTCTGTTTGAGTCTTTTCTACATTTGGGAGGCCTCATTTCGTGCAACTCTCTATTTTCTTTCGTTCAGTTTTTTTGACACATGATTCTCAAGCTGGGCGTAAACAGCACAACCATGGACGCCGCCACCAGGTTTATTCTTTTGCGCGTTTAATTCTGGCCAGCTACCCATATCGAATTTTTTGACGGATTTTAAGGAAAATGTGCGCCATTTCTACACCACTTTTCTTGCCAATAACGTGCAAGTTCCGACCGCGAAGTACCCCCTGACTTTTGCTCCCATTCCTGGCGCTGGAGATTCAAGCAGCGAGGCTCCCGGGGGTCCCCCCAAACCAGGTTTGGCTTGCAAACCTAGATGGTGATGTTTATGCATTACTTTTTTTTCTCTTTTCGCAAGGCTCTGCTCCAGGAGGGCCTCCAATGGGCGCCAGGCCTCCAATTGTTATTGGCGGCCCTGGGGCTGTCCGACCTCCATTTCCAGCAGCCCCCCCCCATGGGCTTCTTCCCTCCTCCAAGTACTTGCTTCGAGCGATGCTCGATTTTCTTTTTTTGAAGTTTATCTTTTATTTGATTGTTAAAGAGTTCATTTTCTGACCATGTTTTTGATAGACTTGCCCGGTATGCAGCGACCGCAACCGCCACGCCCGCAAATGCCGCCACGTCCGAGTCCAAGTTCTTCTGGCCCTCCGCCTCAGCCTCCAAGCGGGGGAGGAAAACCCATGATCAACTCCGCAAGAATGCAGATGATCATGCAGCAAGGTGGAACAGCCCGATAAGGCTTTAATTCTGACTATGGGAAACAACCAACCACACAAGCAATCGCAGCGCACGCACAGACGCGCAAAGGGAATGACATCAAAATAGTGTTTGAAACTTTGTCACGCAAGCACCAAGTCAGCGCGGCCTCAAAGTATCAAAGTGCCTTTACATGTATTCTAAAGGGTTAACCTTTAGGTTAAGTCCTTTACAGTAGTTATTATTAAATAATGCTATGGCTTAGGAGGCCCGCCGGAATCGAAAGTTCAACATGTGTCGCATCATATGTCATGTGGATCAAAATCACATGGATAATAATCCATTTGGATGGAGCATACATGACCGCTCATGGCATGGTTACTGATCAGTTAATGTTAACTAAACACTTTATATAAGGGGTATAGTCTAAAGTGGGTTTTTTAGGTCAAAACTCATCAACTCATACATGTACATGTATGCTCATATGCGGCCACACACCAGGCAAGGCAACGCCATGGCCATCATATCGCCATCAAGCTGTGAGGTAAGGGAAATGTTTGACGATGAACGTTCTCAATTCTTGGTAGGCCTTTTCCAGGTTATCGTTCACAATCACTGAATAAAAATTTTTGGAATCTTATTCGGAAATTAGATTAATCAATTGTAAAACAATCCAATCACCTGTGGCAGGCAGAGGCGATGACTCGAAGAAATCCAATTCTGTCTTGGCAGCTGTAAAACAAAAATTGAACAAAAAAAAACCACGCTGATGAATGCAAGAAACACTAACTTTTTAATCGTTTGGCAAGAGTTTCCTCTGTTTCTGAGCCGCGTGCCCGCATCCGCCTCTCCAGATCACCAAAGGAAGGAGGCTGCCAAAAACAAAAAAAACAGACCGTATTCGCACGGATAAAGAGCAGGAATACATTCAAGAAGATTGACTCAACCTTGATGAACAGATAGTGTGGGTTTAGGGTTGTTTTGCTCACTGATTGGGCTCCCTATACATTCAAAACCGATAAAATTACCCATGGCTCGTATGTTGCCATCATTATTACCTGCACATCGATTTCAAGAATACAAATTTTTCCTAAAATCATATAAAAAATTTCATCAAAACCAAATTGATTACAAATAGAACTTGCGAGGCAAAATATCGAACCCTGATTGGCAACGTCTTGAACGGCACGAATGGAGGTTCCATATAAATTGCCGTGCACATTTGCACTTTCGATGAAGAGTCCTCGTGATATTTCTTTTTCCATCGCTTTCTGTTTCGAGAAAAAAAGAGCCAAGAAAATCAAATCTTGGATTCATGAAGCGTAAAAAAAGCGCCTATGCCGGACCTTTTCTGAAAAGTGGTAGTGGACTCCATCAACCTCCCCGATTCTTGGAGCACGCGTAGTGTGGGACACACACTTCGCAAACGCATTTGGAAATTCCTTGAGCAATCTCCCATCCAGCAAGGTCCCTTTTCCAACCCCTGCAGGGCCACATACAACAACGGGACGCGGGTTTTCCACCTGACGTGTCCTGCGTCGAAAGCGAGCGCGAACAACAAGCAGCACGCTCGAAATAGTAGCGGCAGCCTGTCCCCCAAAAGGCAAAACATAGTGCCAAACAATCGGATGGGGGGGGTGTGAGAAAAAATCAGAGAGCAGAGAGGCGGCGGGGTATGTAGAAGGGCAAGGGCATGCGGGGACACAAAGCTGAGAACGCAACAAGGGGTGACAGCAAGAGAGACCGGAAGCCAAGACGACAACATCTCCGAGGCTGAGCTGCGGGAATTTCCTAAAACGCCCTCACACGGAACACAAATATTTTGATATGCACAACATGCATTACACACAAAAAGTGTTATTGCTTAAAAACAAAATATATAAAGTGGTACTCAACATCCCCTTCTTCGAATTGCACTCGCCAACAAAGCTTGTGGGAAGTGTGTTGATGATGGTGTGAAAGAGTACGGGGAACAATGATTACACGGGGTTTGAGGTGAAGAGGGTTATTAGTACGGAGCGTATACTGACCGCTTTAGATACGGACACAAAAACGCAAGGGAATCATATCAGCGCTGGAACAGATGAAGGGATGTGTGGCTGTAAAAGCAGTTCAGGAGATCATGTTGTACACTTTAGATGTTGCACAAGTGCAAAACTGACAAAATACGGCCAACTTCAATTTGACCTCTAACGAAAGCTCATTGCATTATGTGCATCCTATGGACAAAATACATGTGTATAATGCACAACAACGCCGCATATCACCGATCGTTACGATGGCATTTGCGCCATGCTTCGGATCTGACGCATCCCGGAAGAGTCCGCCTTTGATACACGTTTTCTAGGAACGTAGCTTTTCTTTGCGGGCCTTCACTCGGCCTCCCAGTGCCTCCCAGTCAGTTAGTGGATTTTGTCTGTGCCTGTTGGCCTGTTGGGCACTGTTGGGAAACCCTCTGCCCTACTTTCTCTTCCACCGGTTTTTTGGTAGGAAAAATCGCGTGCATTCATGAACGACTCTGACTGACAAAGTCAGGCTGACTGAATGATGACTATTGTTCCCCCCACCAAAGGCCCATTGCTCGCCGCCTTTTATCACTGTGGAAAAACCCTGTGGCGGTCTATGGCCGATTTGAATTGTGCCTATGAGTTGACTGACTGCTGACTACTGATGACAACTCTTGGAAATCAAACTCAGCATAGTCATGCATCGGCGCTCCGCATGGACTTCACAGCTAACCTAGACTACCGCTGATAATTCTCTGCAACCTGGCTACATGCCAGGAATGCCCAAACGGCAAGACCGGTGGCACCTCAAGGGCGACACGCCGGCCATTCCAGTATCTTGCAACCACACACAACATCACATACAGCCCCAAAATACTGGTTGTTCTGATTATATACACTACTGAGCAAGAAGACTAGAGCCAAAACGAGTCAGGTATCTCAGCAATATATTCCTAGCAGCCGAGGTGTGTGCGCAATATTGTTCCTTGCAACAGTTCGGGCACCAGATCGCACAGCATTCACGGCATTCATCAAATCGCAAATATCAAAGAACACAACCCACGGCACCAGATTGCACAGATAAAACCGTTTCCGGACGCTTGAATTTCTCCATGCATCGGAAAAACCCATTCACAATTCCCTGCTTCTCCAGGGTTACCATTATGGCTGAATCCGAAGCAAAAAGACGCAAGGTAGCCAGCGAGGTAGATGCCCAGAGCAAAGTCAAGAGCAGCAGTGGATGTCTTCCCGATTTTTACCCGCCAAAACACTCGTAAGTTTTATTTGCTCCAGCCAGATACCCACACCATCCAACCAGAACCCTGAAATTTAAAACAGTTTCAAGACAATTGACATTCACACGCACATTCTGCCCGAAAACATCCCGGATCTTCGCAAAAGGTATAAAGGAGCCTTTCTTCTATTACGTTTTCTCAACACATTCAGAATGTTTTCTTTGTGATTGTTCACTGCTGGTATGGCAAGGTATGGCTACGGTGACTTTCTTCATTTGGTTCATCACGATTGCTGCAAAGCCAAGATGTACAAGGTCTTCCGCCACGCACTTTCTCATCTTCGTTTTATTTTCGCAAGACACAAGACATTTCTCGGTGATTGAATGATTGACAAAAGGGAGACAAATTTTTCCGTGAAATTGAGGAAAATTGTTACCGTGCTGGGCCCCGCGTCAAGGACTCTGACGATTTGAAAATCAATGTTCAAGTTTTGAGCACTGTTCCCGTGATGTTCTCTTATTGGGCAAAGGCAGAGGATTGCGCAGACCTGTGCGTTTTGTTTTGTCAGTCCCCGTTCAATTCAATGCAATAATTTTCACTTTGGTGCAGATGTGTGCTTTTGAACGACCAACTGGACGAGGTCGTCAAAAAACACCCGACTAGATTTATAGGGCTCGGAACATTGCCGATGCAAGATACAAAGTTGGCTATCAAAGAATTGGAGCGCATAATGCAACTTGGGTATTTTTGTTTCTGTATTCTGTCACAAGATCAGGTTACGAAGGTTATTTATTATTGTGTAGATTTGCAGGGGTTGAGATTGGTTCCCACATCAACGACATGCCTCTTTCTGACCCGGCATTATTTCCTATTTTTGAGGTCACACCCACACCACACATGTTTTTTATGACTGGAAACGTT
>JACKZZ010006421.1_pt1 | contig 11945 bp, 14 predicted proteins | sample 8027871 | NCBI WGS metagenome assembly JACKZZ01 (sample SAMN15724774, study PRJNA655200) | protist metagenome | isolation source: fluorescence activated cell sorting (FACS) single amplified genomes of... | place: USA: West Boothbay Harbor, Gulf of Maine | collected 2000-07-19
ATTTCAAAATGAAATTGGCGGCCTGAACGGAATTCAAAAAGAAATTGGCGGGTGAGATGGAATTCAAAAAGAAATTGGCGCCCCCGAGACAATTCAAAAAGAAATTGGCGGCCCTGGGCAATTTCAAAAAAAAAGTTGGGAATAAGTTGGACACAAGTTCAAAACTAGTTGGATCAGGGATTCTTATTATGGGAAACAGAAAAAAGTTGGCTTCCAACTTATTTCCAACTATTTTTTGAATCTGGCGAGAGGAGATTTCTCAAGAGCCGGGGCCTCTTGAGTTGGCTTGCTTTACTGCAGGCCCTTTGGAGTATCGGAATCCCTCTTCCGAAACGTTGTCGAAAAGCCCTTCGGCGTGAAGCCGGGCCTATCGACGTCCCGCAAGCTATACCACAATACTCTGAAAGAAAGAGGGGCTGGAGAAGATCACGAAGGAAAGCCTTTACACAAAAAGCACTCCCAGGATCGGTCATAAACATGTCTCCCAGGCAGCAGCTTCAACAATAACACAAAACAGAATGCATCCCAACGTCTTTGTACCTAGCGCAGAGGTTCTAGAGGAGCCCGAGCTGAGTGCCTAGGTCCTGGGCATACATGGAAGCGATTCGCTGCAAAGCGTGGTAGGAGCACCAACTGGCACACAAAACCTGGGCACATTCCATCCAGTCATGTGCCCGAAACAGAGACCCACTACCGCAGCTGAGCGCGCGTTTACCAATCCGCCCCGCCCAATTTCTATTGCGCTAGGCCGCCAGACACAGGGCGGAAATTAGACGCCGAAAAAAGAAGCCACGCATCCGAAAAAATGAAGGAAATCCACACCCAATTTTACGGAAAAACGAAAAGTGCACTTTTTTGAATTCCTTTTGAAATCATTTTGAATTGCTTTTAACGTAAGGCACTTTAGAGTTAAAACCACCTCCCTGCTCGCTGGGAAATAATATTTTCAAGTTGTAGTCGTGAAAGTTCACAAACTGGGCCTGCTCCGCTGGGCGTAGGTCCTTGTGAAAGTAGTCATTCCAACTGCAGCCCGGGACAAAGTGGGCTTCCAGGTGGTGGCGATAGCTAGTACTTTTGAAGAACTTATTGCAAGATGAACTGGGATCTACTTTCGATGACAGGTTCTTGCTCGTCTTATTTCCACGGTCTGCAGCAGGAGAGCCAGCTTTCATCCCAAACGTTGTTCTTTCCGTCGTTAACAGCCCCCCAACCTGCTTGGTCAAGCGCACCGGCAAACAGGGGAATTTTTGCCCGCGGAAGACGCGCAACTGCCGGAACTTCTGATCGTTGTGCAAGTGCATATTCGGGTGCCCGAACAGGTTGATAAAAACACTGGACGATGAGGTCGACGATAGGTAGTTCATGGTGTTCTTTCGCGCGTCTTGTATGGAAGGTGAACAATCGTCTAGCACGTCCGACGGTCCGTCCCGACCGGGTGCCGCCCCAAAGAGTTGGTCCAAGCCCGCGGCGGTTGCGCGGCTGGGCCCGTCCCGGTACTCGGCTTCGATCGCCCGTCGGTAACTGTCGAACAGCTTGTCACTTGGATGGATAATGCGGTCGATTTGGAGCGATACTGGTGTCGGGCAACATGTAGTTGTGCCGTCTGATACTAACGGCGCACCAAGAACATTCTTCGCCGAAGATAATCTGTTGGCCGCACGACCACCCGCCTGCGAGATCGAAAAGCTTGGTCGGAGCAACTTGATTTCCTCTTCATCGTCACTGAAGTCCGACATATCTGCCCAACGGGGCGAAAAGGCCGAGGTTGCCTTTATTCCTGCTGCAGTTTGTATTGCTGGGCTGCTGCGGCCTGCAGGTCCAGCACCATCACCTCCCGAATGTTCTTGTGGTTGTGGCAGTGTGTGTTCGTCAAACAAAGTGTCGTTAAAAATCGTCGGGAAGGACAATTTTCGAAACTTGTTTATTTTTCCCGTGGAGGTTGTGGGTTTATTTGCAGCTCCTGCACGAGGAGCGCCGGCAGGCTTAGCGGTGTACTCATGTTGGAACAAGTTAGAGGCCATCGCCACCTCCGTCTGGTGTCCTCTGTGCGCAAGAACAGGATCGTAACGTCGCCTTTCCTCGTCCTCCCACTGTGCCTGCCCGATCTCATCCAGACGCCGTTCCAAAAAGTTTTTGCTGTCCAGCAACGCATGCTTTCCTCGGCCCAGAAACTGGTACTCTTCCTTGGAATTGGGATCGAGTTTACTATTTTTCGGCCTAGCAAAACTATCACAGGAAAAAAGTGTTACAGTTACACATTGTGTTGCAAGACCGGCAACACCGCCAACCTTTCTCATGCAGAAAATGCTTCGGAGCCTCGTTTCCTATTCCTTCTTGTTTTCCCTTATGATTTTCGCATTACAAGTTTTCTCTGCCACACAGAGAAAATTTGCGAAGCAGAAACTCCAACAAATGTGTAACTGTAACACTTTTTTCTCGTGATAAAAACGACGTTGTACACAACTCTTGACCAGTCCAACATGGTCCGCAATCTTCGGGCAGGCCGGGGTAATCCAGATCGAACTCCACGGGTCTTGGCGCTTCTGGGAAATCGTAGCGAAGTCTGACAGTGCACAACTACTCTCTCTCCCCCTCATTTGTCATGCAAAATTCCCAATCCACTCCTTGTCTCTACTCTCTTGGCGCTGTTTGCATGACAAGTTATGGTAGCTCAAATAGCACTACAATCCAGTGCAGATTTGTCATGCTTAACAGACTGCGCGACTAAAGCCCGGGGGGGTGCAGATTTGTCATGCAAAACCGGCACTCTTGCTGATGCTTGTATTGCCGCCCATGCTATACAAATGAGGGGGAGGGGGAACTTGTGCACATTCATAGGAAGGAACCCGTGATGTGGTGTTTCTTCACCAACAAGGCGGGTGTTCCGGGTTGTTCTAGTACTCCGCCAGAAGTGCAGCTGTTGCCCTCAACTACATTACAGCCTGCTCCTCCGTAGGTGGTCTCCGTTTGGACCAAATTTTCCGGTTCCATCTTGCTCCAGTACAAGTTGCTACCGGGCAAGTGCTTCAAGACGCCCGTTCGCAGCGACTGATACCCCTTGTAATACGGGCTCCACGGGGTGGAAGACAAGGGGAACTCCTCAGACTTTCTCTTCAGATTCTCGTACCTCGTCCCCCGGTGCCAGTTTTTGTGAGTCAACAGAGGTTCTTTTCTATTATCGTCGTGCGCTTGTTCATGATCTTCCCGTTTCATATTCCGGCCCGCGCTGTTCGCATTCCGACTTGAAACGGCCGCTGGAGAGGGAGGATGCAAAAATTCCCCTGCTTGTGATGCAGCATCGATGTCAATTTCCGACCACGCTCCCCCCGAGGAGGACGCGCAAGAGGTGGCTGCGGGCGCTAGTATTGCCTTGGTGTCTACTGCTTGTTCTGCATTTATTATTCCCGTATCTGCGCATGAGCGCAATGCCTTGGTCAACGCCTCTTCTTGTGCCCAGGAGGATCGCACCCCCTGTGCCAGCACTGCGGTCAAGAATGCGAAGGTGCCGTTGAGCTTTGCAAACGGATCCCACGAGGTGAACCGCTGGTCGTAGTAGTAGAGGTCGTGCGGGACGTGATTCTCAGTGGATTTATTTCTCTTTGTGCCCCCGCGTGCTGCTGACGTGGTCTTTACAACGAAGCTGGACCTGAACAAACCCGAACTCGAGTTGGAACTTGCGTCAGCACAATCCTCCTCCTCGTCGCAGCTATAGTCTTCACTGGCACTATCACGACCATCCTCACAAATATACGCGTACGGATGACCTTTGATTTGCATTTCGTAGATCTGTCGGACGATTTTCTTCTGCATTCCCGAGCAGGTTTTATCCACCGGAAGTTCTTTTTTCACCCATTTCCGCAACAACTTCACCTTCGACCCAAACTCGCGCTGCTTGGTGCTGTATTTCTCGTACGCATCTCGGTACCACTTCGGCCAACCCGGGCCGATGGGCAAGATTCTCGGATCCGAGGCAGGGGAATTTTTCGTGGAGATAGTAGTGGCGCCGACACAAGAAAAGCTTTCTTTTGCTCCGCCTCTCGAGGACCACGCCGGTGCAATTTTTCGTGGAGGATCCACTTGTGCTGGGCAGGTGTTGCGGCAAAAGGCGTTTGTTTTTTCGAAGAGTCTTGTCACGTAGCGGTCAAGAAACTGGTGCTGGATATGGGTCGGGATCGCGGTCGAGAGGGAATAAATAAAAGGCGCTTGATGTTCATCTTCTTGTTTCACCTGGTCGTAGCCGATCATCCCTATGGTGTTCTTTATCTTTTGCTTTTTACTTCCTCGAAGATGTTGTCTCGAAGATGACACTGCTCCTGCTTGTTTGCACCAGCCGCTAGAAGAAGATCCATCTTTCTGTTTATTCCTCTTGTGCAACAATCGCACAACTTTCTGCTCTCGGACAGAACTGCAAGCGGAAAAACTGCAGCTGACACTGTTCTATCAACTGCAAAAATGTCTGGGTCTGAAAGATTCTGACACTTGTCATGCACGTTTTGCATGAGCCCTGATGCCTGTGATGCATGCCCTAGCATCACAGATTTTTTGAGAGCTTCTTGATGCCTATTCCGCATGACGAATGCCCTCGCCGCGTAGCAAAAATTACACCCCTTTTGGTACTCATGCAATACAGATTTTTCTGCAATCCAAATGCAGCGTCACAAGTTGCATTCTTCCAGACCCAGACACTTTTACATTTGATATGTTGTTCACCGGCACTGGCAGCCGCAGCGACCCTTTTTGCGCATGAAGTGAAGATGGCGCGGCTAGTTGCGCAGTGGCAGTTCTTGAAGAAGATGAAGATGTCGGCGTCTGTTTTTGCACAACCGATAAAAAATCTTGTTGTACCCCCGGTATTTCGACGCTTTCTGCTGGCGATGAGAAAATGCTATCTTCGAATACATTCTGGTGCTCAAAACCAAAGTCGTAATCGGAGCTCCAAAAATCCTCATCGTAGTTTATTGCATCATTTCCACCATCGTCGTCGCCACTGCTCGTCCTGTTTGCAAGATCGAATCCACCAGTTGACGCCGAGGAAGATGATGATGAATTACTCAACACGTTTGCAAGATCGAATCCACCGATTGACGCCGAGGAAGATGAAGGTGAATTCAACAAGCTGTCACTGTCTTCTGTGTCTTCGATCATGAGCGTGGCGGGGCCGGCATAGTGGTCCTCCTGGACTACACCTAGAGCCTTCCGGCGCGGCTCACGCGGCTTTATCATTCGCCCTCCACCCTCCTGCTCCCGAAGATGCCTCCTCCAGCCTTTTTCCAATTTGCAGATTTGGCGCAAAATCTTGAGTTCCCGTGGCTTCAGCGCTTTTCTCACAAAGGCGACGAGTTTAGTACTCTCATCTTGTTCTACTTCTTCTTCTTGTTCAGATCCAGCTGGTGGACCAGTTTTCAATTTCATCTCGTCCATCAGCAATTTCCTATCCAACAACTCTTGCATATCTTTGCAGTAAACTTCAAAATCGGCCTCCCCAAGCAGCTGTTTCAGTCTTGTCTCGATGATCGTTTCGCCGCGTTGATCTTCTTCATCGATGACGGGTACAGATTTTTCTTGCACCACAATCTCACCGCGAAAATCGATGACCTCGTGGTCGTGCAGCGGAGAGTCGTGGTCCTGGTTCGGCGCAGCTGCACTTGAGCAGCTCGAGGAAGAAGTAGAATCCGAGTCCCTCTCGTCGTAATTTCTCATGCTGTCTGCCACCCACTGCTCAAAGTCGCTGTCGTGATCTACTTCAGGTGAATCTTCTACTTCGTCTACTACTTCTTCAACTACTTGTTCACCGCTAGTAGAAGAGCAGGGGTCTTCGTCTTTGGCTGGTACCGCGCTGGGCACCTCCTCCAGCGCTTGTAGTTCACATACTTGCAGCTCTTGGTCCACCATTTCAAGACAAGGAGCAGCTACAACTTCCAGTGGGGCAACGGCAACATTCGGAGTTGCGGAAGATTGCTCCGTGATGTTCATCCCGACAATTTCACCTCCCGTGCCTGTGCTGTCCGTGTCGTCCGTGTGCGAAAGAATCTGTCCACCAGCAGGAACAACAGCGCTCTCGTTCTCTTTGTCTTCAAGAGCTGCCAACAGATTTTTCCGATCCCTCTCCTCCTCCATCTTGCGCAGCTTTTCCCTCAAATTCACAAACTGCCCCAGCCGATGGGCTTTCGGGATCAATGCGATCCCGATTTTGTGCGCAAACTTTTCGCAGCGGTCGTCAGCGAATTCGAATTCGCCATCACAAAACTGGTCAAAGTCCTCGCTTTCTTCCGAACAAAACGGGTCGTTCGCCATTCTCGGATCTACCGAATCGTTGTCAGAGGAACCGCTGGTGTCACCGTTGTCCTTATCGCTATCCACGTCCTGTTTTCCTGCAGCTTTAGCTTGCGCCTCGAAGAATTTCTCCATTTCTTTTTCCTTCGCTTCAGAATCGTCAGAGTCGGCGTCTTATGCATTGCAAATGTATGGGCCTGGAAGGATGCAACTTCCGATGCTGTCTTTGGATTCTAAAAAAATCTGTGTTACATCACCTGCAATAGGGCTCCAGTTTGTGCTACGCGGGGAGGGCATTGCTCATACGAAATGAGCATCAGGAAGCCCGCGGAAAATGAAAATCTGTGATGCTAGGGGATGCATTACCATTACAGGCATCCTGGATCATGCAAAATATGCACGCCAAACCTGGCAATCTTACAGACCCAGACATATTTGCATTTGATACGTCTGAATCCTCCTCGTCGTCGTCATCGTCCCCACAGTTTGCACTATTCCCGTAAAACTTCGAGTCGTAAGCTTGTTGATTCCGCTCAATCTCGGCCTGAATGCGGTTCGCCTCCCGGAATTCTTCTAAATCTTCCAGTAGCTCATGCTCTTCCAATCTCCCCTCCTTTTCCAAAACTTTTCGCCGCTTCGCCAGTAATTCTTCTAACTTCAACTGTTTTGCGTTTTTGTTGCTCACATTCGCAGCGGAGTTTACCAAAAACCTCACGGCGGCATTTTTCATGCCCGCCTTGGACAGCATGTCCTTGCAGAATTGCCGCATCTGGTACAGGGACAGGTCGCAAACGACATTTTCATCCACCCTGCCGGAAAACGCAATTTTTCCCGTCTCGACCAACAATCTCATGTGCGCGGGCATGGGAAATTCCGAGGGGTGGCCGGAAAACTGACAGGCTTGGAGCTGCTCTAACGTGATGTCTTCAAGTGCCGGTGTTTTGTCATTGTTATTTTTGTCCCCATTTCTATCGCTCTTATTCTTCGCACCCTTTTTCTCATTTATCGTACGAAAAAAGCGTTTCACTGTAAGGATTTTGCAAGTTTTGCATCACAAGTTTGTTACGCATGACACTGAAAATTTGTCATGCGCACTTCCCAAGGGAAAACACGCTGGAAAATCCAATGCCATGCATGTGTAGCAAGACAAACAGTTTTGTGTTTCATTTTCTGCATCACAGGTTCACAGTGAAACAATTTTTTCTTGCGATACCATTTGCAGCAGCGCTAATCGCGGCGGCCGCACCCGTGTGCGCATTTGCCAGAATTTTCTCCTTTTGCGCTTTGGCCATATCAACTGCAAAAATGTCTGGGTCTGGAAGATTGCCAGGTTTGTCATGCACGCTTTGCATGACGTGTGAGGTCTGTGATGCATGCCCTAGCATCACAGATTCTACTGTGAGATGGAGATCTTTACCATATTTTTTCCGCATGAGAAACTGCCTCTCGTCGGCCTGCTCAAAAGGGAACTGCTTTATTGGTAATCATGCAACACAGATTTTTGTATGATTCAGATTTAGCATGACAAGTTGTACTCTTCCAGACCCAGACATTATTTGCAATGCATAGGCCAGAGAACTGAACAAATGTGGTCTGTCTCTCAGGAACTGACTGTTAATGGCCTGATTGTGAATGTTGTCGTAGAAGTCGCTGGAGTTGCCGAAGATGATGTCTTTGATGAATTCGTTTTTCTTGTCCACCTGGGTCGATGGACCACCGCTCTGATTGCCGTCAAACACCGCAACTACAACTTATCGAATGCAAAAATGTCTGTGTCTGGAAGATTTTGAAATTTGTCATGCATATTTCGGATCACGCAAATGGCGTCTGATGCAGGCAAAAGCACCACAGGTTTTGAGCACGCCTCGTAATGCCTGTCCCGCATGAGAAACTTCCTACTTGCGTGCCAAGAAATGGACAGCTTTTGGCGCTCATGCAACACAAATTTTTGTGTGTTCCAGAGTTTGCATCACAAGTTCTAACCCTTCCAGACCAAGACATTTTTACATTTGATACTACTGGCGCAGCTACAGCATCCTCATCCTCGTCGCTATCACCCCCGGCGCCCTCTTCTCCCTGCAGAATCGGGGTTATCATGGGGAACTCGTACCGCTTCTGCCGCATCACCCGCTCTATGGATTGTAAAAATGTCTGGGTCTGGAAGATTGCCAGACGAGACTTGTCATGCAGATTCTGCATGACATATGACGTCTGTAATGCATAACCTGGCATCACAGATTTGTAGTGCGCTTTCTGATGCCTATCCCGCATGCGAAATACCCTCTCCATGGAACACAAACTGGACCCCTCTTGCTCGTCATGCAATACAGATTTTTTTAGAATGCAGAGACAGCATCACAAGTTTCAATCTTCCAGACCCAGAGGACATTTACATTTTTACAATCCATACGCTCGAGGTCCTCCTGGGAAAAATCCTTCCAGTCGTCGAGGAAAAAATCCTTAAAATCCGCCGGGTCGGACGCCTCTTGAACCGCCTCCTGGGCGCCCTCGTCATCTTCCCCGTCGTCGTCCTCCTCGGAATCCTCCGAATCCTCATAGGAGTCTATGCAAGACAAAAACTATGAGTAATGCTAGAAGTGCAAAGCATGCTGGTGCAACCAGAACCAGCTAAGAAATCCTATTCCATATTGTGGTTTCATCACGTAGTAGCTGTGGCTGTGCATGACAGGCTTCTTGTGTCATGCTGAGCAGACAAAGATTCGTCATGCTGTCACTCCACGACGAGACCTACACTAGTACCACAGTTTTTTTCTTGGGATAAAGTCCCAATCGGAGGGGTTATACTCGTCGTCCTCGTCGTCGCCACCAGAACTATTCGATTCCGTGGAAGAGGAGCTTCCCTCGCTGCCTCGACGTTCCTTCTTGCCCGATTTCTTCTTATCTTTATCATCCTCCGACTTCTTGCAAGAACTGTCGGAATCATCAAATAGAGCCTTGTCCTCGCTCTTCAACATGGGAAGCCCATCGGAGTCATCGCAGCTGGTGGTCTATAAACTGTAAAAGTGTCTGGGTCTGGAAGAATGCCAGACCTGTCATGCAGGTTTTCCATGACCCATGAGGTCTGGTATGTAGGACATAGCATGACAGATTCTGTGAGAGTTCTATCATGCCTAGCCTGTATGAGAAACTGCCTCCCAACTTGGTCGGAAGTGGACTGCTTTTGGCACTCATGCAACACAGATTTTTGCATTCTTCGGAATTAGCATGACAAGTTGCAATCTTCCAGACCCAGACACTTTTGCAATCCATATGGTCTCGAAATCGCTGGTACCCGGTTCGGATTCAGAACTGGAAAAATCGTATCGTGTGCAAAAGTATCGCAGTGCAATTATGCATTACAAATCTTTTTCTTGAGGTAAATCAGCATTACAGATTTCATTCATCATGCTGAGGAAATTTGTAATGCATTTATACGAATGCGATACTTTTGCAATTCATAAATCGCTGTAGGTTTCCGAGTCTTCGGAATCAGAGCTGTCGTGGTTCGGCTTGCTTTTTTTATGTCGACGCGGTGCTTTCTTGCTCGTCCTAGAAGAAAGCAGCTTGTCGGGCTTTGCTTCCGCCGTGGTGACTACCGTTTTCGGTAAAATTGGAATGTCGTGGGTAGGGACATAGGGATCCGCATCGGAGGAGTCTTCCTCAGTACTATCGTTTGTTCCCGCTGCATTTGCATTTGGATCCGCATCACTCGCACAGTTTGTCTTTGTCACTGATGTTGTGTTAGGAGCATGTTGCTCCATGATTTTATTGCCCTTCTTCCCGTCGCCCTTCTTTGTTCCCTTGGAAGAGGAAGTGGTGGGGTTCAGCGAAGTAGTTGCGCCCTTGTCCAGTATCTCGGGCTGCGAAGCGAGGACCGTGGTAGGCTCCTCTATCCCCAAAAGATCGCAGTTCTGAATCACAAATGAAACTTGCTCTGCTTCAACGGGCTGAACGGAAGTAGAAGTCGGCTGGAGGGGCTCCTTCGATGTTGGGGCCGATATTTCCACCTCTTCATCATCGCCCCATGCACCCCAATCGTAGTCGTCATTCAACCGTATTGCCTCCCTTTCCTCGAGATCGGCAAGAGACAACAGTTCTGAGGAGTCGTAGCAAGAGTCCGGGATGTCTTCTTCCTTTACCGGGTTTCCCTGCTCGTCTTTGTGAAACACTTCTCCGTTAAAAACGTCCTCCTCATCCGTGCCATACTCGTAGAGCTTCACGTCCACTTCTTCCTCGCCAATGTCGTTCGGCGTTTCTCCCCGCTGCAGCTTATGCACTGCAAAAGTATCGTGCTCGTACTGATCGCATTTATGCATTACAAGTTTTTCTGTTAAGTTGAATCCGCATTCCAAATTTCTTCATTTCTCATGCTGAGGAAATTTCAATTTGTCATGCGATTTATACTAGTACGATAAGTACTTTTGCAGTGCATACATCTCGTTTCTCCTCTTTTCCGCCTGGATCCATTCGATCTCGCTGTCGTGCCAGTCACTGGCAGGCTCGTTGTTTTTGATTTTTTCCTCTTTCTCTTCACACCTCACCCTTTTTTGCCGGTCTTTCTTCTCCTCGTCGTCATTGGGGCGGAAAATAATGAAATCCTTGGTCCTTGCGACGAGAACATGCGGCGGGTATGAGGGTGCGCAAGTACTCCCCTCCCCCTCATTATTTGCATAGCATGAATAGCAACACAAACACCAGTACACATGGAGCCTATGCGTGACAAATTTGTGTATAATCTAGTGTAGTAGTACTGTTCTCGAAGTAGATTCCGAAATTTGTAATGCAAACAGTCCCACAAGTAGGCAGCGATTGGTGGACTTGCGGTTTTGCATGACAAATGAGGGGGACCACGGAGAACAATTCTGCACTATCATAGCGGGTTCTGTTCGTCCAGGACCTTCGGGTCGTCTGTCAGACCGGTGAGAGGAGCTGCGGGCTGCAGAGGGTTTTTATTATCGCAGGAGTTTGTGTTGTTGTCAACATCTCCTTCTGCTTCTCGCTGCTGCTCCACTTCCCCGTCGTCCTTCTTATCAGAAACGACGACCAGCTTCCCGTCCTTGCCTCGTTTATGAACTGCAGAAGTAATATCGTGGTACTCGTATAAATGCATTACAAATTTCCTCAGTATGAGAATTAAAATTTGCAATGCTGATTTGGCTTGACAATGAAATTTGTAATGCAAGACTTGCATTTGTACGAGTACGATACTTTTGCACAGGATACCGTTTCTTCTGCAGCAACTTCCCCTGCCATTTCAGTTCCATCCACTTTTGCTTTTTCTCCCGCTTTATCAAATGTAGAAATAATGTCTGGGTCTGGAAGAGTGTATGTTTGTCGTGCTTGTCTGGCATGACTCTTTAAATCTGTCATGCACGTTGCCCAAGAGCTCCATTTTTCTGTGATGCAGCAACGCAGTTTGTCATGCAGAATAGGCAACACCTAGAAGGAGCTGAGAAACTTGTCATGCTGAGCCAGCACTTGTGGCCGCATCATGAGACGCCACCCAGCATCACAGTTTTTCCTCCAGACCAGGACATTTTTCCATTTGATACGTTTCTTCCGACGTCTTTCCTCTCTTTCCAACTTCCGATCCGCTTTTTTCTTCTGTTCCTCAATGTTGTTCAACGTCGTTGGGAATGCATTGCAAAAGTATCGTACTCGTACAAATGCAA
>JACKZZ010013859.1_pt1 | contig 11943 bp, 11 predicted proteins | sample 8027871 | NCBI WGS metagenome assembly JACKZZ01 (sample SAMN15724774, study PRJNA655200) | protist metagenome | isolation source: fluorescence activated cell sorting (FACS) single amplified genomes of... | place: USA: West Boothbay Harbor, Gulf of Maine | collected 2000-07-19
TCTGACGTAATTCACTTTTTTCTTCGTAATTCTGACGTACTTGTTTCCCAAGAAATCTTAGGAATGTCTGCGAAAAAATTGAAATCCAGGTAATTAACGTTTTTGGCGAATAACAATTTCATGTCGTTTCATAACAATTCAACGTCCAAATTTAATCGCGAATGAAGAAATTGATCATGACCTGTTACATGCGCCATGTTTTGAGAGCAAAAAAAAAAATATCCGGAAGAAGACGACAACGAAAAAGAAACGACAAAATAACACCATAAAATTTTTAAATTTATTTGAAAAGTTGCAATGAATTTGTTTTTGAGTGGTATGAGGACTGACCACATGGATAAATTTAAATGGAATAAGAAAACTTTGAATTGAAATGTTCAGAATGCCCTCCGGCGAATATGAAAACATCCAAAACTCGAAAGAGAAAAAACAACTGTATTTTCATGCAATCAGAAATGTTTTCAAAAATATTTCAGCTGCTTAATAATTAATTCAAATCAATTTCGGTCCACTAAATAGTATATTCTTGGCTGAAACAATTGCTGCTACTGTACTTGTTCATGTTTTTAGTCGCAAAGGTTTTTTGTTTGGTATTAGGGCTTACCCACATGTGTGAAAAATGAAAAAGAAATTTTTGAATGAAGATATCCAAAATGACCTCCGGGCAATATGTAAACATCCGAAACTCGAAAGAAAGGACCGAAATTGGTTTGAATTCATCTGCAAATTTTGAAAACAAATGATTGAATGAAAATGAATTAGCGACCGGACCTTCAATGAATGATCCAATATGTAAGCCCATTCGATCATTCATTAAAGGGCGGAACGCTAATTCATTTTTATTCAATAAAAAAAAAGAAAATTATTCATAATCGCAATCAATTTCGGTCCACTCTTTCGAGTTTCGGATGTTCACATATTCCCCGGAATTCTTTCAGGAGACCTTCATTCAAAATTTTCTCATGGAAAAAAGTGTTTCAAAAATCAATTTTCCAAAATATCCAATGGCTGTCAGATGACAATGCCTTCGTTTTGCGCGCAAAAAAATCCGGAAGAAGACAACAAAAAAGAGACGACAACATGAATTGCTAAAGATAACACGAAATACTAGTTATTGTTGTACACATGAGACGAGAAAAGTGAGACACGAAAATGAACGAAATGAATAGTCTGATAAATTCGAAAAAATGTATGAATTCATCCCCGATTATTACTGAGTGAGGCAAAGAAACAACGTTTGTTCCCAATAAAGAAACGGTGCGATTTTCTTTTAAACAAACAATTAAACCATTAATGTGGCACAATGCATAAATAATTGGCATTCTAAACAGCGGCGCTGCCATTCAACTGTTTCCCATTCAACAATTTCAAATTGCTAAATGTCTTGGTATAAAAGCTTACTGACATGTGTGAATTAATTAAACACTAAACGAATTGTGAATGAACGAAACCGAAAATTCAGAAAATAGTTCGGTTTCGTTCATTCAAAAAATAAAAATTGCTGAATTGCAATGCGATTCAGTCTTGAATTTCTGCTAAATAATTAATCAAAAATTGAATGGATTAACACTGCTGTACTTTTCGTTGAACAAATGGCAACCATTGACAAATAAATAATAATTAAATCAACCGATGCTGAAACCAGAAACAGTTGTGTAATGAATGAGTCAATTATTTATTTTCAACGATTTGTGACAAAATTACACGAATGCAAAAAAAAAACGAACGACAATGAAAATGAACCGCTCGCACACCAAGACCACATTTGGTTTACACTATATCTGGCGTTTGTAAAAACTGGTTGGTACTTTTGTCGTAAATTTGTGCTGATATCATATGAAATAAAACAAATCTGAATGTAAATATCCAGAATGCCCTCCAGCATTTGAGTTGAAACGTTGAATGATCATTTGGGAATGACCACGATTTTCGGACCGCCGTGTGGCATATATCTGTAATGGGCAAACATACATCACTATTGACATCGACATGATGAACACTTGTGTTGTAAACCATGACAACACACCATTCGGTAGATCAGAGGATGGGGCAACCACCGAACCTGCAACGCGATGGGGCATTTTGATTTTGACAAAAAAAAAACTTTATTTTTCAATGTATTTTATTTTTGAAAATTTGACAAATTCCAACGAAATTTCAAGGCGTGATTCCCTCTGCCCCAAATACGAAAACAAGATACACTCGCCATCAACGAAACGCCCAACGCAATTCACCAATAACAATAATGACAGCACAGGGGACATGTTCGTTGGCATCTCTCTTCAATCACATTCACAATCACATAATTGATATTAGTACCATTCAGAATTTGCAACTCATTCATGTTGCAAAATTGAAAATTAACTAATCAATTAAATTCCTGATGCAAAATTATGTCAAAACGAATGGGACTGAGAATCTCGAATTTTCTATGGTGCTCATGAAACCGTTCAAAAATTCTAAAAAAATACGTATTGGATGCCGTGTATCACGAAAGAGTGATGAGAAATCTAGAAACGAGACTACAAATGATGGAAAACATCGAAACGGAAATTACACTGATGTTGACAAAATCATTCAAAACTGAATGAAATGCCTTGAATTCATGAAATATTCAATTAAGCACAAATTATCAAAAAAAATATTTGACACTGTGAAACTGAACAGATAAAACATTTTTTAATCTAAACTGGATGAAGTCGAATACAATAACTAAGAAGAGGGGCTCATTAATTAATTTAATTCATATTTTGTTTGTTTTGGCTGAAGTCAACCCGTGGGCCCATAGATACCCATGGTAACGAAGCTACGCGGGTTTCCATTTCGCCAACTGCAACGAACAAAACGCCATAGCGCATCTCACAAACTGTCAATTCTGTATATACCTATAGGTATATAAATAGGCGATCTTCTATAAAATTTGAAAGGGGGGGGTAATTGATTAGTTAACTTGATTCATTTTTTTTTTTGCGGAAATTGGGTCACTGAAAAGTGTACCCCCTCCACTTCGCAGATGTTATATTTGGCGATTGATTAGCATCTACGATTGACCTTCCTGGGATGCAAACTGAGTGCCATCGGTGTGATACTCGGCAACTGTTGTCTTTGTTGTCATCTGAACGCTGGCAACGAAATATCCATTTTGCACAAAACAACAACAACAGAAACAATGAATTAATGAACATTCACAATGTTAGGCATCATTGAAGAAAATGCGCTGCACTTTTGTCTGTAAATTTGTGAAGATAAAATGAAACGAACGATTCCGATATAATTAAAAAATGCTGCACTTTTATCCGTAAAATTTGTGCTGATATTATATGATAAAATGAAATGAAAGACTCCGAAATAAAATGAATAATTGAATAATTAATTACCTCTAAATCGTAAAATATACTGATAAAAATACAACATTTTTCAATCATGCCTATTATTTTGCGTGTTGGAAACATTCAAAACGAATCGAAATCCAAGAATCGTTTTCCTGACAAAACGTGAAAATCTGAATTGAAAAATTGCAAAATATCACAGGCGATATGAATTATAGCGATATTGTACGTGAGCTTTTTCTTTTTGGTCGATGTGAGAGACATGGGTTGCGAAGCTGGTGAGATGCGCTTGGTAATTTTGTTTGTTGTAAATGGCCGAATGGAAGACCACGCGACTTCGTTACCGAAGTCGTGGGTTGGATTCCCGATACCACCCAATCCAATATAGGACCATCTATAGGACCATCTATACCACCCAATCCAATATAGGACCATCCTTAGGACCATCCATAGGACCATCTATAGGACCATATTATTTTTGAACGGGGTTAATTTTCATTTTTTTGAATTTTAATATATTTTTTTCAAAATCGGCTACGGTAACTTTGTTGCTGACCCCAATACACAACTTTTGTGTATATTTTTATTTTTAGAATACCCCCACTGTATGTGCGAACAGACGGACGGACGCACAGACATTTGACAGAAACAGACCGGTATGAAAAACTAAAACCTTTGAAAACCTCGCATTTACACGTTATTCACAGGTCTTTGTGAAAAGAGTTAGGCACTATGAATAGCCCCCACACTCAATTATTATTATGAATTATAGCGATATTGTACGTGAGCTTTTTCTTTTTGGTCGATGTGAGAGGAGACATGGGTTGCGAAGGTAGAACACCAACAGAAGAATGGCCGTTCGACACCGCCGGCACTGAGGACGACCCGACCACGAAGAGCACAAATCAACAATCAAACACACAACAAACAACAACAATGGGGTGACTACTAAATTGAAAAACAAATCGTGAAATGGATTTTTTTGGGTGAACCCCTAACCCAAGAGCACCTAAAAAACTGTGATTTCTTTTCTTGGGGCGAGAATTTGTTTTTGCCGATTTATTATTTTTTTGCAGATTTACGATTGTTTTGCCACTGAAGACGACCCGACCACGAAAAGCACAAATCAACAATCAAACAAAAAACAATAACAACAACAATGACTTTGGTCCGTCCGTCCGCGGTGGCGCTTCATTGCATTGCCGAACACAATAACAAATCCAATTTAGCCATACATATGCCCAGTTGGTAACCAAAAATGTCTTGACGCTTATTTTGTCCAACTATTTTTTGACGCTTAGTTTTGTCCAATTATTACTGCGCACTTGGGGGGGGGGGGGGGTTTTGGGACCGGGTTGCTCGACATAAATGTTTCAACATCAAAAATAGCTTTTACACTTTGCGAAAAGATGTCCCATTGAATCATTCACAACACTATCTTCCAGACCCCAAAATCAACCATTTGGCTGAAAGAGATGGCAAAACCATTATACAAAACGTTTGGTCCAGAGCCCCAAATCATCAATTTGGTACCATGTGTGCCAAAAAAAAAAAAAACGTCCAGATCTTGATAAAAACAAATGTCAAGATCTGGACTTTTTTTTGGTAGAAATGGCACCAAAAAAATAGTTTGAAATGTTTTTTCAATATTTTTGATTGAATGAAAATGAATTAACGTTCCGGCTCCGAATGGATAATCGAATGGGCTTACACGAATTCGTATTTCAATTTTCACACATGTGGGTAAGCCCTTTAAATAAATACCAAACAAAAAATATTTGCAATTGACAGCATCATTGAACAATGAAAATATTATTATTGATATGAGAATTTGTGGCGTACGATTGCCAACCGAACTCCGTGCCGTCTCACAACACAAAAAACAAAACAAAAAAATGAAACCATCAAATGAACTTAGACATTTTTTTGATCAATGTAAATAATTAATTATGTTACTACGAATAATGCTTTAAATATGGTTAAGGGAAACAATTTTTGAAAAGAAAATAATATTATATTAATGAAAAAAATAACCAAATCATAACATTTTGGCAACCATAAAAAATTATAAACATAAAAAATGGAGGGATATACAACAATGATTGAAAATGGTTTCGAACGTTTTTTTGCACAAAATAATGGGCATGATTGAAAAATTGTTGTACTTTTATCCGAAATTTGTGCTGATATTACATAATGAAATGAAATGAAAGACTCCGCAATAAGGTGAATACCTCTAAATCGTAGCATTGCGGAGTTTTTCATTTCATTATGCAATATCAACACAAAAATTACGGATAAAAATACAACATTTCTCAAATACAACAATTACATCGTGTCACGTGGTGATAATCTGAAAGAAGGTATGAACCAACGCGACAACGGGCTGTCAGGACCCCAAATAATAATAATAACAAAAAAAATATTATGCTTAAAAAAAAAAACGAATGATGCGAGAGAAAACAAATAATAAAATACTACTACTGGTTGTGGGCTTGTGCTCGCGCCCTGCTTTCTACTGGTCGGAAGGGTGCCCACGCTTCCGTAAACATCAGAAGTTGACGATCGCCGACCTTTGCCTAATATGATATTATATTAAATATATTATGAATTATACGCATAAATTATACGAATGAATACAAAAATCAAATAATTAAACTGATTGGCGTCCAATAAAACATCAAAAAAACGAGGTTATAAACTTATAACCAACAAGGGGGGGTCAGGATAATGAATGATCGAATGGGCTTACCTTAAATTCGCGACGCGTTTCGATTGCCTATCGCAGTCATTGACTGACCCTGTTGCAATCATCAACTGGCTCGAGCCAGTTGATGATTGCAATAAGCAACCGAAACGCGGCGCGAATTTAACGCAAGCCCATTCGATCATTCATGAACGGCGGAACGAATTAAATTCATTTCCATTCAAATATCAAAACATTTAAAATTTTATTTCAAATTTTCAGATTCTTTAAATCAATTGCGGTCCACTTTTTCGAGTTTCGGATGTTTACATAGTCCCCGGAGGGTATTCTGGATACTTTCATTCAAAATATTTTTTCTTAATTGAAATATTTATTCACCACAATAATAATTATTAACATGTACTGGCTCGGTTTTGAGAGAAAAACGACTTTCGCCTGCGCGACGGAGGCGTGGTCCCAGCAGCCACCGCAGCCGCAGCACGCGCCAATTTCCCTGTGCAGATTATTTGATACAAAATCAAGGTTGTAAGAAAAACAGAAACAATAACGATTTTTCGCCTGAAAATGGGAAAGAAACGAAACAGAACAATGACAAACAAGATGACTTGGAATTAATTAATATGAATAAAGGGATTGACTATTACCGGCGGCTTTGGCATTGCGAGCCGTATTCCAGGCAGAACTGGCACCGCGGGCGCTGGCATTCCACAAATTCACATAGTATTACAACAACAACAACAACAACAACAACAACAACAACAACAACAAGAACAATGTAATTAATTACATTGACACGCGAAATGTCCTGACTGTCCCATAGAAATGTGAATTAGATTTAGTCCTTGAAAATGGTGATTGCTCACCGAAATACATAGGACGTGCTTTGCCTTTTTCAGGTGCGGCATTTCATTGTTTCAGCGTATTTATTGACCGTCGGAGGAGTCATTCATTCATTAATATGTAATATTTCGATACAGATAAATTGATCAATATGAAACAAATTATTGATGAATTTGAAATTTGTGATAACTTACCCATTTTTACGAAGGGCGATACCCGGGGCGCTAGAAACTGCTTCTTCATCCAACGCAGCAAAAGGCTGAACACACAAATAAATACATAATCACGCACAGAATCAACGGGACAAGAACAAAACGAAATTGCCGTGGTAAAAACGGTACTTTCACTGAAACGAATCAAATCAATATCGACACGAAACAATAATAAATACAATGAAATCGTTTTCAAATAATTTGAGCAATAATTTTGCATAATTAATTGCATTTTTGTTTTTGGTTTGATATTAGAGCTTATCGGCCACATGTTCGAAAAATTGAAAATTTGAATTAAGATGAAAACACAGCGTGAAACAAATTCAAACAACGGACCAATATCCAAAATTCGCTCCCAGAGCTATGGAAAACAAAATATATTAAAAAATAATTGCCAAAATACACAGAGCGAACCCACCATTATTATTATGCAATGGAATTGATGATAATTGACTGTAAATAATGAAATGAAATGAAAAGCACATCAATGACGCCAGACTGGGAATGGCCCCCACCCTCTAAACTTCGACCGGTTAATTGACGATGCTTAATCTACAAAACACCAAATTGAATACAATCAAATAAGCAAGGGATATTTTTTTTTGAAAACGTAAAGCCACTGGTTTTAGGGGGGGTCCAGCTTTTGGAGAAACCAAAAATAAAAAAAAAAACTGCATTTTTTTGTATTTTGGTGTACCAAAAATTGAAATTTGGATGGCAACAAAAACCAAAAATGTGGTCGAAATTTTTCAGGTGTCGTTTTTTTTTTGAAAATTGTGATTGCTTTTGAATGCGGCACATAAGAGTTTTTGGTAATCCAATTTTTTCCTACCAAATTTTGAAATTTTGCTTAATTAAATTGAAATAAATTCAACTTAATTATTTCTCAAAATCAGAATAATTAATGGCAAAAATACCATCAACGCGTCAAACGTAATGCCATATGAATGTGTGTGATTTCGTGTGCGTGCGTATGGTATGTATGATCTTTTGTTTGTTTGTGTGATATGCGCACCACACAAAAACAGCCGAACCACCAGACCATTCGCCATCCGAAAAAAAAGAAGAAAAGAAACCAAGAAAAAACCAGAAAAATGAAAATTGACCTTCAACTTGAACATGTTGATGCCAAAGAAAGAAGAAAACAAACGAATGTGCAAAACGAGAATAACAAAAAAAGAAAGAATGAAAGAATAATTATCGAATATTTCAATTTTTGATAAATCAAAAAGAAAACATTGTCCTTCGCCATGTATATGTTGATGCCAAAGATTCAAGGAATAAAAAAAGAAAAAAAACAATACTGGTCAAATATTTAATTATGAGCAATCAAAAGAAAACATCGGCCTTCGCCATGTATATGTTGATGCCAAAGAAAGAATAAAAAAGAAAAAACAAACAATACCAGAAAAAAACAAACAACAAAGAAAGAATAAAAACAATAATAATTAATTATCATAAATCAAAAAGAAACAAGGTGGCTTGCTGTGGGGGAATTCGTGGCGGCTTTCGGATCGCGCATGCTTCCGCGGATTGTAAAATGAAAATTTGCCGGTTTGAGATCCGTCCGCCAGAAATCCTGTGAATGTCAATAGCAGAAAAAAATGAAAAAACACAACAAATAATATATAGTAATGACTTTGTTGACTCAACATTGAATGAAACAATCAATTTAGCAAATTGTGAAACGAAAATTTGCCGGTTTGAGATCCGTCCGCCAGAAATCCTGTGAATGTCAATAGCAGAAAAAAATGAAAAAGCACAACAAATAATATATAATAATGACTTTGTTGACTCAACATTGAATGAAACAATCAATTTAGCTTATTCTAAAATGAAAATTTGCCGGTTTGAGATCCGTCCGCCAGAAATCCTGTGAATGTCAATAGCAGAAAAAAATGAAAAAACACAACAAATAATATATAATAATGACTTTGTTGACTCAACATTGAATGAAACATTAAATTTAGCGGATTGTGCAATGAACATTTTCCGGTTTGAGATCCGTCCGCTAGAAATCATGTGATCAATAGCAGAAAGACAAAAAGTGAAAAGGCGTCTTCCTTTTTATTAAACTGTGAAACCACTGGCTTGAGAATGGAGTCCAGAGTTTTTTGAAAAAAAAAACAATCAGCAAAAAATGCACCAGAAAAAATGACTTTTGTTGTTGGTCTCTGGGCAATAAATACATTGAAAAGCTTGCGTACCGCGTGAATGCCAATCTTGCAAAATTCACAATACCACTTGACTATCTCACCGAAATCCAAACAACCAGATCCATCAACATCGATCGTTTCAAACAGATGCTCATGATTGCCTATGGATTTCGCGTGCAGCTTCAAATCTTTTGAGATGCGCTTGCAGAAGAGAACGAACTTCGGCATGTCAAGCACGTGCATGTCATCGCCGTCGCACGCCTTGAACATTTCCCAGAGGTTGTCGATCACATGCCGCCGTACTTGGTACGTATTCGCAAAACTGATGCACAACGCGTCTTCCGTATTCCCTGCTGCCTCTTGCGGGCCCGAGTGCTGCTGCTCGGAACCAATTGTATTATATAGATCCGTAATCATGTTTTCAAACCTGGAAGGTAAAACATAAGACACCATTCGGTGAATAAGAAGAGGATGGGGCAACCACCGCCGCGCGATTGCTTTTTTTTCGTTTTTGTCATGTTCGTTACTTTTGGGTACATTTACGATTGTTTGTATAATGGTTTTGGGGCATTGTTCAATGTGTTGTCATTTTTGGATCCAGTTAGAATGGTTTTTGCGAAGACGTCTTGATACGTCTTCGTAAAACTGATACACAACGCGTCTTCCGTATTCCCTGCTGCCTCTTGCGGGCCCGAGTGCTGCTGCTCGGAACCAATTGTATTGTATAGATCCGTAATCATGTTTTCAAACCTGGTAGGTAAAACATAACACCATTCGGTGAATAAGAAGAGGATGGGGCAACCACCACCGGGCCTGCAGCGCGATGGGACATTTTGATTTTGACAAAAAATAAAACGTTATGCTTCGATGTACTTTTTTAGGTTTGAGCCACCTTAATGTTCGCACAACGCGCGGTTTGAACCACCGGGCGTTGGATGGAGTAAGGAACCGACATTGCCAATTCCAACGAACAGGCTTGAACCACTTTAATGTCCGTAAAACGCGTTGAACGGTTTGAAACACCTAGCTTCAGGGAATTTTCGAGAACCTGTAGTCTCTCACCCGTCTCTCGACGGGGTTCAAAATATGTATATACCGCCCTTCGAAAACGTGCAACTCACGTTCTCCCTGACGGGGTCTCACACTCTCGCATAAGAAACGACCACTTTGACAACCAAAAACAAACCTGCGTTTGATTCTTTTATTTACTGACTCGAAAATATTTAATTTAATTGTTGTGTAAAATTATGAATCCTGATGTCGAACCGGCGAGATTTGGCATGTAGCCGCTCCGTGGCTTCTTGGCGCTCGATGAGTTCTCGAATTTTGTTCTTGCAATGTGTGAGATCGTTTCGCGACTTCTTCATTAAATGCAAATCTTGCCGAATTCGCTTGGCTTGTTGCTCCATATTATACCTGAAATTCGTCCAACGATAATAAACATTCACAAATAAAATCAAAATCTAATCATGATTTCCCCGACATAACTGAAAAAAAAAATCGAAATTTGACAAATAATTATATTTAATTAATTATTATTATGAAATGATTGAAAATGGTTTCGCACGTTTGTGTTTTTTTTCGCAAAATAATAGAAATATGCACCCCATTTCGGAATCTTTCATTTCATTTCATCACATAGTATCTGCACATACTTACGGATAAAAATACAACATTTTTGAATTATATGAAATTGAAAAGATTTTTTGTTTGGTATTAGGGCTTACCCACATGTGAAAATTGAAAAATCTTTTTGAGTTTCGGACAACTCTTTTTGAGTTTCGGATGTTTACAAATTCCCCGGAGGGCATTCTGGATATTTTTCTTTTAAAGTTTTCAATTTTCACACATGTGGGTAAGCCCTAATACCAAACAAAAAACCTTGTAATAATTTTTTGCTTTGTAATAATGTGCACGTTTGTTTTAGTTGATTGCGGGGAGTGGGGTCATACAAATTACATGTTGGGCCGACGAGCCAGGTGGCGATATCTTAGCAGAGAAAACGGTGGTCAATATCTCATCGTGCGCCTTAATTTTCACACAAATTAATTCATGACGTTCTGTTGATTAATTAATTTCCATTACTGCAGATAATGACTGGGAGTTAACGGTATTTTTGTGTGATTTTAGGGTCATTTTCTTCTTTGGTGTGATTTTTCCAATTTTGGTGGCCAGCCACCCGGTGATGTCATTTGAACAACCCGTTAATTCGGTCATCTAAAAGTCCTTAAATTCTTGTCCATTTCTCGAGTTTATGTCAACGGTTTTTATTGATGTATAGGGGGAAGATCCTACCTCCAGAGGATCCAAGTCAGAAAACGCCATGGGTACAACGGTTAGCTTTCAGAACTGAAGAAGGTACCACGCACGCCATTTCATATTCATATTAAATTAATATTTCATTCAAATTTTTTTTTTTTTTTTGGTATGAGGGCTTACCAACATGTGTGAATTAATGAAAGAATTGAGAATGAACGAAACCGAAAATTCCGAACTCAGTATCCAGAATGCCCTCCGGGGAAAAATGTAAACATTCTACCTACAATCAAATAAATGAATTCTGTTCCGAAACAACTGACTGAAAAAAAAAATAATTAGATTAGATTGAATGCTCTCACATTGTTGTGCAACATGTTTCGACTACCAATCGTAGTAATCAAAAAGGAATTTTGATTTATGGATATGATTGCGCATCTATT
>JACKZZ010001630.1_pt1 | contig 11942 bp, 6 predicted proteins | sample 8027871 | NCBI WGS metagenome assembly JACKZZ01 (sample SAMN15724774, study PRJNA655200) | protist metagenome | isolation source: fluorescence activated cell sorting (FACS) single amplified genomes of... | place: USA: West Boothbay Harbor, Gulf of Maine | collected 2000-07-19
ACGTGCCGCCTCTGCCTCTGCGGCTGCTACCCGCGCTGCTTCTGCTTCTGCGGCTTCTGCCGCTGCCGCCTCACGTGCTGGTGCAGCGATTGCGGCTTCTGTTGCAGTTCCAATATCTTCAACCACCCAATCATTATCAGCACCACCGCCAGCGTCTTCTGAATCTTCAATGGCATCAAAGACAGTTTCGCCTAAAATGTATGCATAGTTTATTGAAAGAATATCACCTACTGCAACATCAGTCCAGTGCCAACTAATACCAATTGTATCGTCGCCTGTTCCATATGGAACTTCTTCACCGTCCGCATTTTTATATTTTGAACCATCATATGCATCCGCATCTGTTGCCCATGATTGAATACCTGCAGTTACGTTAGTATCTGTTGTATATAATCCTAGTGCATATTTTGAAACATTTGCTTCGCTAATAACCAGATTAGTCTCTGGAACACCAGAATAACCTAATACATTTTCAGTTGCGCTGGTATCGCCTGCCACACCTTGTGAATCTGGATCGATGTACTTTCCATAATTTACTGATGCTGCATCTGAACCAGCGGTCACCGTTGTTGTAACATCAATGTAAGATTTGTTATCTTCTAGTTTAAATACATTCTTAACATTCCAAGTGGAATCATTATGGCTGACATCGCCACTCCATGTTATGCTACTAGTTCCATCTGAAAGTCCATCTGAATCAACAATATCAGTTGAATACACTGACCAGTTGTTATTTTTATAATTTGCACCGTCTACCATAAGTGCTTGACCATCAAATGGTGCACCTGGTGTTAGATAGTCATAATTATTATTAAATGATCCTGTACCGGTAGGATCGAATAGTACACCGGGAGTATTACTATCTCCACTACCGAATGTTCCTGATTCTTGATTAATACCTGTTTTAATCCATTGATTTTGTAGTAATCCATCACTATCTGATTGCATGGAACTAGTATCAGCAATAGCAGTAGTACATAGTAACATTGACAATGTACTTGCCATTGTTATTGTATTACATTGTGTATTCTTAAACATTTATATAACCTTTCGGTATTGATTCTATCTATGATTGTTTTATATCAGAGGTAGAAATAAATGTCAAGTGTTTTATTCAAATAAAATATCGAATTGAGATGATTGTTGTTCTTTTGTTTTTCTTGGATTTGCTGTAGATGGATTATCAACCCAATAGATTGTATTCGGTGGTAAAAATCCATGTATAAACCAGGCGTTTCCAAATGGTGGTGAGCCACCACCAGTAAAGTCAACACGATTATTGTAAACTAGTGCAGACATACCATATTCCATAAACATTTTGCCTCTTCCCGCTCCTTGAAAACTTGCAACGGGCAAGAATAATGCAAATGGTTTGCCCAAATCATAACAATGCCGGATAAACTTATCTTTTATGGAGTAGGGAGGATTTGTGATTACTCCGTCATGTACATCACGTGGCACACATTCAAAGAAATCTTTACCGTTGCTTGGCTCAATATTGTAACCAAATTTGGTAAACCCTTCTACAATAAGACCTGATTTGCCACTTGTTGCTTCATAGTAAGTCGCATTCTTGTCTAAGTACTTCAACAGCGGTTCTATACTATCAGGCGGTGTATAACACTCGTCTGATGCAGCATTTCTGCCTAAATTTTGTACTAGTTTTGTATAAGTCTTTTTAGCCATTTTAAAACTCAAATAAATTTTCAAATTGTTCACTGGTGTTTGCAGCACTAAGATCCCACTTTAGAACACCAATTAGATTATCAATCTTTTTATCAATAATTGCTATTTCCATAGAATCATGGTCAAATGGAAGATCCTGAAACCATTGTGGAATACGAGGTTCATCAATTGGATATGCAATACTTGTCATTTTCATTGGATTATCACGTAATTTACATACAATAGTTTTCATACCATCAGTTATTTCAACTGAGTATCTATCACCATTCATTTCACGCAAAGTATTCCAATTCAATGCTGCACTAACATGTCCGGGTAAACGTGGCTTTTCCAGTTTGTCTTCTGATCTTCGTAATTTAAAATCTGCATTTTGTGCACGTTTATATTTTGATACATCATTTTTAAACTTAGTTAAATTATTAACACGTTTAGGAGTGCCTTTCTCCCAACCAGGCTTTTCACGAAATTCTTTTTTGAATTCTTTAACCATTGTAATAATATCGTTTTGTTCGCCGCCGGTAAGAACTTTAACAAGACATTCACTAAGAAAGTTTTGCATATAATCAGGAGTATCACTACGTTTCAAGTCAAGTCCCATTGCTTTTACTTTGCCAGGTTTGCCATCAATATCACGCCGTATACCATCATCATCATAGATAAGCATAGCATATCTTTTCTTCTTAATAAAGATAGCCATAGTTGCTAAGTTCTCACGTCCAGCGGCAATGATTTCGCCTTGGTTGCGTGGACAATTGAAAAACTCTTTCATAAAATCTGGAAAACTAGCATTAACTTGATTGGCGATTTCATCATACATTGTAAGAGCAATTTCTTTATTCCATTCAATCTCACCACTATCAATCTCTTTTTGATATGATGGATACATTGAATAATAGATAGAATCTGTGTCACCGTATATCACGGATTTGCCTTTATAATCATATGTGCCATCGATTACTTCATTTGTCTTTGCACCCATATGTCTTGTGATGCAACGACCTGACAGAGTAGTAGATTGTCCGATGCGCTTATCATAAAATCGACAGCCTTGATTCAAAATCGCACCGTATAGGCTGTTCAAGTTAATCTTCTTAACTAGTTGTCGTTTATCCCAAAACGCAATTTCTTCATCTGAGCCACCGTTTTCTCTAACTTCACGCATATTCTTTTGAAGAACTTTACGTTCAGCATACCAGCGTTCTAACAGACTAGGAATAATACCTTGAATATCTTGTTTGAATACGGTACCATTCGCACTTATAGCCCATGGCAAATCTGAATTATATACTAAATCGAATGCTTCTGCACCAGTAACTTCATGTACCTCACCATTCTCCATGTCTAAATTCATTATGGTTGTTTTATCTTTTTCATTAAAGAACCTAAATTCTTCTGTTGAAAATGTATCTTCCCATGCTTGTGCTGCACCATAGCCTTTGTTCTTACCACCGCGTCCAGACCTGATACGATTTTGTATCATTTCTTCTGTATAATCTTGTCTTAGTTGTGCAGTGATGGTTTCCGGCGACATATTCAATGCACGAATAATACTCGGGTATAGAGAATTAATATCAATACCTGCTACCCATCGTTGTACGCCAATCTGAGGATTAGCAACAAATGCGCCCGCTGCTTTCTGTGCTTCTGCGGCTGCTTCCTCTTCTAGTGTTGGTTCATAATCTTCATCTTCCACATCCCAACTACGTTTTTTTCTATCGGGCACAACCATACCTCGACGATGTGCTTCATTGATAATTGCCTGTTCGGTAACAGCAACAGCACCCATTGTAGTTTGAATATTAACGGTATTGTCATGCGCGATTTCATTCGCTAGATCAATGAATCTTAGTTTTTTATCTAGGTTATCAAGTAATGCAACATCTTGTCTATTATATTCTATAAACTTATAAAAATCTTGATTATATAGTTGATCCAATGTACCTTCATATGCAACTTTTCGTTCACTTAATTCATATTCGCCAATTGCATCAAGTGAGTATGAATGCATTTCATGGTATGTATATTTGCGATATAATTCTAGATAATCTAGATGAATACGTCCACTTAAAACATAACTAATTTGTTCTTTGCCATACTTAACGATAGTCTTTGCTTTTGGAAGAAGGTCCCAGAGGCATAATTTACGAGTATGTGATTTGCTTAAAACTCGAACAATACGATTTACGGTGTACGGAATATCAAAGCCTTCGCTATTCCATCCGCTAAGAACATCTGCATCATCTATAAGTGTTAAGAAGTCATTTAACATGTCGGCTTCACTTAGATATAGAAATGTATCTGGAAATTTATCACATAGACGCTGTGCTTCTACTAGACCTTCACCATCCCTCATATGCTCTGGTGGCATAACAAAGGTAACAAGTTGATTTGACCATTGTAAGTGTACTGTAATAGCAGTAATTGGCATAAAAGGATCTTCAGGTGGCGCAAATCCTTTATCAGCGTCAAAGTCAACTTCAATATCGAAGAATGCAACATTTAATTTTGGTGAATCTAAATTCAGATAGTTTTCAGCAAGACATCTAACCTCAGGTTTTATATCACTCTCATATATTTTTTTATCAGAATTCATACGCAATTCTTTGTGCATGTCTTTTAATCGTTTTACCTTTACCTGACGAACTTTTTCACCATGAATACTAGTATGTGATCCTCTATCATCGCGCACATAAAATGTACGCCACGCTGGATAATCTTGATATATACGTTTGCCGTCTTTTCGTTCAACGACATTTACAATATCTTTGTCTTTGTTGTAGTATGCATCTACATAACTCATTTATAGTGTGCGTCCCACAGTTTCAAGTACGGTCTCTACATCTTCAAAGTCTTGCTTTGCTCCCTGTAGATTTGCTTTATGTGCTAGTGAAATAGCCTTATTAAGTACTGCAGGTTTAATATCTAATTCTTCTGCAATTGCTTTTACAGTATCGCGCAGTCCACCCTTTAGGTCGTCAACTTCCTGTAGAACAGAACACCCTTCATCTACCAATTGTTTTAATTTTGCTTTTTCTTCGCTTGTAACTGAATCTAGTGACATATAATAATCTCCTAATTAGATATAAAAAATGGAGCTCTCTAAGAACTCCATTTAATATAGCATAGTATTGTTAGGTTGTCAATAGATTATTTTTCTTTGTTTGCCTTTTTGATCGATTCATTCATGATTTTATCTGTGATTGATTCGATTGATTCTCTTCTGCCCGAATATGAACTGCCACCTAAACCAAATTCCGGCTGCGCTGCGATTGCTGATCCTATACCTTTTGCTACTTTACCAACAGATTGTAAACGTGAACTTACTTTCCCAGTAACATCTGCCGCTTTCTTTGAAATTGCCATACCTTTATTTGCGATATCTTGTTTTTTAGCAATAGACATATTTTTCATATCTTTATTTTTATCAGATAATGCGCTAATGCCTCTTTTGGCTGCGCCGATGCCTTTACTTGCAAGATCGCCAATTTTGCCTTCTTTCAGCATTTTCATTGAAAGATTTGCCACTTTCATCATGCCGTCTTTTGTTTTCATTAGGTTGTCTAGTTTTTCTTTATTTGCATCATTTACGTTATCATATACTGATTTAATTGCAGATGCAGTAAACATATCGACCATCATTTGACCATTATCAAATTTAACTTTCATTGCACTTTTTTCATCTGCAATTTTACGAATTGTATCCATTGCTTTTGCTTCTTTAAGTCGTGAAGCAAGATCAGTAGTAGATACACTACTCTTTCCTGTATATTTTCTTTCTTTTTCTTGGCGCTTTTTTGCTTTTTCTGTAGCCGCTTTCACATCAGCAATAGTTAATTCATTAACTGACTCAGCTATAACAATATCATAACCAATACGCTCTAGTTCAGCGGCTAGTTTTGCGTATTCTTCTTTTGATGCTGGTTCTAAGTCAGTAATCAATGACTTAGATGCGTCACCATGCTGACCAATTGTCATGTATGAACCAATCAGACCACGACCCTGATCAACTTCTGGGAACAATGCAATCACATCGCCCTCGGGGAATTTTCTAAAGATTACTTTAACTTGTTCTTTATCACCTTCTTTCAGTTTGCCTTTCATATTATCGTACATATTTTTGTCAATAGATTTGGGTGATATGCTTGGACGTTTTTTACCTGCAGATTTGCGGTATTTTTTCTCATCTGCATCAATTTCCGCTTGTGTTGACTGACGGTATTTTTCATTTACTGACTCTTCCCAAGGTGCTTCATATAGTCCATCAATGTCGCCCAAGTAGCCGTCGCAAGCGTGTTCTTCATCATTAGGGCAATCGCCGCCGCAATATTTGCATTCTTCTTCTTCTTCTTTTATTGATTCTTCCCATGGTGCTTTCTTTAGAGATACTTTCTTTCTCTCTTCGCCACGCTCTGGTTCATCTGCTTTAGCAAGTGCACGTTGGCGCGCTTTTTCTTCATCTGAATCTTCGTTAATAGATTCGTCAAACATATCTCTTGCTGCTTCTTTGCCGTGTTTCTTCTCAAATTCTTTCTTAGTCATGTTTTCAGCATCATCAATGAGTTGATCACTCATACGACCTTCGCCCATTACCGCTGAATAATCTTCCATGTCACTATCACTTGGCATTTCAGAACTTGCTGGTGTATTCATTTCCATGTTGCCCATTGGATCACTCATCATTTCTGGCTCATCAACACTGCCCATTCCCATATCATCTTCTGGCCCGTTCATCATATCGGTGGGACTATTCATTTCCAACGTGTGCATCCGAGCCTCAAGTGAGTCTGCCATACGTTGGTATGCATCATAAGATTTATTGTGTTGATCTGCAAAAGTTAATGCTAAATCATGAACTGCATCACGTGGATTTTTACCTGATGATAATTCTGATACTAGTTGTTCAGTTGCTCTATTTAAATAATCTTCGAATTCATCATTAGAGATTACAAAAGATTCAGTTAGTTGTGACAGTTTCATTTTAATCTACCTTATCGTTTAATCATTGGGCTTTTTACTGGAGTTGTGTAAGCAAGGTTGCCTACATCTGCACTATAGCCCATCTTTGATTTCTTTTTCTTTTTAGTGGCAGGCTTTTTTGCATACACACTTGCTTCTGGATCACCCGCGCCCAATCCCATAGGAACACTAGCAAATGCTCCGGCAAAGTTTTCAGATATGATCTCATTTATTTTCATAATAGTATTTATCAAATTAAACAGATAATGGATGCGAATAAATCGCATCCATTTAACTTGCTATACTATTATAAACCTGTACTATATTGATATACGGTGTCGGAATGACTTCCAGATATATACATTTTAGTGCCATCATTGCTGAAGACTAAGTCCAAAGTCTCTCTATCCTCAGAAAGAATACTATAACTCACATTATCGTAAGAGGTTGTGCTTACATCAAAAGCCGTTGCTAGGGAATATTGGTACACCGCATCTGATTGGTTCGAGATCCAATACATCTTGGTCCCATCTTGGTTGAAACGGAAACCATATAGACCAGTAGCCTCAGTGGCCCCACTGAAGCTGGCATTATTAAATGATGCTGAACTTACATCGAAGGCAGTGGTCAACGCATATTCATATATAGTATTATCGAAGCCATTAACATACATTTTAGTGCCATCAGTATTGAATACTAAGTTCATTGGATAAAGTTCCTGATTAGATACACTAAAGCTGACATTATCGTAGGAGACCGAACTCGCGTTCACTTGAAAAGGTGTAGATAGCGTATATTGATGTATATTCGCGGATCCATATCCCAAAATATACATCTTAGTGCCATCAGTATTGAAAGCTAATGAAGTGGGACCAGTCTCCTGACTACTCACAGTAAATAATCCTGAAAGTGCCGATATAGTGCTTAGGTCAAAAGATGTCGAGAGCGGATAGGTAAGTACCCTGTCATTATTACCTCCCATCACATACATTTTAGTGCCATCATCGTTGAAGACTATTTGATAAGGCGTATTATCCAGATTATCGGCGATAGTGTAGCTAACATTATCATATGTTATATTAGAAAGATCAACCGACCAACCACTAGATACTGGTGCTGCTTCTGAGGCGTTAAAGATATATGCTTTTCCTGAACTTGTACCACCAGCGTCATCTTCAAATACTGCGCCTACAATTATATTTGAGCCAGATATTGCCACTGTGCTACCGAATCTATCACCCTCACTAGTACCATAAGCATTTGGATTATCTAATGTATTTGTTAATGATCCATCTGATAAGTCGTATATGTAGACTTTACCTGAACTATTACCATCAGCATCCTCTTCTAACATTGCACTTACAATTGCATGTGTATCAGATATTGAAACTGTCCACCCAAAATGATCGTTTTGACTAGTACCATGTTGATTTGGATTATGTAGTGTATATGCTAATGATCCATCTGATAGGTCAAAGATATATGCTTTACCTGAAGTTGTACCACCAGCATCATCTTCGTTATACGCACCTACAATTGCATGTGTATCAGATATTGCTACTGATTGGCCAAATTGATCTCCTGCACTTGTACTATATGCATTAGGATTATCTAAGGTATAAACTAGAGAACCTGAAGTCACATTGAAGATATATGCTTTACCTGATCCATCGCCACCAGTATCATCTTCGCCACGCGCGCCAACGATTACGTGTGTATCAGATATTGCTACTGACCCGCCAAACCAATCGTATACACCGTCACCATAAGCATCTGGATTATCTAAGGTATGTAATAATGAACCATCAGATACGTTAAAAATGTAGGCTTTACCCGAATCATTCCCACTGAATGCACTCCCAGCGCCATTGGCATCATCTTCAGATGGTACACCAACGATTGCGTGTGTATCAGATATTGCCACTGCATATCCAAATCCATCATTGGAGTAGCCATTCGACGTAGCAGTACCATACGCATTTGGATTATTTATTGTATGTGCCAATGATCCATCTGATAAGTCAAAAATGTAGGCTATACCTGAATTAAGACCATTTGAATCATCTTCGCTATACGCACCTACAATTGCATGTGTATCAGATATTGCGGTCGAAATGCCAAACATATCCCCAATTTCTGAACCAGTACCCTGATTGGGATTATGTAGTGTATATACTAATGATCCATCTGATGGGTCAACAATATAGGCTATACCACCATAAGTCTCCGATTCATTTAGCATTTCATTTTGCGCACCTATAATTGCATATGTGCTAGATATTGCGACATTAGCAAAGTAATCATCCTGACTCGTACCATACGGATTTGGATTATCTAATGTATATGCTAATGTAGCATTACTCCAGTCTGCAGGTCCCGCTGCAGGTGCACTTGCTACTGTAGTTTGTGCACTAAAGATATAAGCCTTGCCTGAAGAATTTGCAGAAGTGCCACTGCCATCATCTTCTCTACTAGCACTTATAAGAGCACGCCCATCGGACATTGCAACTGCGTGGCCAAATCTATCATTATCAGTAGTACCAAAGGCATTTGGATCATCTATTGTATTTACTAATGATCCATCTGTTAGATCAAAGATATAGGCCTTGCCTGCGTAGTTAGTACCTGCATCATCTTCATATGGTGCACCAACAATTACAAAGTCACCATCAAGATCAACTGACATGCCAAAATAATCTTCTTGAGTAGTACCAAATGGATTTGGATTATAAAGTGTATGTGCTAATGATCCATCTGACATGTCAAAAACATATACTATGCCCGAGGCAAAAAGTCCATCAGCGTCATTTTCATATGGTGCACTAACAATTGCATAATTATCAGATATCGCCGCCTGACTTGTCGAATGCCAGAAATTTCGTGTTGCACCAAAATTATCATTTCTCGACGCCGCGTCAAATCCACCTGGATTATCTAATGTATATACTAATGATCCATCGGATACATTAAAGATATATGCTTTGCCTACTTCATCATTGGGTGAAGTAACAATTACATAATTATCATTCATCTCAACTCCCCAGCCAAAATAACCATTCGGATAGTCCGAGGGATTGCTTATAATCATTGACGCACGAGGCCCTGTCACTATCCCCTCGGGTGATATGTCATAGATATAAACGCTCCCAACACCAGACACCGTGCCCGTAGAGCCCCAATCTTCGCCCCACGCACTAACAATCGCATGTGTATCAGATATTGCAACTCCGTGGCCAAACAGATCACCAATCGGATTGCCATTCGTATCCCGGTTGATCAATGTCTTTATTAATGATCCATCAGATAGCTTATAGATATATGCTTTCCCTGCATTCCCACCAGTTACTGAATTATGCTCTTCTCTAAAAGCACCAACTATTGCATATGTATCAGATATTGCGACTGAATATGCAAACCAATCATCAGTACTTGTGCCAACTGGATTTGGATTATCTAATGTATGAAGTAATAATCCTGTTGTTAGATCAAAGATATAGGCTTTACCTGAATTAGTACCGCCAGCATCGTCTTCTGCGTATGTACCAATAATTGCATGTGTACTAGACATTGCAATATCCATGCCAAATTGATCATTCTCACTAGTACCAAATGGATTTGGATTATCTAGTGTATGTTCTAATGTAATATTACTCCAGTCCAAGGATACTTCTTCAGATATTGCTGCTTGGCCAGGATTAGAGTATATAAGAAACGCACCAAGCCAATTGTTTGCACTTTCACCGCCACTGCTAGAACCGATAATGGTTTTACTGTCAGTGATTGCTACTGCGGTGCCTAATAGCTTATCAACGTCTGTATTCTGCCATGTAGATGTGTCGGGAATATCATCGCCTGTGAACGTTTGTAATAATATGCCAGTTGTTAAATCATATACTGCAGCAGGGGAATACTGTTCCTGTCCTCGATGTCCCGCAACTAAATAATTGCCTTTTATATCTATCGCATTACCAAACGCTGCACTCGCGCCTACTGGTGCGGGCAAAGTATGAAGTAGTGTTCCCGTAGTTAGATCATAAATCAAAATGCTTTGGTCTCCGGCACCTGTTCTGCCTAACGCCAAATAATTACCTCCAGCGATCAATGTTTGAAAGTAACTAACTGTTGTATTTATTGTCAGGCTAGTAGTATTTAAATTGCCATTAGATAAAGCAGTAGGTATATCATGCACTGTTATTAGGGAGCCATTATTTGGCGCAAGTATCAAATTATTACCAGATATATCCATCAAGTCAGCTAATCCGCCATTTGGATCCGGGAAGGTTGTAAGAGTGCTGGTTGCCAATTCAAATATTTTAATCGGTCCACCATTGGCACACGCCGCTGCATAATTTTCATCAATTGCAACATTTCTAGCTGCGCCGGTAAATGATGTAATTAGAGCCCCGGTTGATACATTATGTATGGTTGTATAGCCACCGCCGGTGCCGCCGTTACCTGTAATAAAATAATCTCCATGTATATCAATTTGCCAACCATAGCCGTTAGTCTGTGGAGGTGGCGATGGGGCTGGTATAGTCATATGTAACGAACCGTCTGATAAGTTCCAAACCAAAACTTCATTAGTCCAACCCGACCCAGTAACTAAATAATCACCATCAGCAGCAAAACTACTTTGTCCGTTAATACTATTATTCCGCCCAGCAATGTACGAGCCATCTGGCCCTCCTATAAGTTGTTGTAGGACGAATGATGATCCTGATATTGCGGTTGATGCTTTTAAAAATGCAAGCATTGCTTGTTGTGCAAGTCCGACCGTGCCGATTGCACCACTTGCGAATGATCCTAGAATTGGCATTATAACTCTCCTAAATTATAAATGGTAATTATACCATTTCCCATCTGTTTTTACTTTGATTCCAACGAAATGTTTTATTATTTACTTTTACTTCTTTTCCATCCCTTGGACGAGTTGGTAACATTATTGGCATTTCATTGCTCCTATGTGTTCGTTGATTTTATACATCATTTGTTTCTTAAATTCTTTTTTGGTTTGCCATCTCTATCAACATCATTGCCAAACTTTTTGACTTGATTGATGATTTCATCTACACCTACGTCAACAGTAGTGTTAACACCTTTTACGACACGACCAACACCAGCAGATTCTTTAACTTCATTGACACTATATTCGTATGTATCAACACCTGTCTTTTTTAGCCATTCAAACTTGTCAAAAAACTTCTGATTAGTTACTTTATATATTGTTAATGGTAATTTGTTTTGATCTGAATATGATTTTATTGCATTCATAACTTTAGCACCAATGCCACCGCCTCGTT
>JACKZZ010014996.1_pt1 | contig 11942 bp, 7 predicted proteins | sample 8027871 | NCBI WGS metagenome assembly JACKZZ01 (sample SAMN15724774, study PRJNA655200) | protist metagenome | isolation source: fluorescence activated cell sorting (FACS) single amplified genomes of... | place: USA: West Boothbay Harbor, Gulf of Maine | collected 2000-07-19
ATCTTCTTGTTGTTTTATAGATCATAGTTATGTGCATCTCCCACGTAGACGATATACGTGATTGTATATATCTTTTTTCTATCCATCAATTAATAATAAATAATAAAAATAATAATAATAATAAAAAAAAAAAAAAAATATATAAATATAAATAATAAAATAATAATTCTTCATATAATAAATATTATTAATTCCAACCACCACACACACACACACACACACACACACACACACACCTCTACACTCGGCAAACCAGCAAAACTGCCTGCGGGGAACGTACTTCTCCATACCCATGCGATGCAAAGTGTACAACTATACGGACACGAATATCATCATGGAACACGTAATGGTAGCAATACTGGTGTCGGTAGCGGCGACGATGGTGTCGGCAAAGCATACGCATATTGTACAAGTTGTTGCTGATGACTTGGGATACAACGACTTAGGGTTTATGAACAATAATAAAACAATAACTCCTACAATAAATAAGTTGGCACATGATGGCGTGTTACTGACAGACTACTATACATTTCGGGTGTGTGCCCCGTCGAGAGCATCATCGATGACGGGGAGGTACCCATGGAATATTGGATTCTATGACATGTCAGATGATAGTCATCACTGTGTAGATCCTTCGTTTAAGATGTTGCCAGAACTGTTGCACAAAAATGGATATAGAACATATGCAACTGGCAAGTGGGATGTTGGTATGATAAAAAAACATTGCACCCCAACTTTTCGTGGCTTTGAAACGTTTTTAGGATACTATACTGCGTGTACCTCGGACTATTGGTACCATGGTGCGCCAGGTGGGAATGCGACGTTCTCTGCGTGCGGTGGTGTTGATTTTCACGATAGCAAGTTTGAAAATATTAGTGGTGCATGCATGCAAGGTGAACATAGTTATAATGATACATACGATCAAGATATTTTCACACAGCGTGCTGTTGACATAATTGAAAAGCACGATGGGGACAAGGAACCGCTGTATTTATATGTTGCGTACCATAATGTGCATGATGCGTGCCAAGCAAACCGGTTTTTATTAGGATTACAGGCGCCACTTGAAACAGTTGAACTGTACAAAACGACTAAGTTAGATACATGGAAGGTGCAAGGTGCGATGACAACAGAGTTGGACTACGGGGTTGGAAATATTACAAATGCCCTGAAGGCAAATGGAAACATGTGGGAAAACACACTTTTTATTTTCATGTCAGATAATGGAGGGCCATTGGACCATTCAAGCAACTGGCCGTTTCGTGCTGGGAAAGGCCATCATTTTGAAGGTGGTTATCGTGTTGTTGCATTTTTAAGTGGCCCAGCACTTCCGCTAAACGTTCGTGGCACAACATATTCTGGGATGATGCATGCAGCCGATTGGTATCGGACACTAATATCTGGTGTTGGCGGCTTTGAAGTCCCAGAGGATACAGGCATTACACCATTGGACAGTGTTAACCAATGGGATGCATTGACACAGCGAAATACAACATATCCACGAACTGAAATCATCCATGCGGTGACAAATAAATATTTTAACAAGTCACTGGGCAATATTGGTGTTCAAGCTGCTCGGTTTGGAGATTATAAGTTGATTACTGGGCTAGCATGTGACAATATGATGGTATGGCAAAAGTGGCCTGAGCTGGTACAGCACGAAGTTGCATTTGGAAAGACAAACGGTGTAGTTGAAAACGGGACAAATCATGCAAGGGCACCTTTATTAGGGGAGAAAATAGATTCGGTAAACGATACAAATACCAACGGCCACGGCGACAAAGTTTGTTTGTATAATCTTAAAGATGATAGAGAGGAGCGAAACAATTTAGCAACTGATCCACAATATAAATCGTTAATCAAAACATTTAAAAAAAGATTGAAAGAAAAAGCGGATGCTGGACCAAATATTGCAATTGCATTCGATGGTGTTGGGCCTGTAAATAAAACAGCAGATACGGAATTATGTTATCAACAGGAAACGTTTGGGTATCTTTTGCCTTTAGATTGGAAACAAGGCAACGAAGAATCTCAAGTATAACCGTGCGTAAAAACATGTTATACGCGTATACACAATATACAAACATACTTAAATGGATGGATATGTGAATTATATAATTGCTATAGATTATAATTGATTATGGCCATATTGAAAAATATTTCATTGATTATCATTGAAGAATTATTTATTATTTCAATTATTTGTAAAATTTTACAATATAATTATAATTGTAATTAGTCTTAACAACCTGTTTTATTGCCCGTTCTTCTTGGTTTAGTGCAATTATTATTAATTTGGTAAAATTGTTACATTTTTTGTCGATTTCCTACCAAGTTGTTAAAATTTAGTATACTAATATTGTACTTATTTATTTATTTTTTTTTTGTAAAATCGGAGGGGGGTGTGATTCTCGATTTTCCTGTGATCCGCAATACAGTATTACTATAGGCAGTTACCATTAAACTATCATCCATCTCAAAAACATATTATTATATTATTTATTATATAAAAATTAAATATTATAACTGAAATGTGTACTTTAGTGTAGTATGATCGATGGTTGAAGTTATCTTTTGTACACATACATACTCTAGGATTAATATACACATCTACGTAATGGTGACAGCCTTCCCGAAATTTATCGTTGCGGTACTACAATGGAGAATGCTGCTGTAAAAGTAGTTGCAGAGAAGAAAATACCAATGGATGATGTATTTAAAACGTCATTAAGTGGAGTAACGTATTTTAATCCATTAAATCCTAATTATGAAAATAAAATTGCAATGAAACACACCGCGTCCGGGTCAAATTTAAATGGATCAGCACCACACAAAAAAAGATCTAGTAGACGAAAACGATCTATAAAATTGATCCAATTAAACAACAAAAGTGCACGATGTACAAATCCAAATGTGGAGATCCAGAGGAACATCCTTTGAAACAATTTTGGGCATCATGAGATTATGATTATATGCGCAATATTCGATATCGGGGGAGATGATAAACGTTGGTATTATTAATAATATTCGTTTTTATTTTTACACACGTGTGTGTCGTTATTTATTAATTTATTCCATAAAAAAACATTTTAAAATGCACAAAATGTGTTGTTGTTGTTTTTATTTTTTTTTGTTTTTTTTTTTTTCTTTATATTATTATAAGGTATAATAATAATATTTATTAATAATAAAAAAAATAATCACATCATAATAATAAATAATAATATTATTTAAACTATACACTATGTAATTTTGTTTACGCGTCGATTTGAAAAAATAAACAAAATTACATAGTGTATATTTTTAAATTCGGGTAAATACATAGTGTATAGTGTTATTTTACGCTTAAGGTAAAACTTTTCCCATTTCGATTTTTTGGAATCGTGTAAGAAAATACCTTGTTGTTTATTTTATACTAGTGCACTACGCCGCACCCCTCATCACCACATATAGTGAAACTACTACTACGTATTTTTAAAATGAATACAAAAAATCATCATCAAATTTGTCAACTGTGTGTGTTGTATATATTTGAAAAATTAATAATAATAAGTAATATTTTACATACAAAAATACGTGCGCACGAACACGTATTTATATTCGTATTGACATATATTTATACTGGTGTTGGTATAATTGGAGAGCAAAAGTTATACAAGGGAGAAAATAAGAATATCAATGGCGGAGGACGACGACCCAATGGCTTTTTTGAGAGCACAGTAAGTACTTATATGATACCGACCAATCATGTATATTTATACATGCACCACAAGACCAAATATATCTAACTCTAATGCACTATGCGCACATATAACGTGTAAAACTGCAGGCGTGAAAAGCTTGCTGGACTAGCGCAAATGAGTAATGTGGCAGCGCTACAAAACCAACTTGCTTTAGACGTTGCACAACGTATGCAATCAATTGAGGATCTTTTGGATGGTAAAAATGCTGCACCGCCTAAACCAGACCCTGAAGTAGAAGCATGGAAAGCAAAAATAAAAAGGTTATCAGAAGCTGGGCCACCTTCAAGTTCCAGTAGATCCACGCCTATCACTGAACCAATGGTAAAAAATATCAAAAAAGTAACTAGCAGGGGACGAGTCGATTCCAATCGACAAAAAGTATTGAAAACATCATATGAACTTGCTCAAGAAGGCATGAATCACCCGTATGATCGTGTGTTAAGAATGGCACAAGAAGGCAATACCATAAATCAATCAATGTATAATATGTCTTTTCAACAAAAACAACAACAACAACAATTAAATACTCTAAGAGTACCATCAAATGCACATAACCAACCGGCTAGAATGCACCATCCAGTTACTAACAACCCACACTTGCAGCAACCAGTACCAGTTGGTCATTCAGGTTGGTATCGAACGTTTGATCCAAAGACTGGCAGGCCATATTTGTTTAATCCTAAAACAAAAGAGACGAAATGGGAAAAATCTCGGAAAAAGAAAAGTAAAGATAGCAGTAAAAAAACGATTCAGCACACAAAAAGTAGTGGAGCACCACCTACTAATGGGGTTGCCAACGGAGTAGACCCTGAAGTGGAATATTGGAAAGAAAAAATTAGAAAATTATCAGAAGGTGGGAAATAGTTTGTCTTTTTTTTAGTAGATATTAATAGTACCAGGTATAATAAATTCATTAAATTATAATACTTGAAAATTATTATGCGCTTTTTTTTTATTAGTGTCAATGTAATTATAGTAGTGGTATTATTCGTAGTCTAAGTCCTATAAAAAATATAAATAATACGTAATACTGTGGTAAATAATAAAAATTAGAGCTTATAACATGTTGTTGTGTGGCGATTTAGATTTTTTTGGAGAATTTATTATTATTATAATAATAAATTAAATCGCAACAATACACCACAATTATCATCAATAAATAATAATTTTTAAAAATATGCCTAAATAAGAAGAAGAATTTAATAATAATAATAATAATAATATATATATAATATAAATAATAAAATTACTATTAATAATACACCTTAACCTGCAATAAAATAAAAAAAGTGCGATGATAATAAATAATAATAAAAAAATATAATAAACAAAAAACAAACAACAACAAAAAAACAACAACGATTATAATAATAAGATATCAGCTAAAACAACACATAAAAAAGCCCGATAAAATGATGATGGGATGATGGGATGATGGATGATTTTCTATGCGACGCCGACATATACGAAGGACGGTGACAATAGTAGGATAATTTATATGATAGACAGAACAATAAATATAGAAATAAACAGCTAAGTTACATCAAATATCTTATATTTTTTTATACACCTATAAAGCACAATGGCACGTTTTATTAATAATTACAATTATATGGAAAAGGCTCCTAGTGATAGTAATAATGCTGATGCAGATATGTTGTCGCAGCCGCTAGGAAAAGATAAGTGGTCCCAGCGACAGATTAAACAATATGAAGTTGAACAGCGAATGGGTAAAAAAAGGAAAAAGAAAAGAAAACAGAACAATAATGAACACCATGAAAAAACAGATTCAAAAAAGCGAAAAGAGGAAAAAAGAAAGAAGGAAAGACTGTTGAATGTGTACGATAGGCGAGTACAAGGATTCTATAACTCCGACAACGATGACGATGCTGCTGGTGGTAATAGTAAGAGCAACAAAACGAGTTTTTACAACAATTACAATCAAGATGATAAAGATATTACGATAAACAAAGATTGGTATGCATTTTACAAAAAGCAGCAGCTAACATCTACGAAGAAAGAATTTAAATTGTTCATACACTCGTTGTCATCGCCACTACCAGTTACGTTCCGCATAGACAGCTCAAGCCCAGTTGGATATGTTGCAAACGAGCTATTGAACTCCGATGCGTTTAAATATAAAGGAAAATTTATTGAAGTTGGAGGGAAAGTTATCAATAAAGTCATTGAACCGTTAAATTTGCTTGAAAACTCATTCAGAATTAATGCCGATCGTGCTGGTTTAATGCGCTCTGAATCGTTGAGTGATCTACATGCATTACTTACCCGGGAAGTAAAATTAGGTCATTTTTCAAGGCAAGAGGAAGCGTCGATGGTACCTGTTTGTATTTTGGAGCACGTACTAGAAACGGACTTTCCTACTGCTAGTAAAGACCATAGGTCTTTTACGGTTTTGGATATGTGCTGTTGCCCTGGAAGCAAAACCAAACAAATGCTAGGTGTATTAAGACAGAAATTTAAAGGGGAAAGTTGTTTAGTTGCAAATGATTCAGATCCTGTACGAATAAGAACAATGGAAAAACAAATGAAGCAAATGCCGTTTGATAATTTAATTGTAACTTGTGAAAGAGGGGAAGATTTAAGCGCCAAGCTTGGTACAAATTATTTTGATTACATTTATAGTGACGTACCATGTACGGGTGATGGTACATTTCGAAAAGCGCCGGCGTTGTGGTCAAAGTGGCATTTATCAAATGCGTATGCGTTGCATCGTATACAGGTACAAATAGCATTGCATGCTCTGTCATTATTAAAAGTTGGTGGTGTTATGATTTATAGCACGTGCTCTTTAAACCCAATTGAAAACGAAGCCGTCATTACCACATTAATCGAGCAATCAGGTTATGCTGTTGAATTTCTGGATGCGAAAAAATATTTAAAAGGTAAATTAAATGTTAGTCCTGGCATTACCAAGTGGGTATATAATGCTGGTGAATTGGGGGAGAATGATGAACGGGATAAGCGTGGCGAGGACAATGCAAGCAACAGCAATAATAGAGGATTGGCAGAGGGAATTACAAACAGAACATATCTTTCACCAAGTGAACGTGCTGGATTAAAAAAAAAACATGTAAAGAAAATAGAGTCTATGTTAGAAAATACATTTCGATGCTTACCGCACGTGTCAAATACTGGTGGCTTCTATGTTGCGGTTATTCGGAAGACAAAACCATTTGATTTGAATAAGGATACAGATAACAACGGCAGTAGCAAGGTGTCTAGTAATAAGAAAAAGTCATTTGAGGAAATTGATCAAAAAACTAGTTTAAATATATTGAAAAAACGTATGGGTTTTCAAGCTCACTCTTCAAATGAAGCAACAATTGGTGATGTTTTATACGATATATCAAAAGCGGAGTTAAAAATTATTAAAGAAAAGTTTTGCATTGATGATAGTAACAGTGGTTATTTCATCACCAAAAAAGACATTTCAATGAACAAAACAATAAACGGTGTAGACGATGGTGACAACAGAGACAAGGTTGGTAAGAAACAAAGTGAAAAGTCTAGCAATCAGGATGATGAAAATATTATTGATGGGCTTGAAGACAAGCCATTTCATTATCTTAATGAAATTGCGAAAGAAACATTGGATGATTTGAACGCAAAACAATTGCAAGTTATATGTGCTGGGGCGCCTGTGTTAACAAGACAAAGCCCTATAGAATTTCAATTGCTTGAGGATACGGGTAATGATTATAAAATATCAAAAAAAGACAAAAAGAGATTTTATCGTTCGTGTGAATATTGTTTTCACCCACAAGGGGCTCAATTATTTTTAGAAATGGTAAATACAAGAAAAGCGGAAATTAGTCCAAATGATTTGCTCTCACTTATTGAATTGTTTATTCATAATCAAGATACTGGGATACCACTGGATGATTTAGACGATTATTTAAGTGTCTCTTGTATCGAACATTTATTAGAGATATCTCCTGGATCTTCCATGTTACTTTATGTGGAGCCAAAAATATTTGGCGCAGTTAATGAGGCAAAGAATAAAGACCAAGCGAATAATGAAATTTATAAAGCTAACAATAATGGAGGTGGAAAACGTAGAAAACGCCGTAAAATAAAAGCTAAAGCGCAATCAACAAAACCCAGTGCGTTGACTAAAGAATATCATGTTGACCCAAATTCATGTGCACATATGGCCATAGTTGCATTTAGTTTAGGGCATAGTGCTCATATTGTAACAAGCATCGATCGGTTAAATTCGTACCATCAATACCTCTCCTATCGTTTTCGTTGAAGAAACGTCTTACAGTGGACGACTACCTCTACAATAAATTAAAATACCTCGTAATACTATATTAATATACCTTAAATAATAGCGAATACTGCTTTGTAATATGAAATAATAACATTTGTTGAATTTTATTATTATAATAAATAATTTTTTACCGTACTCCTTTTTTACTAGTATTGATGTATTCAGTATAATATATAGTAGTGTAGTACTATAATAATATGTACTATAATAATAATAATAAAAAAAAAAAAAAAATAATAATAATAATAATGGGGTGGGTGGTGGTGGTAATAATAAATGCAAAAAAATTTGAAAAATATGATGATTGAGTTGACAGGACCAACTGATTATCAAACATGTACATTGAAAACCATACATGTAAAAATTATCATCGACCGAGGAACAGATAGAAACAACGGTATTATGGCAATTGTATTTCTAGAGCATATCCCTGCAGCTTTTGGATTGTATGTAGTCTTTCTAATTATATCATTTTTGTCAGGAGTTGCTATTGGAGCAGTAGGTGTAGGCGGTGTATTTTTAGTTCCAACATTAATTATTATTGGTATAGATCCTCGCATTGCTATTGTTGCAGTTGTCGCAAGTTATTTTCCAGTTTCGGTGAGCCATACCATTTTTGCAATACGTGGTAATAGAATTAACAAAAAAGCATTTTTTGTCTTAAGTGGTGGGCTTGCAATAGGTGCTAGTTGTGCGGCCGGCATTTTACCTTTTGTGCCACTCTTAGCAATAACAGTTATTGTATCTATTGTAGCGCTATTTAGTGGTATAAAAACGTTACGTAAGATAGTGCCAGTTATAGTGAAGAGTAATGTTGGTGGCGGTATGGAAGCTGCAGGGGAAACAAAGCCGGTTAGTCAAACTGAAATAAACGTGGAGAACGCAGAAGCAGCGCAGCAAACAAAAGAAGATTCGTGCGTCAATAATTATATCCCTTATTCGTTTGACAATGAAAAAAATGATCAAATTAAATTATTTATTGTTGGTATTGTAGGTGGTTTTCTCTCTGTTTTGACAGGAACTAGTGGGCCCTTTGCTTTATTGCCATTTTTTTTTATATTCTATGATAACATGCCAGCAAATGATGCAGTTTGCATTGCAGTTTCAGCTGGAATATTTGTTTCGTTAGCTGCAACAATTGTAAATGCATTTGGTTCAATTGTTGATCTGGGAATCTCTTTAACAACAGCAATAACGTTGGGAGTTGGCTTGCCGTTAGGTAGCTATTTAGGCAACAAGGTACCAAAAGATATTTTGAAAATGATAATAGCCGTTCTATTAGTAATCTTAGGATTATATACAATAATTAATATGTTGACTAGGCTATAAAATTTATATACGAGTAACAGTGTATATGATTATTGATCACAGGTAATAAAATTTTATTTTTAAAAATTTAAAATGAGTAAAAATACTGAGTATTAAAATAACGACGTATAACTTTAGTGAAACTGGGGATGTACCCCGTGTACTTTTTTACGTACACCACATATATGATATGATATGTGTAATACAAAGAAAACTTTTAAGGGATATATTTACTTTACGTTTGAAAAAAATGTTTTTATACATATAACGAAAAAATAAATACATGACACACACCATTTTTTATATTTATTCATTCCCGAATCAAGAGTTACCACCTTTTTTTTTTTCAAACCCTTTTGCATTTTCCATTAATTTATCGCCACGATTAAGAATTTTCTTTGCGCTTCTAATTTTAGGTGTATCCGGGGCATCAATCGGTGGAAGATGTAGCAACTGGTTTGCACGATTTTTAACAGTTGCAGGACTTGCATTTCCACCTTGCTTCCGTGGTTTCGTATCGACTTCAATGGATAATTGCCTCCTACCTCTTAAACCACCACTATTACTGCCTATAGATAAATTAGCCATATCCTTCGTGGTCGGTGTCGTCGATGCACCGAAACTTAAAGGGGACCTTCGACGACCATTTGGACTTCCATTAGATGAAGTGGTTGACAATGGGGAAAGGGACATCACAGTATCATCTTGGTCACCTGTTGAAAAACGTTTGGATGGAGATTGTACTTTACCGCCGACCCATTTACAAGTATATGCATTCATTACAGCTGGGCGTTGCGGTGGATCAAAATTTAATAGCTGTTTCAGTAATTCTTTGCAACCAGCTGATATATGTTCACAATCTTCGCTTTTGTCTAAAATTTCAAATAACTTATTTCTACTGCTTACTATTTTTTCCACAAAAAGATCAGCGTCACTTAGTACATTTACAGCATAAACAGACATCCATAATGTAGCAAAATTTTCGTGGCCAACCACTAACTCCAATAAAATACAACCAAGGCTCCATACATCGACGCTAAACCCATTATATGTTTTTGCAGTAATCATTTCCGGGGCAAAAAAACCAGGGCTGCCACAAAAATCTGTTAAGCCGTCTTGATTTGTGGTTCTTACACATAGACCATAATCACATACAATAACATTGTCTTGAACATCAAGTAGGATATTTTCCGGTTTCAAATCACGATGACAAAATCCATTATTATGTAACTCTAGTACGGCACTTAAAACTTGTTGCATAATGATTTTTGCTTTTTCATCTGATACAGGTGCATGTTGGCGTGATAAATATTCAAACAAATCATCGCCACCACGATTCGATATTATGTAAAATTTATCAACAGTGTGGACAACGTCAACTAAACGCAATAAATTTGGATGTGTGAACTGTCGTAACACACTTAATTCATTTTTAATTCGTTCCAAATCAAGGACATCATTAATTTTTGATTTAGAAATAATTTTTGCAGCCATCGTTGCCCGTGCCCTTGGCTTTTCATTATTTACTTTGCTACTACCATCGTCAATATTTTTATCATTGCTATTTTTCTCTGCTCCCTCCTCTACAAACCGGGCTGCGCGTACGAGTGCAAATTGACCACGACCAATACCAGCACCTAGCTCATATCGACCTATTTGTTCCTCGGTTTCAACAACATCTTTCCGTATTAATGGCACATTTTTAAATTTGCTTACATTTTGAGGTATCCATGACCACAATGTTTCCATATTTTTCTGTTTAATAGTATCGTATTTGTCTCGTAAACTGACAAAATTTTCAAACAATTCCTGTTGTTGTTCATGAAAATTTTTAATAGAATCTAACGCTTGTTCTAAGTTGGACTCTAAATCATCTAACTCCTCATCTTTCTCGACAACTTGTCTTTGTAACTCTTTTACAAGATTTCTTAATGCTTCAACTTCTTCATCTTTTGACGACATGCTAATAAGTATAATTACTGGGAAATATCGGGATTTTTTAAATATATGTGTAAGTATGCGTATGTGTCAAAGTATTCAATATATTACTAACACTCAAAGACAATCTATTAAAAAAAATTATTATGTGAAATAAATAATAATAATAACTTATTATTAGTAGTATTATATATTTATATTTGTGATAATTATCAAAATTATCGAATATAATAAAAATGTATTCAAACTGTGCAACTGTGTGCGTCGTGCAAGTATTGATCTTACAATGCGTTTTATCTACGTAAATGTCGTCCAAAATCATTTGTGTGTTTGCTGCGAACTTGTTTTTCATCTGGTTGCTGTTGCATTTCTTCTTATTTTATATTATTATTATCTTTTTTTGTTTGTGTTTGTTGTTGCTGAATCAATGCTAATTCCATATTAATTTGGCAGTTGCTATTTAATTAATAATGGCCAATAATACGTTGCAATATTGCAGTTAGAAAATTTTGAGTTTATTATTTATTTCATATGCAAGATTATTTCTTTATACTATTTACTTAATAATACTTGATTTTTACAAAATGTCTTTTACCTGTAGGCATATTTTTGTTCACAATTTCGAGACAATAATACCACCTAAATGCTGTAGTACTGCA
>JACKZZ010001537.1_pt1 | contig 11941 bp, 13 predicted proteins | sample 8027871 | NCBI WGS metagenome assembly JACKZZ01 (sample SAMN15724774, study PRJNA655200) | protist metagenome | isolation source: fluorescence activated cell sorting (FACS) single amplified genomes of... | place: USA: West Boothbay Harbor, Gulf of Maine | collected 2000-07-19
AATTATAATATAGGTCTAGATGAATACAATGTTAATTAACCTGAATGAAATGTTGACTTATTTTTTATTTTGTATAGTATCTGCTGCGATACTATGTTCCTAAATATATAGTGTGCAAAATATATTTTATAATTAAATTTTAATATTGAGCACTGGTACGCTACTAACGACTTCTCCTGTTGCTGCTGCTGCTGCTGCTATGATGTTTTAACAGCAGGGAGTTTTTTCACAATCTTCCTGTGAGTCGGCCATAATAACATCCTTGTCAACAGTAGCAGCAGATATCTTTTGCTTTTTGGATGGTGAAGTGACTTCATCTTTGTTGGTTGAATCACCGTTTTCATTTTCATTACCATCAGATGATTTTCTTTTTTCACCAGCAGAAGAATCTTTTGTTGGCGATACATCGGTAATAATAGATGATTCTTTGGCTTCGACATCCGTTGGAGATGCACCCGTTGCTGAAGTTGTTTCACCTGATGGTTCAGCTTGCTTGACAGGTTCTGCATCAGTGTTGACGGCAGATGCTTCGTTATTGACCGCAGGTGCTTCGGTATTGACCGCAGGTGCTTCGGTATTGACGGCAGGTGCTTCGGCAGCAGCTGCTGCTTCAACAAAAGATGGTGCTTCATCTGCGACGGGTGTTCCGGTAGCAACAGTCACTTCTTCAGTTGATGCTGGTTCAGCTGGTTCAGCTGGTTCAGCTGGTGCCGGTTCAATTGGTGCAGTTTCCTTTGCAGACGTTTCTTTGGCAGACGTTTCTTTGGTAGGTGCTACTTGAACTGGCTCAATAGCAGGAGTAATTGAATCTCCAGCATTTGGTTTCATTAAAGTATCGACTTTTTTGCTTGCGTTGCTTTCGGACATGTTCTGTTCTTTTTTCAATTTTGATGGTCTAAAAAAATAATAAAAGAATTAAAATTTGAAGTCAGTTTGAGCGACCATTTGAAAAAAAAAAAAAAATGTTCTCGTTCACACAATTTACAAAAGTATCGTAAGTACCGTGGCTTGTTGGTTTCAAAGCACTAAGTTCAAGGTATTGGACTCGGTGTTATACGGAGGGGTGGTCGTTCTTTGAGAATTGAAGGGGTTCACGTGGTCTGAAAACCGAAAAGAATCACCTACCTTTGTTTTCCTTTTTTATTTTTGCGCCTTTTTTGATGGACTTTTTTTCTTGACTTTTTTTTTTTTCTGATTTTTCCACCTTGAACAAACCTTGAACCACTCCAAGTTTTAATTATCCTAATAAATTGTATTATTTATTATTTAGGTGACTATATATAGACCCTGAATCGTATTTAGGTGACCTTGAACCACTCCAAGTTTTTTGTTTTTTTTCCACCAAGTTTTTGGACCAAGTTTTGGGCCAGGCCAAGGGCCCCTTTTTCATTTTTTCTTGTTTCACTCCTGCCCTTTTTTGGGGGATTAGACCAACTTTTTTCCAAGTCTGTATATTCGAACAATCCCAAAAAGGATCGCCTTAAAAGAGGAAAAAAGTGTGGGCCGAAATTTGATAGTAACTATACTAAAAATAACTATTAATAATATATATATACAGTAGGTTCCTATATATATATACTATGGTGTGGGGTGTGGGGTGTGGGTGGGGTTACGTGACCCACAACGGGGAGTTTTGCCAGCAATATAATTGGCGATATTCAACGATAGGACGTTATGAATACGCATGCCATCAATAAAAAATGACAGTAATGTAAGGCCACTACAATGTTACACTAAATGACACAAAAGAATTAGCATGGAGAATTATGGAGAGACCGGTGAAATTCTTCGATACCGACAAGTGATTGATAAGTTGAATAAAGAGCTTGTGGAATGGAAGCAAGTAACAGAAAAATTTCATGATCAACCGTTTGCTGGAAATATTTTTGTAGGTGAAGCACTGAGACAACAACAGTTACAAAAAGAAGTAAAAGAAGAAGATTTTAATGAAAGTGAAGCTGAAAATGATGAGAATCAATCACAAAACATTCAAAAGAACGGCGAACGACTAGGTAAAAAGAAAAATCGATACAAACCAAAAAGCATTGAAGTCATCAGAAAACCATTAAAAGTGACAAAACGTGTCTTTCCTGAAAAAGATAAAGAAGCAGCACCGGCCAAGAACAATGCAAGTGGAACGCGTAACACTGATGAAGTCGCAGGAAAAAAACTTGCAAAAAAAAATGACGAGGAAAAGAGAAAAAAGAGTAATGGTGGTTGTTGTATTCTTATGTAATGAAGTGAATGATGGTGGCATAGGCGATGGCGGTGAAAGCATTTTTATGAAAATATTGTAACTTGTATAGGTATTTCAATGCATACACGTTAATTCTTTCAACTATAACAGTTTCTTTATCGCGTGCTTTATGAAACGTCACCATAATTAAACATTGCCAGAGGATCCAGTTTCCGAGGAAGAGCAAACACATATCGCAAACAATTATAATCTAGTAACGTCCAGTGAAGAAAAATAAATACTTATTTTTTATTATTATTAATGAAAGGAAAAGTTTTTTTTTGCGGGTGTTCTTCTTGTTGGTGGACTTGTTCTTGAAAGAGAAGACAACGTTGTTGCCATTGTATCTATAGCACGATGTGCGTCGATTCGATGTTTCCTGGGGGTGGGAATTCAAACGAAGAAAATAAACAGAGAATAATAAATGACTTAGAAATAAAGTAAAACCTAATGAAGTCCGTCGAACGTCTTACCAATCATATCCGCCTCTTTGCATTTCATTCAACCGATCTTCAAACTTTGTTATAGATGCCTTCAATGATTTGACCTCCTTTTTTTGTTCAGTATCATTATGTTGTAAAACTGATATTTGTTCGTTTAACAGATGAATCAAATCCGATTTTTCTTTGTCACTTTTTTTCAGTTTTTCCATATTTTGATTTTGTTTGATTTGAATATTATTCAACGATGTTGTGAATAGATTTGATAATTCTTTGAGATCAACAGTATGTATAGCATGTATTTCTTTATTTATTCTTGCTGAATTCATTTCATTTTTCTCGTTCATTATGATTTGATATTCTTTAATCTCCTTAATATCATCGTGAAATTTTCTTTGCTCTGGTTGTAATGTGTTCATTATTGATTTATTCAGATTTGATGCTTTTGCCATCTCGTTCATACATAACATTTTAATGGTCTCTCTTGCCTTTGTTTCTCTTTCTATGAATTGTTGAAACTTCTTATTTAATGTATTCAAATTGTAGGATGACACTTGTTGACAATATGTGAACATATCGTTATTATATTTTTCTTGTGATACTATATGTCGATTGAATAATGAAACGGTTTGGCTCAAAAGTACTTGATGTTCTGATGGTTGTAATAATGAGCGTGATATTTCATGAAAATCAGCGTCATTTGTCCAGTTATCTGCACCTGCTGGAGACATTCTTGGCGGTAATGGTGATAATGGTAAAGAATGATTGTTGGAATGATTGCTGTTTACATTATTTGTGGATGTCCTTTGATTGGATTGACTAGAACTTGTTAATCTTGTTGAGTGATATTGTGGTGGTGGTGGTGGTCTCGGTTGTTGTCGTGTAGAATTTCGAATTACTTCTGATACATCTTCACTATCATCATTGCCAAAGAACTGCCTTGCGTACATTTGATCGATACAAGATGTTGAATCGAATGGTCTGAAATGGGCAGAGGGCTTACTGAAAGATGTGAATTCAATTAGAGATGTTCAACAAAAATGATTGAAAAAGACCTAGATTGAAACATTTGTATTTACAGACCTGACTTATGGTCGATACGAATGCAACTATGCAAGCAATAAAAACCATATCGATATCATACCACCACAGCACAGCACAGAGAGCACAGCACAACATCATAATCTAAATCCTCACATCATATATAAATGTTCGTAACGTCCGGCAACGCCCACTGACGTCCGGCGACGCCCGGCGACAAAGAAACAACACAGATGGCACACATTACTGTCACTCTGCGACCAAATACACCACCGCCACCACTATCTCCGTCTTCTTCCACAGGAACAACAAAAGTTTCCTTTCTTCTTGATAAAGGTGGTAAAGAAGATAGTAGTCAAAACGAAAGTAGTCATAACGAAACCAAGCAAGCAAAACTAAAACTTGTTTCCAACACTAGAACAGCGAAGAAAACTACTAAAATACCATCCGTCTTATACATACAAATACCATCCCGACCAACAGAATGTCATTTAAATGCACTTGTTTCTAAATTGTGGGGCTGTTGGGCATCATGTTCTATATTGCCACTACCTGATACACGTACAGCTAACGAAAAAAGATATAAGTATTATGTTAAAAAAATTGGGCCAGATAATGGCATGCTACAGTGGGGTCACGAAACAATCGTAGAACACTTTTTGCCAAGTTTAACCGAATTCAATCTTACCAGCGGGAAAACATTGTGTCGCGCATCTTTAGCATTTGATAAAAATAGAAAAGAATCTAAAATCTTATTAAAAAATGGTTTACTTTTACAATTGAAAGGTTTGGAACCGTCAAAGATGCTAAAAGCAAGAGAGAAAGAAATGGAATTAATAGCAAAGGCACAAGAGCTTGCAAGAAAATCTGGTAAAACTGTGAAAAAAATAAAGGTAAAAGGTAGTACAACCACAAGTCCTGGCGATGTAACCGATCTAACAACTTCATCATCGTCATCTGTATTATCAATAAAGCAGGGAAGAAGAAAGAAAAAATTGTCTGCTGATACGATTGCTAAGAAAAAAGCAATGATTGAAAAACAAAAAGAAGAAGAAGAAAAAGAAGAAGACGAAGAGTTATTATTATTACAAGAAATATCGATGGGCACATTTGGTATCACAATTCAACTGATGGTCGGTGGCCGCCAAATACACCTTGATCCCATCTTTACAACAAGACATATTGTTGCGGATGTATCTGTCATGTTACAGCGTAAAAGTGGGATACAAATAAAAAATCAAAGAATGATGTATCAGGGTATTTTATTAGAAATGCATTCTATGTTATGCACAATTGGTATGAGCAGATATGGTACCAATGATGTAATTTATTTAACAGTGATTGGTGAAAAAGATCTGTCTGCAGATGTCGAAGATGGTGTTCAATCAAATGAAATGAGACAAGATCTGATTGTGAAAAGTGGTGGAAAATGGTGAACCAGGTTTGACAAATTCACATTGTGAAAAAGATAATGTCCGGTATAGTATACACGTTTAGATTCAAATATTGATGTATATATATATATTGAAGTATCTACCTAATTTAGTCCGGTGAACGTCTCGTCAGGTGATCTTGCAAGATTCGCATCTCTTTTCATTCAAAAGAGTCGCGGCAATCTTGTTACAATCTAGACATCGTTGGTCGCTGCTCAACAATTTTACTGTATTTTTCTCTCATACCCTTCTTATCCAATTTACCAGTAGCACCTTTTGGTAATTCTTTTTGATGTAAAAAGATATTGATGGATAAAGGTACTTTAAATTTGGCTAGTACTTGACTAGCGTGTTGACTTAACTCATCAGTTGTTACTGTATCATTGGTTACCCATACAGCTGCACCGACGACTTCGCCCAATCTTTCATCTGGTAAACCAAAGACGCTACATTCTCTTACACATGGATGTGAAACTATTGCTGCTTCAACTTCGCTACAATCAATATTTTCACCACCACGAATAATCAAATCCTTCATGCGATCTAATATGTAAACGAAGCCACCTTCCATTTTACCTATATCCCCAGAATGAAAATATCCATTTTTATCAATTGCTTCTTCAGTTTTCTTCGCTGTTACAAAAGAGCAGTGTGTTGTGACGGGTGTTTCCAGGGAAGGGGGGTCAAAATGTTGTTAGGCTACATTTCTAGCACGAGAATATTCAATGTAAACAAATATGAAAATGTTCAAACTTACGCAAATTATTATAACCTTTCATTATCATTGCACCTTTAATACATACTTCACCTCTTTCACCATCTGGTACAATTTTATGTGTGACTGGGTCAATGATGGCCACTTCAACCATTAATGGGATTGGTTTACCACATGACGTTGGGTGTGTTATGTAATCGGCGCCACGATTCACAGTGCCTAATGCCATTGTTTCAGTTAAGCCATAGCCTTGACCCGACGATATTTTCTTCGATTTTTTTCTCATTTCACTAACTTGTGATGGTGGTACAGGTGCACCACCAGCAATAACATTTTTTAAAGATGATACTTTATTTGGATCAAAGTCCGGATGCTTCATTAAATCAATCATCATTGTTGGTACACCAGTAAAATTAGTAACTGATTCCCTGTGAACATAGAGAGAGAGAGAGATAAATAAAAGAAAGAAGGGAAATGTTAGAGAGATCAGTCATAGAGCAAACGGGGGAATGAGATTCCTTACTTTTCAATCAATTTGAGTCCTTTGCCTGCATCCCATTTTCTCATCATAATAATTTTGCTGCCATTTGGTATGGACATTAAACCTACTGGACAGAGCGCCGTTATATGAAATAATGGTACTGCCATCAACTGGACTGGATTTTGTTGTGGCATCGCAATACCTTGCAATTCACCAATTTTGATTGCGGTACCAACACTACGTTGTGTGTGTACAACGCCCTTTGGAAAACCAGTACTACCAGACGTATACATAATCATAGCTTCATCATCTGCCGAAATAACGCGTTGACGACGTTTGACATTACTTGGATTAGTCTTCACTTTTAATGCACCATTGACTACAACATCTTCCCATATTGCGTCTACTCTACCAGTGACGTTAACTTGCACTTGCTTGGAGCGTACTAATATTGTTTTAAAGGAATATTTATTCATAAATGGGCTACATAAATTTAAGCGCTCTGGGTCGCAAATTAAAACCGTGCAATCAGCATCTTTAATGGCGTATTCTAATTCGTCCGTGCCCCATAGTGCATTCAATGGTATCGCAACACCACCAGCAGAAGTAATTGCTAGAAACGCTATTAACAATTCTGGATAGTTTCTCATACATATACCAACACGATCGCCTGGTTGTACATTAAACAGTGGATTTTCAAATAACTCCGCACCAACAGCATCGTACTGTCTCTTGGTTTCTCGGAAAGTCAAACGATCATCTTCATACACTAACCATTCTTTCTCACCATATTCTTCAAAAAATGTTGAATAATATGTCCCAAGTGACGGTGGTAACGTTTTGAATACGCGTAATGGCACACCACGCACCATTTCTGTCCCAAATGAAAATTTACCATACGGTAAGATGTGAAGAGCCACGGAAGCGTACGTGCGCAGCTTGTCGTAGATGTCAAACAGACGCTCTGAGGTGGTTAGGTCGGTGGACATATAGACACTATTATGGGGGGGGGATTGGATTGAAGTATAAGATTTTTATTTTTGTCGCCCTGACAAAAAATCAGAAAAACAAAAACAGCCCATTTGTGATGAGCTTGGCCGATGTGGACCCTTTTCGATTATGTTATAGACAAGCACCTCCGCGATGGAATCCGCCAAGTGTGGGGGAAATCTGCATTTTCCACCGGACTCTTGCATGTCCAGTCTAGGAACTATATTGCAGAGAATGTCTACGAATACAAGAAACACACAGAGGGGATTAATAGGATATTTTATATTTTATACTAATACTTCTCTAGATATCGATAATACTATTATCTATTATAATCTCCTCTGTCTCTCTTCCACAAACAACCCGCGTGACGAAGGCCGACCTGCTGACACAAGTCCGGTGACCAACCGTTTGCATGTCGAAAACGACTGGCGTGATCCTGCTGGTCGTATCAACTGTGCTCTTTTTGTTGTTTACTGTCTGGATATTATTTACACCCTTTTTAAATTCAAATCTAGTACATCGTTGGTTTCCTTCCATTGAAAATGGTATCTTCATATTTATATTTATATTTGTATTATGGTGTACTATCTTTTTTTATTCACTTGGGTATATATTAACACAAGATGACCCACATGCAAGATATAAAATGAAAAAGAAGTGAAAGATCTGTGACTGGTTACAAATGAATACACATATATTCAATGTTTAAAGGAATTATATGTTCATGTCATCAAAGACAAGAAATCTTTGCTAGTTGCAGCGAGGAATAAGGTATAGAATGTAAGAAGCACTGAGAAAAACAGCAGGAGTATTGGAACTGAGGAAAGAAATAAGCTGCACTGAGAAAAACGGTAGTAGCGAGGAGGGTGGCAGCGAGGAAGGTAACAGTGAAGAAAGTGACAACAAAGACAGAGTTGTGAAGAAACTAGCAGTGAAGACAGTTCCTTAATGTGATGTAATAATGCAGAGGAGGAGGAGAAGAAGAATGGAAGGGGGGGAGGAGGAGGGAGAGGCTATCATCAAAGATGTTCGAAGAGTATCGAAACAACAGCAGCAACAACAAAAGGAAACGAAAGAACACCCCTGCAGACTACAGCGTGGTGTTGGTGAGAGCGTTTATTGTATATCATTTTAATTTGTTCAGGTGATGGTATATTCACTCAAATGATCTTTCGTTTTTAAATCTAACTTAAACTAAACGCATTTCAACGCATGCGATTTAGCGATTTTCCCTGAATATGAGCCCCACCCCATATCCCCATCGATTTTTTACCCCATGTTATTGAGAATATTGTTTTAGTTTTAGTTTCACATTCTGGGATGAAAAAATAAGAAAAAACATTTTGCCAATTTTGCCAATTTGAGAAATTTGCCAAATATAAATTATGAAAAACACAGAGTCTTAGAGAGAGTGTATCATCATCCATCCATTTGTTATATATTTTAATATTAATAGTTATAGTGTTATAGTGTTATATAGTGTTGTTTATTGTAGCACTAATAGCAGTTCCTACACCACAGATAAGCCGTTAATAGTACGCTGCATTGTGGCATCGTCGCTGCTCGTAACATTCCCTTACATACCTAGGGTAAACATGGAAGTTCAAGTCTGTCAACATCATTTAAAAGGAAAGTGTACTAGGGGTGACAAGTGTCGATTTTCGCACGCCAAACCAGAACCTATTGCACCCTCACCCTCACCAGCAGGAGAAGCGAAAGCAGGAAATATGAAAATATGTGAACATTTTTTAAACAATAAATGTACTCGTGGAGAAAAGTGTCGCTTTTCACATGCTGTACCAAAAAAAGAGAAACCAATGAAGCAGAAAAAATCTAAGGCAACTTGCAATCATTACATTAATGGTTCTTGTACACGTGGTGATCAGTGCCGTTTCGTTCACCCAGAAGGTCAAGAAGGATCGTCATCGAATCGCAAAAGAACTGGTTTGCAAGGTCGCCATAAAAGAAAAGATTGGTTGAGATATGGTGCGAAATTAGATAATGTAATGTCAGTCGTGAAAGTTTCCGTTGGTTGCGTCCATTTAGACGCACCACTTTGTAAACATCAGGCGAAATGTGCAAAAAGAAAAGTAGATAAACCCTCTGCTAGAAGGTATGGTAAGGAGTATTGGTGTTGTCATAAAGTAGTAACAGGACAGTCGCAAGATAACTGTGGTTTTTTCAAATGGGTAGAAGATGCCCAAACAGAAGCGGATGTAGAGCGAGAAAAGAAGAGAAGAAAGTTTGAGGAGGAGGAGGATGGGGAAGAGAGTAGCAGCAGTAGCAGCAGTAATGAGAGTGATAATGAGAGTGATAATGAGAGCGATAATGACGGGAAAGAAGAGGAGGAGGATGGAGAGGAGGAGGATGGAGAGGAGGAGGATTTAAAGAAAGTAGAAAACGAGAAAGACGATAAAGATGAATACGTGTTTTAACAGTTGTACAGGGGAGGGGGGCTGGGGTGAACAGAATTTTGTAAAAAGATTTTTAAAAACGTAAAAGAAAGTAAAGTAAATTATGCTGCGTGCAAACGTAAAACTTCCTTTGGTGTGTAGTAAGCATCGTAGACGGTGCTACAGTCATCTTAATCATTGTTAGAGGTACAATGTCCAACGTATCCCTTCCATTTACAGCGTCCGGCGAGGTTCCGCGATATTAAATTCAATCAACAAACCGTAGTGATCGGATGGAAATATTGGTAAATCATTTATCACTGTACCAGATCTAGTAGTCTTATTGTATGTTTGATGAGGTACAATTCTTTCAGTACCTAAAAAACGAAGAGAAAAAAATGTTAAAAAAATGTGAGAGTGAACATAAATTTCTATCAACATTGTGTCTACTTATTTTAGTGTCCTACTTACCAATTAACCGACTTGATGAAACAGTAATAGACGATGAAATAGAAGCAGGAGATGATTTATATAAACAACGATCTAATCTATTTCGATAATGATACACCAACATGCCATTCGTTTTACCATCTAACGTAAAACCAGGTTCTTCTTTTATGTTGTGTGAATCAATCCATGCATCTCTCCAGCCACTGCCACTGCCGCTGCCACTACTACTACCACCACCATGACATGCGTGTAAACACAGGCCATCATTTGAATACTCTTTCCAGGGATCTTTCCAATTTGTATCACCAAGTAAGACAATGCCACCACCATCACTTATTTCCTTTTCGTGGTACTCTATTAGCCATGATGTTGCAAGTGACATTTGTTCTAATCTTGCTTTTGAAAACGATTGTTTGTTGGCGTAGCTTTCTAAATGAACTGTACCACATGATGTCCATGTTGTAGTACTCTTTGAATTGGCATGTTTTAATTGAACGCTACATGATAGTAGACCACGTCCCATAATTGAATTAGCAAATCTTCGATAACGATCGTTTTTGATGGCAGCTGTATTTGCATTGTACATGAGAACAACAAAATATGGGCACATGCAATTTTCCATTTGTTGAAAAGTTGCTGGTATAACTTTATAATTCAACATTGCTGTGCAATTTGATAAATAAGCGAGTGATTCCCTTGTCACTTCTTGTAGGCAAAGTACATCTGGTCGTATTTCTTCTATTAGACCACCAACGAAATCCATCCTTTCTTTCATATAGAGTGGGTCAAACCAAATGTTCCATGTTAAAAACTTTATTTTGGATGTGGTTACAGTAGTGGGTGTGGCGGTAGTGGCAGAGGTGGCGGTAGTGGCAGAGGTGGCGGTAGTGGCAGAGGAAGCTTGTATCATTTTCCTTGCTTCGTCCAAACCAAAAGCACTGACCAAATTATCAATAGTGTCTTCATCCACGTTTGGAAACTCTTTTAATAGCGTATCAGAAGTCAGAACATTATCACTTACCAAAGGTGGTGATATAGGTGGAGATATAGGTGGTGCCGATGGTATTGATGTCTCTGATCTTTGTGACGCTGTTGGTGAAATAGATGCATCAACCACATTATTGGTGTTGTTTCTATTGTTATTGTTATAGCAACAATTTCGGTCATCTTCTTTGACTGCCATTTGTGTCATTACAAATCTTTCAATTTGTGATAAAGTAAGCCCATCGTTTAAAAATGTTTGTAGTATGTCTGGGTCTAATTGTGGAAAACGTTCAAGTAAGCTTTGTTGGGGATTCGTTGCAGGGGTGGTGTTGGGGATGGTGTTGGGGATCGTAGTGGTAGTAGTGGTAGTAGTAGTAGTGGTGGTAGTGGTGGTAGCAGGTGTTGGCGGCGGCGGCGGCGGTGGTGATGGTGGTTCGGAAGAGGAGGAGGGAGAAGAGGAGGAGGAGGAAGAGGAGGAGGATTCAACTTTAGTTCTTTTATTTGAATCTTGTTGTTGATCATCTGTTTCCTGTTCCTCTTCTCTTTCCCTTTTCTTTTTATATTTTTCTGCTTGGAGAGCTTTATACTCCTCCATTTGAACAAATGATACAACAAGTATCTATACGACACGCAGCGGGTGGTGGGGGGAGAAATATGGAAGAATAGGATGGGAATATATAGTTCCTATTTCATTACTTCATAAAAACTATTTTATAATTGGCTTTTAATAGAGCTGTTATAACGGCCGCCCTGTTGTTCAAGTGTGTATATAGGT